>Ga0209164_1003060_pt1 | contig 16490 bp, 15 predicted proteins | sample MTBNYHSulfiMetaG_FD_187458 | JGI IMG/M metagenome (GOLD analysis project Ga0209164, IMG submission 187458) | Enrichment culture microbial communities from rom New York Harbor, USA that are MTBE-degrading - MTBE-NYH (New York Harbor Sulfidogenic)... | ecosystem: Environmental > Aquatic > Marine >...
CTGCGGTGGCCATGAAAGTGAATCTGGATCTCCAACTCACCCTGATGGCAAGCAGCCTCTACCGTCTTCTCGGCTCCAAGATCGGCAATGGGTACCAAAAGGCCAGGTCTCGGCATATCTTCCGAGACCTCATCGATGCCACGGCCACTTTGATCATCCATAAAAAAGATATCTTGGTCCGTTTTCAAAAGAGAGCACACAACCCTTTACTGCTCTCGGCAGGTTTCGACAAAGTCGATATCCGTGTGCCCTGGCTCAAAGGAAAAAGGTTTCATTTTGTCTTCGGTTAACGCTCCGTGGTGTTAACTAAAAAAACTAACATGGGAATCCAGGCTAGTTGGAATGGGAACAGGTACTGGTCATGGCCGTCGCTGAATTCGTTCAAAACAAGGACCCCCGGGGTGTAAAATAGCTTGGCCGTCGGATGAAACTTGTAGTTTAACTCCGCTGCGAACCCTTCAGGTCGGATATCCGAATCCCACAGGAGGTCTTTGGTGCCCCAAATAGAATTCTTGAACTTGCCGCCAGTGAGGCTCAGCCAATCAAAGGGTGTGTATTGAACCCAAGCCATGTCCAGACGAATATCCTTTGTGCTGAACGTATCGTCGAGTGTCTGGTTAGTGGATCGCGGATCGTCTCCTCCCGAGGCAATCCCCCATCCTGCCTTCCAGTGGTCCGTCACCTTGTGCTCACCATACAGTCGATATCGGATACGGGACCTTTCACGTGATGAGCGATCGTCTTTGTCCTTGTCTTCATGCTGGTACCGAAGTCGAAGATCGCCTTTTAGCTTTGTATTTTTGATCCAGCCGGGGAGCTCCAACGTCTTTGCTTCTTTCTGGGCTACTTCTTTTGCTGTGCCCCTGGCGATTTGCTCTACCTGGGCGTCACCGCGGACGCTCTCTTTCTGCATTTCTATCAAGAGAGTCCTGGCCTCTTCCTGGGTAAAAAGTCCCTTTTCAACCAGCTTGTTGACCAGGACATCCACCTCCGGTGCGGAGGCAGGGCTGCGGCCTCCAAAAGGAATCAGCAGCAATGCAATCATCATGATGATCCATATGAATCTCCTCATCATACTCACTTCTCCTTTTCAATGGCTTTTTCAATTGTGGCTCTTCGCCGATACCTGCCCTCCATGACCCTTTACGATGTGCTTGAAAATGCCAAGGCCTGGACCCGTGCCACCACTTTGCCGGCTTCTTGCCTTGTCCACACGGTAGAATCGTTCAAATGCGGAAGCGGCGCTTTTTCTGCGAATCATTGAAGCGCATGTCAGCCGGCTTGCGGCCATCATCGCAGACCTTTGCCTTAATGACACCCGAGCAGGTCCATTATGGGATTGGACAGGGTGTTATCGAACACTGCCGGGTGACCCTCCGGCATGCCTTTGAGAGTAAACCGCATCGATTCAAAGGCAAACAACCAAGGCCACCATCATTGCCAAGGCTGTGTGGATCAACGAACCATCGAGCGATGAAATGGAAGTTTAATTTTTTTTGAAGGGTATCTCATTTTCATTGACACATTCCGCTCAGAGCTATAATTTGACGGCGAGAAACGAAGTGATATGAATGCCCAATTTTCTGAATCTCGAATTCTTGAGCTAAAGACGCGAAGAGATTTTAAGCAGGAAGCTGTCAGTTCGCTAAAACACTTGTCGAAAACTTTCCTTATCCGGCTATGCTTGTGAGAAAAAACAGGATGGTGTTGGCTAAATCGGCTTGCCAGAGATCTCGGCATAAAAGCTGGGGGATACTGACGGCATGACTTTGGGGGATTGGAGGAATGTGCCTGAATAAGGCATTACATAATTTTACATGTTTAAATCTGTCATTATACATGATTTACCCCATTGTATTTTTCAAAATGGTCTTGTAATCTTATCAAGGAAGCGCCAATGAACTTTCTGAGAAAATTTTGGAGTTGTCTTTATTTTAATCTGGCGCCAAGTAATTTAACTCAAGCTGATTTCTTAATTTTTATAAACAATCTTTTGAGGAGTCTATCCCAAGACCAATTCATTGACATTTCAGGCTGATGCATTTGGACCGCCAGGCCCACGGGTGCGAATAACCAGTAAAAAGGGAGGCTATCATGGAAACTGAAAAAAGGGGAAGCGTCAGAACTCGTCGGACATCTGAAGAGGTGAAAGGAATCATCGCGGAGATAAACGATTTGCTATCAGAAGTTGGTACTAATACTCAGATTCGGATCTCCGGAAGATTGAATTTTGCAGCGCTCGGAATTAACCTTAGCTATGGAGATGAAATAGGAAACTGTGGTGGTGGATGCTTTGGTTGCGCAGGTTGTAATGGATGTCCCGGTTGTGAGGGAACAAGTTCAACTGCCGGTCAGATGGGAGGTGAAGTTATCAATCCAGATCCGACACGATTTAGACAAGTTGCTGAATAATCGATTAATGTGTTCTCGGCACTAGCTTTTTATTCTCGATTCGAGTTTTAAGCCCTCCGTGTCATATCCTTGGTGAATGGCAAGAAGCCCGAAAACCTCTTCCAAGAAGTCTCGAAGTAAAATGTTTTAGAATATTTTACTGCAATGAAAGAGAAACTCGATACATACGAAGAAGCAAATGTTTCTTTTGAGCGTCCTATAAAGGCCTATTTTACTGACGTAGATAGGATACTATCAATAAATATTACTGAACAATGTAACCTCCAATGTGTTTATTGTTATCAGAACCAGAGGAGGAATCGCAAGAAAAACCTTATCTCTTTAGAAGTTGCCACTGATTTCATCCGGCATTATTTGACAAGAAAAGATGACTTAAAGCGGATCGTCATTTGCCTGATAGGGGGTGAAGTCCTCTTGTATTCCTCCTTTGTTCGCGACCTGATTACATGGACGCTGGACAGAGAGCACCTTTGGAAAAATGAATACGGATTCTTCATCGACACAAACGGCACCCTTCTGAACGACGACCTCAAGGATTGGTTTTATGAAAGACGAAACCGGGTAACGATTGGACTGAGTCTGGATGGGACCCCAGAAGCTCATAACCTTAACCGGTCAGGAAGTTATGCTTTAGTCGCACCACATATCCCTTTTGTAGCTGCAACATGGCCTAATCAGCCGGCGAAGATGACTATCAGCCCACTAACGATTCCTATGATTTTCGATGGCATTTTGCACATAATGGATCAAGGGATTCCAGTTTTGGCCAATGTGCCCATGGAGAACATTTGGGGCTCACCTGATGAAAAATCTAAGCATGTACAGGGATTCAAACGGGAAATTGAAAAGCTTGTGGATTACTTTGCAAGTCATCCGGAACGCCCTCTGCCAAACCTCATAGATCTCCCAATCGCAATAATGACCTCAAAGGACAGGGAACGACCTTGGTGTGGCGCCGGTCGGAATATGGTGGCTATCGATATTGACGGAAAAAAATTGCCCTGCTCGCGATTCTCTTCTATGTCCTTTGACCAGGACCTCTTTAACAGACCCTTATTGCCAAATAATAGTAGTTGTCGTTCCTGCTTTTTCACGGCAGCATGCCAAACTTGTGAAGCGCTTAATTGGGAGGTAAACGGAAACCCGCAAGCCCGAACCTCATATCACTGTGAATTCACTAAATGGCAAATCTGGGGAACAGCTCAAATCCACACGTTACGGCTGGAAAAAAGATTAAAAGAAATTATGGCCATGCCAAAGGAAGAAAAAGCATTTCTCACGGAGGAATTGTCTGCGATCAAAGAACATTTATCACGTATTGCAGTCATTCTTAATGAACTTGAACAGTGAAGCACATTATTAAACACAAACATATTACCCAATATTGCCTCTAATTTTTCCAGTCACCGGAATATCATCTAGCCAGATGCTAACCTGGACAGCTTTTGGAACGCCGTCGAGAATATAATCACTGCTGAAATTACTTGGAAGAAATTGAATTGAACCTTTTTCGTAACTACTCACCCGGTTGGAGATAGATTTGGCCGGAGAGAGCCAACTGAATGGCGACGAGGGGATTATAGCCTTTGTTGGCCATAGTTTGAAGGTAGCTGGAGATGCGGCAATAGGCCTCGGCGAACGAGTTGGTTCGAAAGCAACCAGAGACCTTTTGTTTGACCTTGCTCATTCTGAGGTCGCGCTCGGCACGGTTGTTGGTGAAGGGGGCGTGAGACAATTTGGCAAAGAGCAGCACGGCGGGTTCATGGCGTTTGAGACGTTCCCAGAGGTTGTGAGCGTCCGTCTTGGCAATGCGGCCTCGCCTGCCGTTTTGCCTGGGGGGAATGGGCGGGAGTTCCTTTTCGCCCCGGGTGAGGATATTTCGGTATCGCTTCTGGAGGTTCCTGAAGTTGGGGGGGACGTTCTTGATTTATTGACATTCCAGCAGTTGCCCCTCGATATCATGATCGTGTATTATCTGTGATGCACGGGGTATCGCTCTACTTACTGCCGATGGACTGATCCCCACCTCTTTGGCAATCGATGCCGTGGTTAGTCCCATTTTGTGCACCCACAAGTAGCACAGAACAGCGCGTGCCTTCGCAATAGTGGGAACCTTGCTTCCGGATTTCAGCGACTCGCAATCCACTCCAAAATGACAAGCCAATTTGTCCACTAACCACCTCAGGTCCAATCCCCTTTTCCTGAAAAACCCTCTCCTCTCCCATTCTTCTTAGGACTCCCTCAACACGCGATCAACAAACTCGGATCCCCCAAGTATCCGCTCATCCCCTCGCACCCTTTCGCCCGAATCTCGCATCTCCTTCAGTCCCTTCCATCCCCCCACAGAGCGAAGCAATCCTGCTCCCACTAACTCCGGCCTCCTTCCTTGTTCAACCCCCTCTGAAACATACCTCGCATATCCCCTCTTCGCCTCCCTCTCCGTTTCTCCGAAATACGGTACGTAGTCTCTATTTTGCCACTCTCTCCTACTTTTGCCCATCAGTACAGAATGTCCTAAGTACTCATAGGAGCCATGCTCTCTTAGATCCTTCACCACTCCTGCCCGAAGAGGATTAAGATGGATATACCGCACAAGCTCACGCAGGTAGACATCGTCTTCACATAGGATAGACTTTTAACGGTTTTGAAAAAGATGCCCGGAGCGACGATACCGTCGGTTAAAGGTCACTGCATACCCCGTCAGAACCTTCCTCATCACGCGGGCGATGGGTATTTTCCCGGTTCTCAAAAGAAAATGGGCATGATTGCCGAGCAATGACCATGCGTAACACGGGGTTGAGCTTTCCAGCAGTATTCCGCCAATCGGATCAAGAAAGGACTCGCGATCTTTAAAATCTTTGATGCCCTGGAATGGATAGCCGCCATGAGCTCCCATGTCCCGAACAAGGGAGAATCCCGCAGGGCGGGAGTGCGCTACTACGGCTATTACAGTAACGTCTGCCGCGGCAAACGCAAAAAGCAAAACCAAGATGGCCTGGTACCTTGCGTCCTGAAGCCAGACGAAGATTCAAAGAGCTATCGAAAGAATTGGGCGCGCGTTTGATTCAAAAGATTGGAGCCTGTCCCGGACTTGATCCGGGAAGGCAGATCCCCTTATCTGTCCCAAATGTTCCGGAAAGATGAAAGTCATCAGCGTGATAGAGGATCAAGAGGTCATCAAGAAGATCCTCAAGCACCTGGGGCTATGGCAGGTCAAACCTCGGCCTCCGCCCAAACCGACCGGACAAACAAAGATCGCCGGATACAGCATGGACTGTTCTGCGTCTCAACTCCCCGGCTCCGATAAGTGGCTATATGTGGACCCGGTCTACACGGAAATTCTCCCTTCCTGATTCTTGAAAAAAGGATCGGGCTCAACGGCTTCCTTTATTCAAATTTCCCCCATTTTCAGTCCTTCCTGCGTCATAGGAGCGCCCGAAACCCTCAACACATCCAGCCGTGCATACATTTAGACCTCCATATTGAGGCCCCTTGTCGCGACCACAATATCCTGCGGTCACATTTCCCTTGACACCCAAGCCCGTTTCCGCCATGCTTCTCCCATAAAAAAGCGAGTTCTTATCATCTCATCTCATCATCATCATCTCATCATCAGGATCAGCGGCCGGTTTGTCACGGCAAAGAACGGTGAGTAGTGGTTTCGACTGGTGTTTTTCAGAATCTCAATTGATTAGGGCGGTTGGTTAAACCTTACCCCGGAGGGCCTATGAATTCGCATTCCCTCTCGATGATGAACCAGGCCCAGGTTCGAACGATAATTATTATCCGAAGGGAAAAAAATCGATCCTAAAAATATTTTGTGATATGGATAGAATTGGGAAAGTGCTTTCAGCCTATGGTCGGTTTGGATAATGCAAGTATCCTGGAATAGGGAGGATTGATGAAAAGAAAAGGGTTATTTGGGAAGTCTTGAATCGGCGTATTTTTAAGTATTCTCATGGTAATCGTAACAGAATCACCGCCTTGCAAGCTCAACCATTTGGCCTGCGGAAAGACAGGCCTGGAACATGGCCCTGATATTTTGAGATAACACCGGCCTTACCTTTCCCCGGACGAAGGCGCCGGTGATCCCGCACCGGACCTGCAAGTCTATTTTTCTTGACTTACCTTTCGTCTTATTTGATTCTATTGGCAAAAAGTCATTCCCCTTTTTGTTTTCTTTTGGCCAAGGGAGGCCTTACGTGGAGATTCCGCTCAAGACGTGCCTGCGACGCTCCTGAAGGAATGTGCCTGTTCTATAAGGAGATCGACGTATCCTTGCTTAGATGACATCCACCTTTGCCTGGCGAAATCCCACGAGGTACGAATCATGAAGTGCCCAGGATGTCAGACCGAAAATCCTGATGATAATAGGTTTTGTCGTGAGTGTGGGGTTAAGCTTTCTGTGATGTGTCCCCAGTGTGAGGCTGAAGTCCTTGCAGGGGACAAATTCTGCGGTAAATGTGGACAAAGATTAGGTGCCGCTCTCGAACCACTCCCGAAGGACCTGTCTTTTGACGAGAAATTGAACAAAATCCAACGTTACCTCCCTGAAGGTCTGACCGAGAAGATCCTGTCCCAGCGCAACAAGATCGAAGGCGAGCGTAAGCAGATCACGGTGCTGTTCTGCGACATGGAGGGATTCACAGCCCTTGTAGAAAAATTCGGCCCCGAGGAAGCTTACGATATCATGGATCATGTCTATGAGATTCTCATTCACAAGGTCCACGACTACGAAGGAACGGTAAACGAGATGACCGGAGACGGATTACTGGCCCTCTTCGGGGCCCCCATTGCGCTGGAGGATGCCCCCCAGAGAGCCATCCGGTCGGCCCATGCGATCCATCGCGAGATGGCCAAGCTCAGTGAGACATTCGGAAAAGAGCGCGGTACTCCCCCTCTTAAGATGCGCATCGGGATCCACACTGGCCCCGTGGTAGTTGGCACCCTCGGCAACAACCTCCGGGTGGAATTCAAGGCGGTGGGTGATACGGTGAACCTCGCTTCCCGTATGGAGGGATTGGCCGAGCCGGGAACCACGTATGTAACCGGGGAGACCTTCAAGCTGACGGAGGGGCTATTTCGGTTCGAGTCCCTCGGGGAAAAGCAGGTAAAGGGGAAGGAAGCGCCGGTGGCAGTCTACCGTGTGATCGCTCCCAGTACACGGAGGACGCGGTTTGACGTCAGTGCCGAGCGGGGTCTTACTCCCTTCGTGGGAAGGGAAAGAGAACTGGAACTCCTCCTAGACAGCTTTGAGCGTGCCAAGGCGGGCAGAGGGCAGGCATTTTCAATCATGGCCGAGGCGGGAGTAGGAAAATCAAGACTTCTCTATGAGTTCCGGAAGGCCATCGCCAACGAGGACGTCACTTTTCTGGAGGGCAAATGCCTCTCCTTCAGCAGAGGGGTAGCCTATCACCCAGTGATCGACATCCTAAAGTCTACCTTCGATATCATGGAGGGAGACACAGATTCCAGGATAAGGGAAAAAGTAACGAATAGGCTTCAGGAATGGCGAGTCGAGAAAGCATCGATACTGCCCTATGTTCTGGAACTCTTTTCGGTCAAGGACAGTAGCATCCAGAAGATCTCAATGAGTGCAGAGGCGAGGAAAGACCGCATCATGGAAGCGGTGAAAAGAATTGCAATTCAGGGCTCTAAGATGCGGACACTGGTGATCGCGATCGAAGACCTCCATTGGATGGACACGAGTTCCGAAGACTACTTGAAGACCCTTCTTGACGCTATCTCAGGAGCAAGAGTCCTCCTAATCCTGACTTACAGGCCGGAGTATGCACCGACCTGGAGCACCAAGACCTATCACAACCATATAACCTTGAACCGACTTTCAAACCGCGAGAGCCTTGTCATGGTTCACCACCTTTTGGGGACACAAGATGTCGAGGGGGGCCTTGAGGAATTCGTCCTGGAAAAGACGGAAGGAGTTCCTTTCTTCATAGAGGAGCTAATAAAGGCTCTCAACGAGCTAAACTTCATAGGAAAAAGCGCTGGATTCTATCGTCTAAGCAAAAAAATCGAGGACGTGCGTGTCCCCTCTACAATCCAGGATGTCATAATGGCCAGGGTTGATGTGCTGCCAGAGAAGGCAAGGGAGGCACTGCAGACTGGCTCCGTCATCGAGAGAGAATTCGATTACCAATTGCTCAAGATGGTGATGGACATGTCCGAGAAAGACTTGCTGTCGCGTCTGTCGCTCTTGAAGGATTCTGAACTCCTGTACGAGAGAGGGATATATCCCCAGTCCACTTATGTTTTCAGGCATGCCCTGACCAGAGAGGTGATTTATGATTCCATATTGCCCAAGAAGAGAAAGAACCTCCATGCTGCCGTAGGCAAGGCGATGGAACAATTATATGAATCTAGTATCGAGGACCACTACGCTGTTTTGGCCGAACATTTCATTGAAGCCGAGGACTATCAAAAGGCAGAGAATTATCTGCACAATGCAGGAAGAAAAGCAGAAAAGGCCGGGGCTCTCTCTGATTCGATCATCCATGCACAAAAAAGGGTCGTTTGCCTAGAGAATCTTCCTCGTTCCCGAGATAAACTGAAGACCCTGGTTGATGCCAGAACTGCACTTGGGCTTTATCTTTTTCAGCTTTTCTGCTTTGCAGAAGCCAGGGAAGCGGTGGACCCCGTTTTCGAATCCGCTCTGGGACTGGGAGACAAGAAGCGAATTGCTCAAATCTACACAATCATGGGAGCCTACGAGTGTTGGGTCACAGAGGATCTCTCCAAAGCCCTAACATGCCTTAAAGACGCTTTGCGGATTTCGCAAGAAGAGAGGGACATGGTGTCCGCCTTTTTCGCTAATGTTTGGCTGGGAAACGCACTGTTCTTCGGTGCTGAGTTTCAAAAGGCTATCGAGTATATGCAAAGGGCGCTCGATCTGAACATTGCTGCAAATAATCTTTGGGGCATTTCGGTGATTCAGGGATCCATAGCGATGTATCATCTCTGGCATGGCAATGTTCAACTGGGGTTGAAAATGAGTGAGAAGGCCCTTGAAACAGCTGAACAAAGCGGGGACATATACTCGAGATCATATGCCTATAAGTACCATGGTGACTCTCTCATGTTTTCAGGGAATCTCCGCGAGGCCGAAAAATATTTCCTGAAGGCAATTGATCTCTCTATGCAAATAAACGGCATCGTGCAGGCTGCGATGACTCACATGGACCTGGGCTACGCCTATTTCACCCTGACAGATTTTGAGCAATCAGAATATCATCATCAGTGCGCCATAAGCCTCACGAAGCGAAGTCGGGCAACTCCCTCCCTTATATCCTTATGTGAACTCAACATTGCACGGGCCAGGGTCTTAAGAAACGATAGAGATCTAGACCTCGCTTTTTACACCGAATGCATCCGCAGAAATCGGCTCCCTTTATACGCCAGCCGGGTTCGAAGACACATGGCCGAGATACTCCTGACCGTCGGCAATGGCCAATTGTCCGTGGCAGAGCATTGGATAAGGGAAGCCATCGACCATGATTTAAGCATGCAACTGGCCTGGGACCTAGCTCAGGATTATGTCGTATTCTCTGAGATCCAAATGAAAAAGGGGGACTCGGCAGAGGGCCGGAATTGCGTTCGGCGAGCTCTAAAGATATTCGAACAGTGCGGCGCGGACGGTTGGGTCGAAAAATACCGTAGAGAACTGGCCGTAGTATCATGACTTTCACTAGCTAATCCGAACGTTTAGCGTTTTGATGGCTTTCGCGAAGTCAAGCATACAATAACGTGCTGCGAGCCATAAGACTTTTTATGGATTACAAAGGACGATTTTCAAAAGATTGGAGGTTGAAGAATGAGTGCCCAAGTTTATAGAGAGCTGCTAGATGTAATGAAAAAGCGGGGAGGCCGCTGGGCGGGTCTGGACATCCCGGAATTCTTTCAGATGGTGGAAGCGCTTTTCACGCCTGAGGAAGCGGAGGTGAACAATGGCATGCCCAAGGGGCCTACCACAGCCAAGGACCTCGCCGTTACCATGGGCAGCGATGAGCAGGAAATCGAGAAGATCTTGGAAAGCATGGCAAACAAAGGTCTGTGCATGGCCGCCGGATTCGCTGGAAAGAAATTCTATCAGTCTGCACGCTTTGCGCCGGGGATACTCGAGTTTCAATTCATGCGGAAAGAGACAGGTGAAAGAGAAAAGAAACTGGCGAGGTTGATTCACGATTACAAGGCGGCATATGACGCAAAAATGGGTGAAATGAAAATCACATTTCCTGCCCTAAGGGTGATCCCGGTTCACAGAACGATTGCGGCAGGAAATACCATTCATACTTATGACCAAGTTCAGACGTACATCGACAAGTATGACCAAATTGCAGTCAGCTATTGTTACTGTCGCAATGAGGCCGCATTGCTGGGGAAGGACATACACGGTGTGCCTCTGGAAACCTGCATGACTTTCGGCATGGCGGCCCAATTCGCCGTGGAGCACCTTGGTGCGAGAAAGCTGAGCAAACAACAGGCCAGGGAGTTGCTGGATGAAGCGGAGGAGAGCGGGCTGGTTCACTCCAGCATGAACACCGCAGAGAACATCGATTTCTTGTGCAACTGCGACAGATGGAATTGCATCGTGATCCAGGACGCTCTCAAGCAACCCCGGCCGGCCCTTGCCTTCAACTCGCGCTTTCAGCCGCGAGTAGACTCCGCGGCGTGCGTGGCCTGCGGGACATGTATTGAGCGATGTCCATCGTCTGCCCGATCGATGCAGGGAGAAAATCCCCCAAGAGTAGATCTTGACCGCTGTTTTGGCTGTGCCGTCTGCGCCACGGGCTGCCCGTCGAGCGCCATCTCCATGGAAACCAGGCCGGGATTACCAGAACCACCACGGGATGGCAAGGCCCTGGGCGAAGCCATCAAAGCGAGCCGGATATAAGGAGAGATGATCTCCTTCAGTTATTCGAGCCACTTTATGACTTGATCTTGAATTGGCAAAGAAACACCGCATGGAAAATGTGAGATTACCGTACGCGCACTTGGGTATATTCGAATTCAAACATTAGTATCCAAAAGCCGAACATTTCAAATCCGAATTCTTTAATGATATCGAAGGAAATTTTGCATGACTTGGAATCTTGACCTTTGATATTGCCGAGCCGGGTTCGTCGAGGTTTCGGCCTCTTTTCCTGGCCTATAAACAATGAGCCTTGCAATTCACCTGCAATTCAACTCAAATTTATTTGACATTTGCCTGTGAAATGAGCAATGTTAAAAACATCAATCGGCTTCAATGAATAGGGGGTAAGAATGAAAGTAAACTGGAAGGATCATATAGTAAGCACGCCTGATGTGATTCGGGGCAAACCGCGCATTAAAGGAACAAGAATACCCGTAAGTCTTGTTCTCGGATATTTTGCTGCAGGGAACACCGCTGAAGAGATTATTAATGAATTTCCAGATCTCAAAAAAGAGCATATTGCAGCATGTTTAGATTATGCCCGTGAATTAGCCGAGTTTGAAGTGGCAGCCTAATGGCACTCAGATTCTTCGCAGACCAGTGTGTTTCCAACTCGATAATTGAAACGCTTCGTGATGCAGGCCATGAGGTATTGCGTCTCAAAGACCATATTCCGACAGATTCCCCCGATTCGGTTGTCATTTGGAAGGCACAAGAACTTGAAGCTATTCTTGTATCGCTAAATGGCGACTTTGCTGATATAGTGGCATATCCTCCTGACAAGTATAGCGGTATTATCGCCCTTCAAGTAAGAAATCATTTAGAGATTATCCCACAGTTGATGGACAAATTAAAAATCTTTCTATCTTCTCACCCTGAAACGGGATACTATGCGGGCAAATTACTTTTGGTAGAGGCGCATAGGATTAGGATTCGAGGATAGTGGTGAATGCCGCTCCCACCCTCCGAAAAATGCCTTGAAAACAGATTGGCAATCCCGCTCAGAACCATTCCTAGCCCACGTCAACAAATGGTGCGCTACTACGGCTATTACAGTAACGTCTGCCGCGGCAAACGCAAAAAGCAAAACCAAGATGGCCTGGTACCTTGCGTCCTGAAGCCAGAGGAAGATTCAAAGAGCTATCGAAAGAATTGGGCGCGCGTTTGATTCAAAAGATTGGAGCCTGTCCCGGACTTGATCCGGGAAGGCAGATCCCCTTATCTGTCCCAAATGTTCCGGAAAGATGAAAGTGATCAGCGTGATAGAGGATCAAGAGGTCATCAAGAAGATCCTCAAGCACCCGGGGCTATGGCAGGTCAAGCCTCGGCCTCCGCCCAAACCGACCGGACAAACAAAGATCGCCGGATACAGCATGGACTGTTCTGTGTCTCAACTCCCCGGCTCCGATAAGTGGCTATATGTGGACCCGGTCTACACGGAAATTCTCCCTTCCTGATTCTTGAAAAAAGGATCGGGTTCAACGGCTTCCTTTATTCAAATTTCCCCCATTTTCAGTCCTTCCTGTGGCATAGGAGCGCCCGAAACCCTCAACACATCCAGCCGTGCATACATTTAGACCTCCATATTGAGGCCCCTTGTCGCGACCACAATATCCTGCGGTCACATTTCCCTTGACACCCAAGCCCATTTCCGCCATGCTTCTCCCACAAAAAAGCGAGTTCTTATCATCTCATCTCATCTCATCCTTACGTGCTGTCTGTGTTAACAGGCCATGTGAAATGAGCGAAACCCATAGGATTAATCCTCTCAACCCACCCTACAATATCATTAATTTCGTTGCATTAAATCTAACCGCACAGGTCCAAAAATAACGAACAAGGAATGTCGAAATACCTTTATTTGAGCGATTATGGGGTTTACCTGCCCGCCGTACCTTGCAAATGTTATACTTTGGCAGGCGGGTCCCCGCCCAATCCGCCGCCGATGCTCCAATCCCTTTTTATGGCACCGAAATGAATTTCCTGCTTGACAGGTCTCTTTTTATAGATATACTAGTTAGTGGTTACTCACTTACTTTAGGAGGTAGGATGTCTACGAAGAGACTTCCCGCGATAGAAAGAAAAAAACAGATACTCAAGTGTGCGGTCAAGGTATTTGCCCGGAACAATTACCAGTCGACAAGGGTGGCGGATATCGCCGCCGAAGCCGGCATTTCGGAGGCGGCCGTATTCAAACATTTCTTGACCAAGAATACCATCTACCTTGAGGTACTCAAGCACATGTCCGATAGAATTCTCACCTTCTGGGAGGAGGAGATTGGTAAAGAACCCGATGCCTATCAAGCGCTTCGAAACATGGGGCTTACCTATTTCAGAAGAATGAGTCAGCATCCGGAAGAGTTGAAGGTGCAATTTCAGGCCATATCCGAGGTGGATAATCCGGAGATAGCCGACAGGCTGCGCCAGGACCATCAGAATTACATGAACCTCATCAGAAAGGTGATCAAAAAAGGAATGAGGGAGGGCTCTTTCAGGAAAGATGCGGATCCGGATACCCTCAGCTGGCTTTTCGATGGCGTGGGTATTCTCATGAACATGATGAATCTCCTCTCTTTCAGAGAAAAATTTAACGAGAAAACCGTAACTAAAATCATAGACCATCTGCTGGAATCCATAAGGGCTTGTGAATAAAACATCGAGCCAGGGAGGAATCATGGAAGACAAGAAAAAGATCGGTTGGTTCTGTTCCTTCGTTCCGGAGGAATTGATCATGGCCGCCGGCTTGGAACCTGTGCGCCTCAGGGGATCTGTCAAAAGATTGACCGAGGCTGATGCTTATGTTTTTTCAAACATCTGCCCCTATCTGAAAAATATCTTTGATTCAGGGTTGAGGAATAGGCTGGATCACCTGGATGGCATCATTTTCACAAATTCCTGTGACGGCATGCGAAAATTGTACGATCTTTGGATTCGATATATTTATACACCCTTCACATTCATGCTTGAAGTACCGAAAAATCGTAACGAAGCCGGTGTGAGATATTTTTCCCAACAATTGCATGCTCTGAAAAAAAGTTTAGAGGAATTCTACAGTGTTGATATAACGGTTCGATTACAGGGCGCCATTTCCACCATGAATGAACACAGGATCATGCTCGGCAGGATTTTTGAGCAGCAGAAACAGTCCCCGCCTCCTCTTAAAGGAAGCGAGCTTTTTGCCCTGTCCGACGAGGAGATGACCTCCCCAAAGGGTGATACAACAGGAAAGCTGAAAGGCCTCTTTGATGCCCGGATACTTGTCATTGGAAACAGGATGGATAATCCTACCTTGTTTAACCTGGTGGAAGATGCCAAGGGGTCGGTCGTTATCTTTGATACGTGTAACGGTCTCAAACATTACTCCGATCATGTGGATAACGGTCCCGACCCGATTGAATCCCTGGCCCGGCGATACCTACTTAAGCCGACCTGCCAGCGGATGCCCGGGTTTGACATTAGAATGGAGCGTTTGGAGCAGTTGATTCAAGATTATTCCATCGAAGGGGTCATATACAGCAATCTTAAATACTGTGACTACAGTCTCTTCGAGATGCCGCAAATTGAACGGTTTTTAAAAATGAGAGGGATACCCTTTTTGGGCCTTGAGAACGACTACCTCTGGACCGACCTTGAGCGCATCAGGATAAGGGTAGAGGCATTTATTGAAATGATCGAGGGCGGATTATAAGGAGACAAAAGATGATGAAGACCACTTTTCAGGAGATGTTGGCATTCATTGAGCCGGGGTTAGTGGAAAAGCCGCGGGGTTTTGAACTATTTACGAAGGAGTTGATGGCTTCCATGGTTCGATCATACGACGACGATGTGAAAACGGTCTATGTATCGGGGTATGCATTCCCCACCGAGCTCCTCTGGGCCTTTGATGTGATCCCGTTTGATTTTGAAATCGCCTGCAACAATCTGCCGGAAGCCATGAGTGGACGTGGATCGGAAATCATGGTCACATCGGAAAACGAAGGATATTCCAGGGATATCTGTTCATTTGACCGGCTGATAATCGCCTGCATGCTCAAGGGGATGCTTCCGAAGGGAGATCTCTATCTTACCTCGAGCTATTATTGCCACGGGAAGGCAAAAGCAAATGAGATCGTAGCCGATTATGAAGGGAAGGAAAGTGTCCTTTTCGATGTGCCGCATGAGATCAGTGCTTCATCCATACAGTATGTTACGGAACAGCTTAAGGATATTGCGTCCAGATTGGAGGCGGTTACAGGGAAAAAGCTTGATATGGACAGGTTCAAGGAAGCCATCCGATGGTCCAATAGCGCCAGGGGGTCCCTGCAAAAGATTAATGAGCTGATGAAGGAAAAACCGTTTCCCTATAACCCGATCAAGGCTTGTCTGCTTGCCTTGGGCGGCGCCGTCTTTTGGGGTTCTCCCGTTCGGGAGGAGATCCACCAATTGATCATCAGAGAGATGGAGGCGAGGATCAGTGATGGAACGGCCTTACCGGAAAGATATCGAGTTCTCTGGTATCCCTGGGTCCCCGTCCAGCAGACCGTCATATTTTCCACCCTGAAGGCGCATGAGGTCAGTGTGCCCATGGTGGAAGTTGCCAGGGTATGGTGGTCGGAGCTTGATGAAAATGCCCCCTTTAAGTCCCTGGCCCTTAAGGCGCTTGAGAATCTCCACGTTGGAAAGGCCGAAAAAAGGGTCAAGGCCCTGGTAAACCTTGCAGAGGAGTATGATGTGAACGGCGTCATTCATTTTGCCACCCCGGCCTGTCATGGCGAAAATATGGCCTTCCCCCTTGTAAGGGATGCCATGGAAGAGATAGGTTTACCAACCCTGAACCTCGAGGGAGACATGACTGATGAGCGAAACTACTCACCGGATCAGACCATGAACAAATTAGCTTCCTTTTTTGAAGTTCTTAAAGGTGCGGCAGGTTAGGGCCTGCGCAAAAATAACTTCACTGTTACCGGCAAGGACCGGTCACGGTGAATTTGTTCTCACGGTGTAATTGGAGGGGCTGGAATCACGTCGGGGGGTTGTGCAGTCAAATCAAGGTCATGGTAAGGTGTGGGGAGCTTCTCGAGGGCCTGAAAGGGGGCAGTCCTGCTAGGGAGTGCTCAAAAGAGCGTGCTGATGGCTTGGTCTTGGCCTAAAGAGGGTTCAGAGCAGTGTC
>Ga0209164_1003066_pt1 | contig 16451 bp, 14 predicted proteins | sample MTBNYHSulfiMetaG_FD_187458 | JGI IMG/M metagenome (GOLD analysis project Ga0209164, IMG submission 187458) | Enrichment culture microbial communities from rom New York Harbor, USA that are MTBE-degrading - MTBE-NYH (New York Harbor Sulfidogenic)... | ecosystem: Environmental > Aquatic > Marine >...
GGGGCGGCCGCCGAACGATACGACCGCATTTTATTGCAGCTCTTGAGCAGAGACCCCCACGGGCGTCCAGAACGCTTCCGGGACTTGGGTGAAACCTTTTGGTTGCGGCTGTTAGGCCGCCTTGGGAGGATGCTATGGGCAAGGGATTGAAAAGCCTGATCATTGTTTTAGGCATACTGCTGATCATCGTCATAGGGATGTATTCCTATATGAAAGGGACCTACAACCGTCTGGTAAGTCTGGATGAGGGGGTCAAGGCGGCATGGGCCCAGGTGGAAAACCAGCTCCAGCGGCGTTATGATCTGATTCCCAACTACGTGGAAACCGTCAAGGGCTATGCCGGCCACGAGAAAGAGGTGCTGCTGAAGGTCACCGAGGCGCGCGCAAAGGTGGGGGGCGCCGCCACTGTGGGCGAAAAAATTGAGGCCAACAATCAATTGTCATCTGCGCTCAGCCGGTTACTGGTGGTGGTGGAACAATACCCGGAACTCAAGGCCAATACCAATTTTATCCGTCTGCAGGATGAACTGGCCGGGACGGAAAACCGTATCGCGGTTGAGCGCATGCGGTTCAATGAAACGGTCAAGACCTATAACATCACCATACGGCATTTTCCCACAAACATCATCGCGGGCATGTTCGGGTTTGAAAAAGCGGCCTTCTTTGAGGTCCCGAAAGAGCGGCAGGAGGCGCCCAAGGTGAAATTTTAATCAGCGTTTCTGAAGATAGTAGTTCTCAACCCTGGTCAACGCGCTGATATATTGTTCTTGAAATTCGAATTCCGGGTGATGCGCCATCTCGTCCTTAAGGGGCTGAAGGTACGGCACAATGTCGAGCCCATAGCTGTTTTTCCCGAGCCTGTCTGCCTGGTAAACGATGAGAACACAATAGTAGCTGATCAGTATCCTCAGGCGCAACGGCCGGCGGAACAGATAGGATCTTCCCCCGGTCGTATTCAGGAAAAACCCTGCATATCGATAGGTTACATCGAATGTCGGGCGCACCTTTACGGAATTGGTGCAGTCCTTCCCCAGCATGAGCCACCGGTAGAAGGTCTCCAGATTGAACTCCATGGTGTCGCCCTCGTTTTCGATCACCGCTTTGATGACGCGCAAATCCTTCCCTTCCAGGGCGCGGGAAAAGAAATAGATATTCGCCAGCAGCGTGGTCGGCTGGATCCCCTCCCCGGCCGGCTGAGGCGGGTGGGTCGACAGCTTTGTGATGATTTGGGCAAAATAGGAATAGGCGTCCTTTTCCAGTTTGAATCGTTGAAAATACGCCTTTCTGTCCAGCGCGTAAAAGAAATCCGATACCTGCTGATCGATGAGGTTGCAGTACCCCCCCTGACCCGGCACAGTTTGTTTGGCAGGCGGAGCGCTCTCTGCCTTTACAAACAGCTCTTCTATGGGTCCCCGGGCCTCCACTTCAGATGACTCGGAAGCTTTTTTGCTTTCAATCGGAAACCTCTCAGAAACCGGACCTTCGGTCACAGAGCCGTCAGGCCCTCTCTGTTCAAGGGTCGCGGCCCTGCCGCCGGTTCCGGCCGCCGCCCGCCCCTGGACCCCTCCGGAGACGTCCCCTTTCCGATCGGGAGATATCTCTCTGGCGATCAGGGCCTTTTCAGTCCCCGGTCCGGTTTTTGTGTACCAGTAGTATCCAAGGCCCACCAATATGACGACAGATGGAATGATCCACCACCAGATGCGACTTCCTGTATTTTTGACCATGGCATTTTCTCCTGCAATTCAGTTCAGTCCCGCCGCTGGAAGCGGGATTGAGCTGTTAAGCGGGTGAGCAGTTGAAGCTTGCCAGCTTATGGGCTATCAGCTATCAGTCATCCGGTACTTCTCCTGCCCTTCCTGATAGAGATCATTTCCGAGGGTATCGTTGACCACAACAACCGGAAGCCTTTCCACCATCAGCTCCCGGATCGCCTCCGGCCCCAACTCATCATAGGCCACCACCCGGGCCGCCTTGACGGCCTTTGCCATGAGGGCGCCCGCGCCGCCGACGGCGGCCATGTAAATGCCCTTGTACCGCACCATGGCCTCCACGACCTCTTTTGAACGTCTGCCCTTGCCGATCATTCCCTTGAGACCCAGTTCAAGCAGTCTGGGTGCAAACGGGTCCATCCGGTAGCTCGTGGTAGGCCCGGCGGCCCCAATGACCCGGCCCGGCGGGGCCGGAGAAGGGCCCACGTAATAGATGACCTGTCCCTCAATCGGGATAGGCAGTTCTATTCCCGCCTCTATCAGCTCGATGAGCCTCCGGTGGGCCGCATCCCTGGCCGTGTAAACGATTCCGGTGATGGTGACGCGGTCCCCGGCCCTGAGGGGTTCAACGTCTTTAACAGAGAGCGGGGTTGTCAGATGATGTTCGGTATCCATAAGCTTCTCCGTGAGCCTTTGATAAGGTGAGAGCGTAAAGGTGATGGTCTCGCAAAAACCCACGAAACGCCATTTCCCGTCATTCCGGCGAAAGCCGGAATCCAGTCCCGCAACAGCGGGATTCAATCAATTGCAAAGCCTCTGGATCCCGTTTTCCAACGGGGTGGCGTCTTTTTGCGAATGCATCAAAGCTGAAACGATCCCAGCATCCAGCAACAAATACCCAGTCGCCGGATCAAAGAACGATCTCCACATGCCGGCTCGCGTGGCACTGGATATTGACAGCCAATGGAAGGCTGGCGATGTGGCAAGGCATCAACAGGATATGAGCGGCTAAGGAAGTGACCCTCCCGCCCAGACCCTGGGGTCCGACCCCGGTCCTGTTGATTTCCGTCAGGAGTTCCTGTTCCATCGGGTCCAACCGGGGATCCGGGTTGGGGGTCCCCAACGGCCGAAGCAGGGATTTTTTGGCCAGGATGGCCGACTGTTCAAAATTTCCGCCGATGCCCACGCCGATAATGGTCGGCGGACAGGGATTGGGGCCGGCCTCGGCCACGGTCTGCACGATCTTTTCCTTGATCCCGGCCCATCCGGCAGCAGGCGGGAGCATAAAGAGGCGACTCATGTTTTCGCTCCCCCCGCCCTTGGGCACCACCCAGATTCTGAGTCGATCTCCGGGGGCAAGGCTGAGATGGACAATAATCGGGGTGTTGTCTCCGGTATTCTTACGGGTAAAGGGATCACAGACGGATTTTCGGAGATATCCTTCCTCGTATCCTTTCCGGACCCCTTCTTCAAGCGCCAGGTACAGGTCTCCGGTCACCATCACCCCCTGGCCCAGGTCCACAAAGAGAACGGCCACGCCGGTGTCCTGGCATATGGGAATCCTTTCTTCCCTGGCAATCCTCGCATTCTCCAGAAGCTTTTTCAGGATATCCTTGCCCACCTCGGATGCTTCATCGTCCACTGCCCGTGTCAGGGCCTCCACAACGTCGGCGCCTAATTCAATATTGGCCCGTATGCAGGCATCTCTGACCGCATCCACAATGGTCTGGACGGGTATTTCTCGCATGGGTGCCTCCCTTTCCGGGTTCAAATTCCGTAACCGTTTACGGGTTCAAAGCCCGCCCTGGCGCGACTCACTGGAAAATTCTCAGCGTGTTCATGCGAAGACTTGTACAACGACTGTCGATCCATGTTGCCATCATCGGTCAGGATGGGGGTTCAGGGATTCAAGGTTGTCATCTTGTCCCCCGATTTGATTTCTTGGGTGTATTCACATGAGAGACCCCCGGATGTATCATCTCCCATATGAAACTGACGGCCCTTGGGTCATCGGTGTTACGAACTTGGCGGGATTTGAAAACGCTCAAGACTCTCGTTCTGTCCCTGCCCCTAACCTTGAATCCCGCTGCAGCGGGAAACCCGGAACCTGTGAACCTCAGCAAATTCCTTTGGCAAATAGTGATAGATAGAGTAAATATAAAAAAAACGACTTTAGAATGCAAACAAATAAGATCTGGAGAGGTCGAGTGCAGGTCATTGGGATTGCCGGCAATCTGCCCAGCAATTCTCATTTTGCCTTTGACACTGATGCAATCCGTAGTGGGGCCGTCAGGCCCTGAAAAATCGCCTGACGGCGACACTACGACGGGATATGTGGCGCCATCGATTTCATAATGAGAATTGGTGCAAGCTGCCTGCATGCATTGACAATATCTTCAACTTGTGCTATCAAAATATTCTAAAATTAATATTCATTCACTTTAACCTATTTTAGTTCCGCATTATATGTCTCTTCCTGAAAACGCTTATTGGCTTTTCCTTGTGGGAAACGAGGCGCCTTTATAATGGGCATATTTCGAAAACATCTGGATGCCTTTGTTGGGCTCGGCATTACGATTGTCTTTTTCTGCCTGGCTATCCTCAGGCCCGGGATTCTGGACAGACTGGACCTGAAATTTTATGACCTGATGATGAATTTGAGACCTGCTTCCTCAAGTGCCACGGATATCATACTCGTTCAAATTGACGACGAGTCCATAAACGCCATCGGGCCGTGGCCATGGCCGCGCGCCCTCTTGTCTCAAGGCTTGAGGAAACTCAACGGGGATAACCCCAAGGCTATCGGGTTTGATTTCATTCCGGCGGGTCCGGAGGTCGATACGGCAGTAATCAGTGAACTCAAGGGCCTGGAAGAACTATTCACAAGAACCGTTCTGGATAAGGCGGGGGAAACAGGGCATGGGTTCCTCGAGGCCATGGCCGGGGCCAGAAACAGGCTGGAAGACGACAGGATATTGTCCGAGGCTATCCGTGAGGCCGGCAACGTGGTGATTCCCATGGGTGCCGATGCACCCGTGGCGGTTGAGAAGGAGTCACAAAACGGCATGGCCCTGACGGGCGTGCGCCCCAAGGAGAGATTCCATGACGCGGATGGGATCTTGAGAAGAGAAAAACTTTTATACCGGAATCAGGGAGGTTATCTCCCCTCCTATGCACTGGCCCTGGCGATTCGCGGTCTGGGCCTTCCACCGAATGCCATCCAACGGTCGGACTCAGGCCTCCGCATCGGCTCGATCCAGATCCCAACCGATCCCTCATTCGGCATGTTAATCAACTTCAAAGGACCTCCAGGATCATTCAAGAGCTATTCCTTTTCTGATGTGATCACTGACAAAACCCCGGCAGGCGTCTTTACCAATGCGGTCGTCTTGATGATTATCTCAGCCTCCGGGCATGGCAGTATCGTCCAAACGGCGATGGGCTCGATGATGGCGGAAGGAGAATTCACCGCCAACATCATCGAGACCATCATCAACAAGGCGTTTATCCGGCAGCCCCCGTGGGGTTTTTATGCAATCATCCTTGTCCTACTCGCCATCGGATGGATGATTGCATTTGTTTTGCCGAGGAAAGGGCCTGTAATTTCAGGGATCATCTGTTTGGTTATTTTTTTGGCGGTGACAGGGGCCGCCATATGGATGTTCACCTTCAGAGGCCTCTGGGTCCCGACGGCATGTCCCATGCTGCAACTTGTCTTCGGATATGTGGGCGTTTTGGCGCTGAAACGTCATTCCCCTGAAATCCAAAAAGAAATGACAGCGTCCGTCTCGCCGGAGACGAACCGCCTCCTCGCCACGACCTTCTATCAGGAAGGGATGCTCGACATGGCATTCGATAAGCTACGACTTGTTCCTGTGGACGAGGAGGCCAAAAAGACCCTGTACGCGATCGGCCTGGATTATGAAAAGAGAAAGCAGTTCAACAAAGCGCTTGCCGTGTACAACTATATCGAAGCGCATGACAGCCGGTTCAGAGATATTCAGAATAGGAAACGAACCCTGTTGACATCCAGCGAAACCATGGTGCTGGGCGACAGTTTATCCGGTGATGGAACCTCTGGTCATGGGATCCGGCCGCTTGAAACACTCGGCAGGTACAGGATCACAAAAGAAATCGGCAGGGGCGCCATGGGCAGGGTCTATCTTGGCAAAGACCCGCGCATCAATCGGACGACTGCCATTAAAACCTTCCAGTTCTCCGAGGATTTTGAGCCAGAGCAAGTGCAAAAGATGAAGGACACCTTCTTCCGGGAGGCGGAGAGTGCCGGGACCCTGTCTCACGCCAATATCGTCACCATTTATGATGCGGGCGAGGAGGAAGGTCTGGCCTATATTGCCATGGAATATTTGAGGGGGGAGAGCCTCGACAAATTTACAAAGAAAGAGACCCTCTTGCCTTTACGCAGGGTCATCGACTATGTAGCGGATATCGCAGATGCCCTCCATTATGCCCACCAAAAGGGAATTGTCCACAGGGACATTAAGCCTGCCAACGTCATGCTCCTGACCAATGGAAGCATAAAGATCACCGATTTCGGGATCGCCCGGATATCCGCCACGTCTCAAACCCAGACCGGGGTCGTCAAGGGCACGCCCTTTTATATGTCGCCTGAGCAGTTCTCCGGCGAAAAGGTCGATGGGAGAGCCGATATCTTTTCGTTGGGAGTCATGCTGTTTCAGCTCTTGACGGGAAATCTCCCCTTTTCCGGTACAAGGCCTATCGAGCTGATGCAGAAGATAATGAAGGAACCGCACCCTGACCCAAGACAATTTAAACCGAAAATGCCCATTCCTTTGGTGAAAATACTGGACAAGGCACTTGAAAAAGATCGTGACAAACGATATCAGAATGCATCCGAAATGGCTGGCGACCTGAGAGAACTTGGAAAAAAGATCGACGAGGCCATTGCAAGATGGCGGGCAGGCAAGAAAACCCCGTAGCAAACCATTGCTCGGAAATTCCTCCACACATCGATCTTCCAGGGGTCGCTCCCATCCCTGGCCGGAGGGCGTGTAATAGACTGAGCACCATGGCACATCCTCATATTGTTCGTCATGAGGTCAAGGCCGGAATCAGCAACAGGGCTACAGGATGTCCTAAAGAGGATTGATCTCCTGAAAGAAATAATTTACCATGAAAATACGCCGAGGGGCTGTCATCGGATGTCGGTGAGTGATTTTTCCCGATCCCGCGCACTCGCGGGATTCACCGGCAACAGATTACCCGGCTCCATTTTAATCGGGGGGGACGGCCCATCCTCGATCAGGAGCATAAACTTGGCAGCGCTAATGATGCGTCTGTTTTGCGTTTTGTTGCGATCCTGCGGGCAACGGCATCGCGGCATCCCAATCACTCAGGATTTCACCTACCAGACATGGCAGAAATAGAATCAGCCGGCATTACGGATGTGGGCAGAAAAAGAAAGGGCAACGAAGATGCCCTTTTTCTGGATGATGCACTGGGCCTCTATATTGTTGCCGACGGCATGGGCGGGCACCAGGCCGGGGAGGTTGCCAGCAAAGTCGTGGTGGAGACCGTTCGGGACTATATGGCGAGATTCAAGGGGGACGCCTTGGCGGAGGAATTGGCCGATTCCGACGACACCCTCTCAAAAGAGGCGAATCGACTCCTTTCAGGCATTCTTCTGGCCAATCGAGGGGTATACCATCTATCAAAGAGCAAGCTGGCCTACCGGGGGATGGGTTCCACTGTGTCTGCTGTTTATCTGAATGACGAGATCCTTACAGCGGCCAACGTAGGCGACAGCCCCATATTTCTGATACATAACGGGAGCATCGAACTTCTATCCGTTATTCACACCGTATTCTCCGAGCATGCGGCCCTGGATCCCGCGGGGGCCAAAATGCTTGGGCCGCGGTTTAAGCACATGCTCACGCGAGCCATGGGCGTAACTGAAACAGTGCAGCCCGATATCTGTGAGATTCAGGTATTCGAGGGCGACTCCCTTACCCTCTGCTCCGATGGGTTGACTGATAAGGTGTCCCCGGAAGAGATCCTCCAGATCGTCAGCAGAGAAAGGCCTGAGAAGGCCTGCCATCTGCTGGTGGACATGGCAAATGAACGTGGAGGAGACGATAACATAAGTGTGATTACGATCAGAGTGAAATCCCTCAGGCGCGAACGGTCTGGAATCATGGGACTGATCTCACAAATCATTGACTGGTTATCCAAATTTCCTTTAAGAAATAGGACTACTTAAAGCGAGGGGATTGCGATGCCGACTATAACGTTGCGATACAAGGAAACCATCCTGAAGGAGTACGATCTTCCAAAGGATAAGGCCATGACGATCGGCCGGTACGACAGCAATGATATCGTCATAGAAAACCTGGCCGTGTCGGGACACCACGCCAAAATCGACTTCACGGAAAACGGATACTTGTTGACGGACCTCAAAAGCACCAATGGTACATTTATAAACGAGGAGCTTGTTTCTACCCATTGGCTCAAGCACAAAGATATCATCATCATCGGCAAGCACACCCTGGTTTTCGCTTATGGGGAGGGGGAAACCCAGCCTGAGAGCGTGCCAGGCGGCATGGACCAGACCATGATTATGGATACGGACGCATATCGCTCCCTGCTGACCAAGAATATTCCTAAACCGGTAATCCAGCCCAGTGCGCCGGAGCTGTCTGGGACCCTTTCTTTTCTGGCTGGAGGCACGGGGGATATTCAGCTTTCGAAGAAACTGACGAAGATCGGCAAAGAGCCATCCTGTGACATCGTGATTAACGGCCTTATGGTGGGAAAAATAGCCGCCACCATCAGCAGGAGGCCCGCGGGCTATTATCTGAGCTATGTGAGCGGAATGGCCAAACCCAGGATTAACGGTCGGACCGTCAAGGAGTCCGCCAAACTCAACGAATTTGATGTGATTGAACTGGGTCCGTTTAAGGCAGAGTTTGTTTTAGAAAAATAGCAGACCCAGTATCTGAGGAATAGAAGATGATAAATTCCGTTCAGACGGAATTACCGAATGACATTTATGACGTTAAGGTGGTCGGACGTTACGAGATCCTGCGCAAGTTGGGGCAGGGAAGCGCGGGAATCGTTTTTCTGGCAAAGGACCCTTATATCGAAAGAAATCTGGCACTCAAGATCTACCACCCGGCCTCAGATCCTGCCCGCAAGAAATTCTTTGTGGAGGCTCAATCTGCCGGTCGACTTCACCATGCGAATATCGTCACCATTTACGATGCCGGCATGCATGGAGATCTCTGCTACTTGGCCATGGAATACATTGAAGGCCCCACCCTTGCCAAATTCTGCTCCGAAGGCGGCCTCCTCCCTTTGCCCGACGCAATCAAGATCGCCCTGAAGCTGTGTCTCGGGCTGGACTACGCTCACAAACAGGGAGTCGTCCATAGGGACATAAAACCGTCAAACATATTAATCGATAAATACATGGTTCCAAAAATCTCCGATTTCGGCATTGCCCACATCCCCGAACAGGCGCCGGAATTGGGTCTCTTTGGGACACCCAGCTATATGCCGCCCGAGCAGCTTAGGGAACAGGCAGTCGGGTTACAGGGAGACATCTTTGCGTTAGGATGTGTTTTTTATGAGCTCCTGACGGGAAAAAGGGCCTTTTGCGGCGATAACAACTTCATCACCCTATACAAAGTCATGAACGAAGAGCCGTCTCCGGTGTCAACCCTTCGGCCGGGCCTGCCTAAAGCCCTTGATGCGATAACCGGAAAAGCGCTGAAGAAAATTCCCGGGGAACGCTATCGGGACTGCATGGAATTCGCGCATCATCTCAGGAAAATTCTACTCCAGTTGGACGGAAGCAAGAAGAAATCAGAGCAGGTATTTCTCGAGTTTGTAAAAAGCATACCATTCTTCCGCAATTTTAGCAGACGACAGGTGGAGGAACTCCTTTCTTCGGCACGCATTTTTGACGCGCCCAAAGGAAAGAAAATAGTCAACGAGGGAAATCTCGATACCAGTTTCTTTATCGTTCTGAGCGGCAGATGCAAGGTGATGAAAAATGATCGGGACATCGCTTTCATTGAAAGCGGAGAATGTTTTGGAGAGATGTCGCATCTGGCAGAGCAGCCCAGAACCGCGACGGTGATTACGGAAACCGCCTGTCTTTTTATCGAATTCAGCGCCATCCTTATGGAAAAATTGCCGCAGTCCATTCAGTTGATTTTTTATAAAAATTTCGCTAAAACCCTGGCAAGTCGACTCGCAAAAACCTCTGCAAAACGGTAGATGACCGGGCTACACGTAATACTCGGGGAAATTGCCGGATCGGCGGTGAGGATGCGGCCAAATACAACGCTGACCCATCGCCGTACCGCGGAAAACCTTGAAGCATGAAAATTCTTCTCACAAATGATGATGGGATCCATGCGCCCGGGCTCTTCGCCCTCTATGATGCCTTGAAGTCGGATCATGAGATCCATATCGTGGCCCCTGAAACAGAGATGAGTGCGGTGGGACACGCCATTACCCTCACCTCGCCCATCAGGGTCCAGGCGGTTCGGAAAAACGGCCGTTTTTTCGGCCATGCGGTAAAGGGGACGCCGGCCGATTGCGTCAAGATCGCGGTGCAGGAACTCCTGGACGCCCCCCCCGATGCGGTCCTTTCCGGGATCAATGTGGGCGCCAATGTAGGGGTCAACATCCTTTATTCGGGAACGGTCTCCGCGGCTACGGAAGGGGCGTTTTTGGGCATCCGCTCCGCTGCCATCTCGATCGCCGCCCTGAAAGACCCGGATTTCCGATTCGCTGCCCGTTTCAGCAGGGAGATCATCCGGTTTATGATGGAAAGCGCCCTGAGCGACGGGGCCGCCCTGAACGTGAACATCCCCGCAGTACCGCCTGAAGAGATCAAAGGCGTGGTTTTGGCGAGGCAGGGGACCTCCCGGTTTCAGGAACGGTTTGAGCAACGCAACGATCCGAGGGGAAATATATACTACTGGCTCACGGGCGAAAAATTCATTGAAAACGGCAATCCCCACAACGATTCCGTGGCCTTAAAACAGAACCACATCACCATCACCCCGATTCATTATGACCTCACCTGCGAAAGGGAATTAGAGAGGCTGAAGCGTTTCGCCCTGCCCAAGGCGACGTCATGGCCCAAAAAAAGTGACTAAAGTGAGCTAAAGTGACCAATTCGGACAAGCCGCAACCAAAACAGATCGCACCCCCAATGCCCTCACGGGCACACTGCAAACGGTTGACTGCCCGCACCGGATGCGCGTGGTTCGTGGTGACGGGGGTTCGACGTTCGGCAGGGTCCCAGGAACTTTCTTGTTTTTCATGACGGAAAACCAGGGAATACGGAACCAAAAACAATGATCGCCATCTCATTCATTATTGTCAACTGGAATACCAGAGACCTCCTGATGGCATGTCTCGCCTCTGTTTACCGGACCGTCACGGGGCCTGCCTTCGAGATCTGGCTGGTGGACAACGGATCCTCCGATGGGAGCGTCAGCGCGGCCAAAGAAAGGTTCCCGGGCATTCATGTCATTGAGAATTCGGCAAACCTGGGCTTTGCAGCCGCCGTCAATCTGGCCCTTGCACGCATGGGGGGACGCTATGCCGTGCTCCTCAATACCGACGCAACCCTGGCGGACGGCGCTGTCAACCGGCTCCACGAGTTCATGGAGGCCGACCCGATGGTGGGGATTGCCTGCGGCCAACTGTTGAACAGCGATGGATCCATGCAGAATTCCATCGCTAATTTCCCATCCCTACTGTCCCTGGTGTCCAATGAAACCCTCCTTGGACTCCTTTTTCCGCGAAGGTTCCCAAGCAAGAGGCGGGAATACACAGGGCCGATCGAAGTCGATTCCTGCATCGGCGCCTGTATGATGGTTCGGAAAGAGGCTATTGATCAAGTGGGCCCCCTGGACGAACGGTACTTCTTTTTTATGGAGGAAACCGACTGGGCATACCGGATGAAGCAGGCCGGATGGAAAAATTGCTTTGTTCCCTGGGCGAGGATCTATCATGCCCAGGGAAAAAGCGTGGAGGGGAGGGCAGACGCCCGAATCATGTTCTATCGCTCCAGATATGCCTTCTTTAAAAAGTGGCATCTGGGGCCGTATCCGCTTGTCTGCGCAGTCATTTTTTCCCGTCTCCTTGTAAATACGCTCCTCTCGATTTTAGGCATCGGGCTGACCCTTGGCCTCGAACGGAATTTGAAAAGAAGGCTCATGGTTTACACTCAATTGATTGCATGGCATATGAAAGGATGTCCTTGAGGCGAACGCCCATGCTGATGAAGGGGAGCACATGGCTGCCGAAACAAAAGGGCGGGATCCTGCTCATCCAGTTAGGCGATATCGGGGATGTGGTCCTGACCATGCCCGCGATCCTCGCGCTGCGCAGACAGTTTCCTGACAATGAGCTGATTGCGTGCGTCAGAGAACATGCACGGGAACTGGCTGAAGACTGCCCATGGACAGACGGCGTCATCTCCGTTGACAAGAAAAAACGGACGCTTCGCCAGGGACTCTTCTATCACGCCCAGTTCCTGAACGCCCTTCGACAACCCCGCTTTTCTCTCGCCATCGACCTCAGAACCGGGCCCCGGGGCGCCCTTGTGGCATTCCTTTCGAGGGCCCCGTACCGAATCGGTCGGTTTGCAGATGAAGGCCCATTGTGGCGCAACAGTCTCTTTACCCACCTCGTGAGGCCTGAAAACGAAGCCGTTCAATACGCCCCGGAACACCATCTCAACATCCTCGCCCCATTCGGTTTGCATATGGAGCGCGCCCTTCCCATCCTCACCATACCGGACCTGCGGAGAAAGAGGGCCCGGGCCATTCTCAGGGAGGCCGGCATAACGGAACAGCGGCCGATGGCAGCCATCCATCCCTTTTCCCTGTGGCAGTACAAGGAATGGCAGCCCAGCGAATGGGTCTCGCTGATGCGTCATCTCACAGAAAGACTGGGATTCTCCGTTATCGTTACAGGCTCTTCCTCTGAACGGGTCCGCGCCGGAGAACTGACAAAAGGATCCAGCGGTCGGGCCTTCAATCTTGCAGGAAAGACCTCCATTGGGGAACTCCCTGCCATACTTGAGGCATGCGATCTGTTCGTCGGCGTGGATACGGCCGCCCTTCATATCGCCGGCGCCGTCGGCGTTCCAACCGTAGGCATATTCGGTCCTTCGTCGCCGGTTAGCTGGGCCCCCAGGGGGGACCGCCATTGTGTGGCCACCAAGGGGATGCCGTGTCAGCCCTGCCGCCAGAAGGGATGTCAGGGGACCGAAAAGAGCCGCTGTCTGGATGAACTGAAGGCGGAAGAGGTCATCTCCGTTGTGGAAAACCACCTCCAGCACATATCGCCTGGCTCAAAAGGGACCTCGAAACGTGTCATGGGATGCGGCGATCAGTAAAGGGGTATCCATTCAAGCGACATTCCGAGTTGACAGTCGGGTTATGGATCACGTATAGTGGAGCGAAATGCAAAGTGTTGCATGAAACTGCATGCGGAAGACGCGATACGCGTTGCCGCTCAAGATAGGTTTCGTTGCGCCTTGAGTTTCGAGACTGCAACGCTCATGCTGACCCAAAATCCCGCCTTGATCGGGGCTGGACCGTGAACCCCTACCCCTGTTAACCTTTTAAATCCAGAAAGAAAAGGGAGATGACGCATGACCCAGGACCTTGTGCCACATATCGATCGGTTGATTTTGCAGAGACCTGCCTCCAAAACCGCCCTGTCCCCTTTCCGGGAACTCGCCGTTCTCATGGCCCAGGCAGCGCCCCAGATCAAGCCGGTTCAGGTTGAAAAGGAGATCAGGGACATCCAGAAGCAGGAGGGGTTTCCCCTGTTTTCAAGAGAGAATCTGCCCCTCGACCTTGATGGTGCCGCCGAGCTGCTGAAGGCATTCCTGGTGCACCTGAGCACTGCGGATAGAGACGACTCGAAGGGACTGAAAAAGGCGCTTAAACAAGCCGAGTCCGGAGGCGGCTGGCCGGGGAGGCTCTTCATGGCGATCCTCAAGCAGGATGAAAAGGCCTTGGCCGAAATGGCAACCGGGGTGAATCTTAATCCCACTGTTCTAACTTTTCTCGGAAAGACTGCCTTGCGGCCGTCGATCGAACGACTGCGAGAAACAGCAAACGGAGATATCGACAAAACCGGCTGGGATAAGGGCTACTGCCCCCTGTGCGGGTCTCAGCCGGACATGGCCTTTTTTGAAAAGACCGGCAAGCGATATCTTCACTGTGAACTCTGCGGCGAGGAATGGCCCTATTCACGGATACAGTGTCCTTTCTGCAATACCCGGGAACAGGAGAAGCTGGGATATTTCGAGGCCGAAGAGGAAGAGGGATTCCGGGTCTATTTTTGCCGGGAATGCCTCAGATATATCAAAACCATAGACAAAAAGGTCTTTGAAGAGGCCGCCCCCCTCGAACTGGAAAATCTGGCCACGATTCATTTAGACCTCTTGGCACAAGAGAACGGATTCAAATAGAAAGGGGCTCACTGCCTGAGACAATTCAGATAAAACTGGATGAGCGCCATCTGTTCCCTGTAGTCGCCGCCCGAGTCTGTCTCTAAGACGGCCAGCAGGTTTTCGGATACGATCCTTGCCTCATGGATTCTGCCTGCCCCGGTCATTTTTCGAAAAAGGTAATCATATATCCGCAGGCAGGCAGGAATGCCGCTGTCCAGGAATGTGGAAACGACCTTGTCCCATCGTTCCTGGTCCGCCATATAGGCCATTGCGAGAGATTGGCCGGCCGCCGGATCATATCGGTTCTCGTAGGCAATGGCGTAACCAAGGCCTTTCTCTATGTATTTTTTCAGATGAAAAGGGCTTTCAGGGGCGCAGAAGTAACAGGGGGCAAGATATCCTTTGGATCGCGCCCCGTAGAGATGTTCCGTCCCCTCTCCTTTCTCTATCATGCGGCAAAGCCTGGTGCCCTGATAAATCCTTCCGCCCACCGTATATTCATAGCGTCTCAGAGGACCCGGCCCGTATATCCTCATCTGTTCAATAGAATGATCAATGGTCTCATAGGTTTCGCCCGGAAGGCCGAAGATCATGGACAGGGTGCAAGGGAGGCCTTTTTCTTCACAAATATCCAGCGTGTTCTGGATATCCTTCTGGCGGTAGGAGGTATGATTCCGCTCCAGCACCCTGTTCGAAAAGCTGTCGCAGGTCAAAATGATGGAGAAACCCGCTTCGACCAGAAGTCCTGCAAAATCGGAATCAAACGGCCTGGGCAAGAATTGCGAGGTAAAACCAAACCGCTCATGGAGTCCTTCTTCGATAATCCGCTCGATCAAACGGGTGCAGTAGGCGATATCCGGGAGATTGAACTCGGTGTCCACAAAGAACAGTTGTCGGATGCCGTCATTTGCCTGCGACAGGGCCTTCAGTTCCGCGATGACCCGATCCATCTCCCTGAAAACGATGTTTCCTGTCTCGATGATCGGCTCGACGCAGTAGCTGCATGCCTGGTTGCATCCCCGTTTCACCTGCACCGGAAGGGCGGTTGTCTCAAGGGCGAACCGGAAGCGCCCTTCCCGCCCGTTTGAAAACGCGCCTTCTGTAAAGGAATAGGCCTTCCTCGGATTGACCGTGACTCCCCCGGCACTCCTGTAGGCGAGCCCGCGGATTCCCCGAATCTTCTCCCTGTCCGGAAAGGCCTCGACAAACTCCCTGAAAGGTTCTTCGCCCTCTCCTGTTATCCCGTATTCAATGTCCAGGTAGCCCAGAATCGCCTGGGGAGAGATGGTGAATCCCCCTCCACCTGCAATGATGGGGACATCCGGGGAATGCATCTTGATGAAATCCACCATCTTCTTTATCTCAGGAAGGAAATAGAAGGTCCTGAAATGCTCGCCGCCGTAGTCGCCGTAGGGTTCGCACGAGAGACAGGTATCCAGGTTGCGTATGCCCAATCCTATCACGTCCGGTCGATCCCTATTCAGAATGTTCACCAGGTTTGTCTCGGGATCAGGGTCGGGGAGAAAGGAATACTCAAGGGTCACACGATATCCGTGTCGACGCAGGTAATCGGCGATCAGATCCAGTCCGAAAGGATAGATCTGCTTGACGAGGTAGTACCGGTCTGTGTACAGAAGCAGAATGTTTGTGTTTTTCATGTTCTCCCCTCCCTGTTGTTTTGGGAACCGTCTCTCCTATTACCATCAATGCCCGATCCCTTCAACCTGTCTGACGCGACCCGGGGCAAAATATGACACGATTCCCCGCAACCTCGTCACGAGCGTGCAAGGAAGTGTAGAGAGTGGAGTTGTTGAGTTCAAATCGGAATCCTTCCTTTTTAAACTTTAGGCACTCCAGACTCGTCACTTCAAGCGTAGAGATGGCTTATATCAGGATTGATATATATAACTTATTGATTTCTAAGCAAAAAAGTTGTTGACAATATCGTCGTTGTGGGTGTTTAATCGCCTGAAGAATTCGTTTTCTCGCCACTTCAACATTTATGCCGATCATAAAATAAATTTTGCATCAACGGAAAGGGCCATGCCGCAACTTCCAGTATTGCCGACAGGCCCATATGCAGGCGCATTCTGAACGTCTGCTTCCGGGCCTTGAGATTTTGAGTTAACCCAAAACCCTAACCTGACAGAAGAAAGGAGGAGGCATGAACGTTACGCGTCGTGATTTCTTTAAGATCACAGGGGCTTCTGCCGCAGGCGCCGCCATCCTGGGTTTAGGCCTCGATTTGAAGCCACTCAAATCGC
>Ga0209164_1003067_pt1 | contig 16444 bp, 14 predicted proteins | sample MTBNYHSulfiMetaG_FD_187458 | JGI IMG/M metagenome (GOLD analysis project Ga0209164, IMG submission 187458) | Enrichment culture microbial communities from rom New York Harbor, USA that are MTBE-degrading - MTBE-NYH (New York Harbor Sulfidogenic)... | ecosystem: Environmental > Aquatic > Marine >...
TCTATGGGGCGCTCCTGGAACAGGCCGGACACGCCTGTGGAAGGGCGCGGGTGTGGCGCCAACCGCAGCGTTGGCGGGCCCACCAACCTGCCCTGGGATGCCTGTGGGGGATACTCCAGGCCGCCGCTGGTATCCCGGGTTCTCCTGCGGGTCACCTGCTACGACAGCGGCTTCCCTGCGGGCTTTCCCCCACTCTTGCGTTCCCTCTGACCCCCACCAGGGGCGGGAGTATTATCTCTCCCCCATCGGGGGTGAGGGCGGGCATTGGAGCTTGCCGCTGACCGGCGGTGCGGCCCTGCCTTGGCCCTCGCGGGACTGTGAACGCCGCCGGTTCGCTGTTACCTTGTTCCCAGGACCTGGCGGGCGATGGTCATTCGCTGCATCTCCGAGGTCCCCTCGTAGATCTCAGTGATTCTCTGGTCCCGGTAGTACCGTTCCACGGCGAAATCGGTGGTATAGCCGTAGCCGCCGAATATCTGGACCGCCTTGTGGCACACTCTGTGGGCGGCCTCACTGGCGAAGAGCTTGGCCATGGCCGACTCTTTGAGGGGGGCGCGTCCCCGCTCCTGCGTCATCCAGGCGACGCGGTAGGTGAGCAACCGGGCGGCGTCGACATCGGTAGCCATGTCGGCGATCATCCATTGAATCGCCTGCATTTGAGCCAGCTCAGTGCCGAACTGCTTTCTGTCCTTGGCGTAGGCCACGGCGGCATCGAAGGCTGCCTGGGCTATGCCCACGGCCTGAGCCGCTATGGTAACGCGGCTGGCGTCTATTGCCTCCAGCGCCACCCTGAAGCCTCTTCCCTCTTCGCCAAGCATGTTGGCCAGCGGTATCTTGCAGTCCTCGAACACCAGCTCTGTTGCTGAGGCGGGGTGCAGGCCCATCTTCTTCTCTATCTTGCCCACGGAGAAGCCGGGGGTTCCTTTGTCCACCACAAAGGCGCTGATTCCTCGGTATCCCAGCGACTTGTCCTTGGTGGCGAAGGTGGTGACGAAATCAGCCTCAGCGCCGTTGCTGATGAAGACCTTGGTGCCGTTCAGGACATAGCCGTCGGCTTCCTCGGCATACCTCGTTTCCAGTGCGGCGACATCGCTGCCGGCCATGGCCTCGGTCAGGCCAAAGGCGACCGACTCCCCCTTCACCACGCGTGGGATGTAGTGGCCCTTCTGCTGCTCGTTGCCGTGCATGGTGACGGGGTACATGCCCAAGCCGAGGCTGCATATGTATGAGACGCTCAGGCCGGCCGAGGCGTGGGCGATCTCCTCACAGGCTATGACGAAAGCCAGTTCGTCGAGGGTGCCACCATATTCCTCAGCAAAGCCAATGCTGTACAGCCCGGCATCGGCCATCTTGCTGACCGTCTCGTGTGGGAACTGCCCGGTCTCGTCCCATTCTGCGGCATACGGTTCGATCTCCTTGGCGCAGAAATCGCGCACCATCGTCTGGAACATCTTGTGTTCTTCATCCAGTCCGAAGTCCATTTCTTCAACCTCCCATTTCACTGTGCCGTCCCTGGCTCTTGTCGTCGGGTATCCAGGTGACAGGTCATCTCCTGGCGATTGCCCCTACGCCACGCCGCGCGCCTTCTTGAACCTGTCGGTGAGCAGCGGGACCACTTGGAAAAGGTCACCCACGATGCCATAGGTGGCCACTTCAAAGATGGGGGCGTTAGGATCCTCATTGATGGCGACGATGACCTCGGAGGTCTGCATGCCGGCAAGGTGCTGCACCGCGCCGGAGATGCCGCAGGCGATGTATACCTTGGGAGATACGGTCTTGCCTGTCTGGCCCACCTGATGCGAATAGGGGATCCAGCCGTCGTCCACTGGCGGTCGCGATGACCCCACGGCGCCACCGAGGACATTGGCCAGTTCCTTGACTATCTCGAAGTTCTCCGGCTTGCCCAGCCCGCGGCCGCCGCACACGATGACATCGGCTTCATCGAGCTTGACCTTCTCCGACAGGTCCTCGACGAAGCCGAGCAGCTTTGTCCTTGAGGTAACCCCTTCTCTGTCGAAGTCCACTTTGACTATCTGTCCCTGCCGGCCGGCGTCGGGCGCCTCCCTCCTGAAAACGTGGGGGCGCACCGTGGCCATCTGGGGCCGCTTCGCCTGGCAGACGATGGTGGCCATGACATTGCCGCCGAAGGTGGGGCGCGTCTGCAACAGGAGCCGGCTGTCGGGGTCGACGTCGAGCCCGGTGCAGTCGGCGGTGAGGCCGGTGTGGACTATGGAGGCCACCCGCGGGATGAACGAGCGCCCCATCGCAGTCGCGCCGGCGAGAAGTATCTCCGGCTTGTGCCTGCGGACCAGGTCGACGAGCACGCCGGTATACCGGTCCTCGTCATGGTCGGCAAGAGAGGCGTCGTCGGCGAGGATAACGCGGTCGGCGCCGCAGGCGACGAGGTGCTCCAGCCCTTCCACTCCATGACCGAGGCACACGGCGCTCAGCTCGGCGCCCAGCCTGTCGGCCAGCTTGCGGCCCTCCGAGACAAGCTCGTAGGCCACGCTCTTCAGCCTGCCATCCCGCTGCTCGGCGAAGACCCACACGCCGCTGTAGCCTTCGCTGACCTCCTGTTCGTCCTCCTCGATACTGATGGCGTCATAGGTGCAGAGGTCAATGCAGGCGCGGCACAGGGTGCACCCCTCGCCGATGTGCGCCTTGTCATTCACTATCTCGATGACGCCGAAGGGGCATGCCGTCACGCACGACCCGCAGCCGGTGCACCGGTCAAGGTCAATCTCTATTCCCATGCTTCTGCCTTACAATCAGTGCCGCCAGCCGTGAAACCTTCGGCTCCGCTCAGGACAGCACCGTCGAAGTGCGAGCCGCAGAAACGGCCATGCCATGGCCGTTCATGGTTCGACAGGCTCACCACGAACGGCCAATAGGTCACCACGAACAGCACGCCGCGCGGACCGTCCAGACGATTCCCGGTGGGCCACGAAAACGGCTATACCACTTCCTCCAGCTTCTCAACAAGCTGGTCTACCTGCTCTTCCAGGCTCCCCTGGAGCATCTCGCTCCTGCGCGTCCGCTGCGGAAAGAATATCTTGACCACGCGGGTGGGGGAGCCGGCTACACCTGCCTTGCCCGGGTCGATACCTGTGTCCTCGGCGGTCCACACGGGTATCTCGGCGGTGCGTGACTTCATTGTGCCCCGTATCGACGGCAGGCGGGGCACGTTTATCTCCTTGACCACGGTGATGACGCCGGGCAGCGGCATCTCGATAGTCTCGTAGCCCTCCTCGACCATGCGCTGCACCCTCATCGAGCCATCTACTATTTCCTCGATCCTGCTCACATAGGCCACGAAGGGCAGTGCCAGCATCTCGGCGAGCTCCGGTCCCACCTGGCCGGTGTCGCCGTCCAGCGTCTGCCGCCCGCAGACTACGAGGTCGTAGTCCGCTATCTTCGATATCGCCCTGGATAGAACATAGGCGGTGGCCCAGGTATCCGAGCCGGCGAAGGCGCGGTCGCTCAGCAGGATGGCGTCGTCCGCACCGAGGGATATCGCCTCGCGTAGCGCCTGCTCCGCCTGAGGGGGCCCCATGCTGATGGCGGTGACCTTGCCGCCATACCTCTCCCTGAGGCGGACGCCCTCCTCGAGAGCGTAGCAGTCGAAGGGATTGATGATACTCTCCACTCCCTCGCGCACCAGGGTGTTGGTCTCGGGGTCTATCTTGATGCTGGTCGTGCCGGGCACCTGCTTGATGCAGACGACGATGTTCAACTCCACATACCCTTCCTCTTCAGCACGTCGAGGGCGATGACGTTTCTCAACACCTGATTGGTGCCCTCGTATATCTGATTGATCTTGGCGTCGCGCATCATCTTCTCCACCGGATAGTCGCGCATGTAGCCCGCGCCGCCGAAGACCTGGACGGCATCGGTGGTCACCTTCATCGCCATGTCGGTGGCGAAGACCTTGGCCATAGCGCCAATCTCGCTGGCGTTCTTGGTGCCGGCGTCGATGGTCCTGGCGGTGGCATGGACCAGGGCCCTGGCGGCCTCCAACTCCGTGGCCATGTTGGCCAGCATGTGCTGCACCGCTTGAATGGCCGAAATGGGATGGCCGAACTGCACCCGTTGCTGAGCATAGGCCACCGCTGCTTCCAACGCCCCTTGAGCCAGTCCAACCGCCACTGCGGCGACCCCGGGGCGGGTGGAGTCGAGGGTCCTCATGGTGAGGATGAACCCCACGCCTTCCCTGCCCAGAAGGTTCTCCTTGGGCACGCGGCAATTGTGGAAAACGAGCTCGCTGGTGGAGGAAGCGCGAATGCCCATCTTCCTCTCTTTCTTGCCAAAGGTGAATCCCGGCGTGTCTTTGTCAACGATGAAGGCGCTGGCGCCGCGCGGCCCGCGCGTTGGGTCGGTGAGGGCGATGATAGTGTAGATTTCGGCTTCGCCGCCGTTGGTGATGTACTGCTTGGTGCCATTGAGTACGTAGTGTTCGCCGTCGCGGACGGCGGTGGTCCTCACGCCGGCGGCGTCACTGCCGGCGGTGGACTCGGTCAGGCCGAAGGCGGTCAGTCTTGCTCCGCTGGCTATGTCGGGGAGGTACCTACGCTTCTGTTCCTCGGTCCCGTAGAGCAGTACCGGCATGGCTCCAAGCGCGCTGGCAGCGTAGGTGACGGCTACGCCGCAGCAGGCCCGGCCCAGCTCTTCAGCCGCCACGCACAGGGTGAGAAGGCCCTCACCCAGGCCGTCATATTCCTGCGGTATGAATATCCTGAACAGGTCGGCGTCGGCCAGGTCCTTCATTATGGCCCAGGGGAACTCCTCTTTCTCATCCAGATCCGCCCGCACCGGGAGTATCCTTTCCTCGGCGACCCGTCGCGCCAGGTCTTTGACTACCTTCTGCTGTTCAGTGAGGAAATACTCCAATACGGTGCTCCTTTCGGCGGTATTGGGCTCCATTGTAGCTATTTCTCGGAACTAATCAACCCTCACCCCCGTGCCGCACGCCCGCCGCGGAGCGCTTCCACCTTCCTCTTGCCCCGTCCCTCCAATCCCATCCCCTCTCCCTCTAAGGGAGAGGGAAAGGGTGAGGGTGAAGCGTCTCCCCTCACGCGATTCTGAGCCGCAGCGGTTCCTCCAGTGCTACTGTCATTCTGAGCGAAGCGAAGAATCTCGCGCCCAGATTCTTCGTGTCCCTTCGTTTCACTCAGGGCTCCTCAGAATGACATTGTGGTGCATCCGGTTCGCGCCGTCGCAAGCCCCCCAACCGTTCGCCCCGAGCCTGCCGCAACGCTCCTTTCGCGGAAATCCTCCCCGCGGCGCCAGCCCGAGTAGATAGAGGCCCTATGGTGCCCTCTCCCTTCGAGGGTGATGCTCAGGCGCGCTTGGGCCCGCCGTGTGCCCCTGTCAGTCGTCGCTTCTTACCACGCGTCACTCTGTGCTATAATGCGCTGACTCGGATACAGGTCAGAGGCTTGATGTAATGAGGGTTTCTATAGTCGGGCTGGGGCTGATCGGCGGGTCGATGGGTTTGGCGCTGCGAGGACGCCAGGCGGATGTCGAGGTGGTGGGGTTTGCCCGCCGCCGAGAAGTCGCCTTCCGTGCCGTTGAGCTTGGGGCTGTGGACCGCGCGGAGGAGCATCTACTCAGTGCGGTCGATGCAGCTGACCTGGTTCTTCTTGCCACTCCGGTTATGGCAATGAAGGACGTGATGGAGGCGATGGCAGAGGGCCTTCAGGAGGGCTGCACTGTCACCGATGCGGGGAGCACCAAGGCACAGGTCATGAGCTGGGCCAGCGAGTACCTGCCCCCCACAGTGACCTTCGTCGGGGGACACCCCATGGCGGGCAAGGAGACGTCCGGGATCGAAGCCGCCGCCGCTGACCTCTTCGTCGGCTGCACGTACTGTCTGGTGCGCGGTCCAGGGGCGACCAGAGAGGCGACGGATACCGTGGAACGGCTGGCAAGGCAGGTCGGGGCGAGGGCCCTCTTCATCGATGCCGCCGAACATGACAGACTGGTTGCCGCAGTCAGCCACCTCCCCATGCTGATGTCGTCGGCGCTCATCTCGATGGCGGCGGGGAGCCCGGACTGGCCTGAGATGGCGGGGCTTGCCGCCACCGGATTTCGCGATATCACTCGTCTGGCCTCAGGGAGCCCGCAGATGACCCGTGACATCTGCTTCACCAACACTGATTCCATAGTGCGCTGGATCGATGAGTACGTGAAGGAGTTGACCAGGTTTCGCCATCTGGTGGCCAACGGGGGCGATGAGTTGGAGAAGGCACTTACCCTGGCGAGGGAGCAGAGAGAGACGTGGCTGAGAGAGCGCCGATAGAGAAGGGCTGCTCATGGACAAGCGAATAGGGCGATGCTCCAGACTGAGTGGTGAGGTAGCACCGCCGGGCGACAAGTCGATATCACATCGTGCAGTAATCCTAAATAGCATAGCTTCGGGCAATGCAAGGGTGGCCAATGTCTCTTCCGGCGACGACTGCCGAGCCACGATCTCCTGTTTGACGGATATAGGGGTGGAGATCGTCGAGGAGTCGGGTTTGCTCACCATCTGCGGTGTGGGCAAGGAAGGGTTCCGCGAGCCATGCGATGTGCTCAACGCCCGAAACAGCGGCACCACGATACGCCTCCTCGCAGGGCTGCTGGCCGCTCAGACCTTCTTGTCGGTACTAACGGGGGATGAGTCGCTTCGCTCCCGTCCCATGGCCCGCCTCATCCATCCGTTGCGCCTGATGGGGGCGGATGTGTGGGGTAGAGGCCACGATTCCCTGGCTCCCATAGCCATAAGGGGCAAGAGACTGCGGGGCATAGACTACCCACTGCCGGTGGCGAGCGCTCAGCTCAAGTCGGCGATTCTCATCGCCGCCCTCTTCGCCGAAGGCAGGACCACCGTTGTAGAGCCGGCAATCTCGCGTGATCACACCGAGCGCATGCTTGAAGCCATGGGGGTGGAACTGGAGCGCGACGGGCTGAGCATCGCTCTTACACCCCCCGCGTCCCTTTCGCCTGTCGACGTGAACGTGCCGGGAGACATCAGCGCCGCGGCATGCTGGCTGGTCGCCGCGGCTATTCATCCCAAAGCTCGCCTCAAGGTCACCGCAGTAGGGGTCAATCCGACCAGAGCCGGCATCATCGATGTGCTTCTGGAGATGGGGGCGAAGCTCACTATTGACAACGAGCGAACGGAGGGCGGTGAGCCCGTGGCGGATATTGAGGTCGAATCAAGCAAGCTGAAGGGAACACAGCTCGGGGGAGACCTCATCCCCAGGCTCATTGATGAGATTCCGCTCATCGCGCTGGCGGGCTCCGTTGCTGCGGGGACGACCACCATCCGTGACGCTCAGGAGCTGCGGGTGAAGGAGACTGACAGGATTGCGGCTACGGTGAAGGAGTTGTCGAAGCTGGGGGCGCATATCGAGGAGCTGCCCGACGGGATGGTCATTCACGGGGGTGTGGAGCTCAAAGCTGCCCAAGTGGACAGCCATCGTGACCATCGGCTGGCGATGACGCTGGGCATTGCGGGGCTGGTAGCGAGAGGCAGGACGGCTATCCAGGATGCAGGGGCGGTCGCCGTGTCGTATCCCGGTTTCTGGGATGACCTCGAACGGCTTGCGCATTCCTAGATGCGGAAAGGGGGTAAGAGCGGTCTCTGCCTCGACAGGCTGGAGACCGGAAAGGTGAGATGACCACGGAGTTGATTCATGTCGGTTTTGGCAATATCGTGGCAATCAACAGGGTGATTGCGATGGGCCCTCCCAACTCGGCCCCCACCAAACGCATGATACAGGAGGGAAAGAGCAGGGGCGTGCTCATCGACATGACCAACGGCAGAAGGACCAAAGCGGTATTGATGCTGGACAGCGGTCACATCGTGCTGTCGGCGTTGTCTCCAGATACCATAGCGGGTAGGTTGACGGCAAGCCGGGGTGGTAGCCTGGGATAACGGGGAAAAGCGGGTGTGATTGCGGCAAGGTCAGGCCATCCGCTGATTGATGCCATACCTGCCCTTTGATGACCGCAATGGCTAGGAAGTGAGACTCAGGGTTTGACAGGAGCGCCTCCGCTTCTCGTGGTGCTTTCCGGCCCCTCCGGTGTGGGCAAGGATGCCGTCCTCGCCGGGTTCAAGCGGTTGGAGCGACCGTTTCGCTATGCGGTGACTGCCACCACGCGGTCGCCACGGCGGGGGGAGAAGGAGGGAGCACCCTATCATTTTGTCTTCCTGGAGAGATTCGCCGAGATGAGGGAGAAAGGGGAGCTTCTGGAGTGGGCCGAGGTGTACGGCAACTTCTACGGGGTGCCGCGGCAGCAGGTGAAGGAGGCGCTTGAGGCGGGGTGGGATGTGATGGTGAAGGTGGACGTTCAGGGGGCGGCCAGCATAAGGCGCATGGCGCCGCAAGCGGTGCTCATCTTCGTCGCTCCACCAACCACGGAAGAACTGGAGGCCCGGCTCAGGCGGCGCAGAAGCGAGACGGGTACCGACCTCCGGCGGCGCCTGGAGACCGCGGAGCAGGAAATGCAGCAATTGCCCCTGTTCGACTACGTGGTGGTAAACGACGAAATCGAGCAGGCGGCGGCCGCAATAGATGCCATTGTCACTGCGGAGAAGTGTCGCGTGAACCCCAGGGTGGTGCGGCTATAGGCTGTTGTAGGTTGCCTGCAGAAGCAGGGCGTCACTCTCCAGATTGCGGCTCTCGCAGATGACGCGACCGCCAGCGTTGGCCTCCTTCAGAGCCCTCAGTAGCCCCACATAGTCCAGGTCCGATTCCTTCAAGTTCAAATGGCGGATCTCGCCGTACTGACCATATTGGACCCCGGCGACGTGTATGTGCATATGACTCAGAGCCTGCTTCCCCAGGCGTCCCTCGACCTGCTCCAGTACGGCGGCGAACTCCTCGAAGGAGTTCAGCTTCCCCGTCCTGGCGTGCAGGTGAGCGAAGTCAATGCAGGGGGCAATGCCCTCTATCTCGGCACTGAGGCTCAGGATCTCCTCCACGGTGCCGAACTGGCTTCTCTTCCCCGTGGTCTCCGGCCGGAGCAGGACACTGTTGTCCTCGGCCGCGAGCAGCGTTGTCGTCTCCTCGAGCGCTTGCTTTACTGCGGCGTACACCGTCGATGGTGTGTCGCTGAGGTAGTAGGCAGCGTGGAAAACCACCGTGTCGGCCACGAGGACAGACGCGATGCGAGCTGTTTGAATCAACCTGTGTCTGCTGGCGGCACCCGTCTCTGTGTCATCGGCATTGAGGTTTATGAAGTAGGGGGCATGCGCAGAGAGCTTGACCCCCTTGCTCCTTGCGATGTCGGCGGCGCTCTGGGCCATCAGTTCGCTCATCTTCACCCCGCGGACGAACTGCACCTCCATGCAGCCGAGGCCCAGCTCGGCGATCCGCTCAATCCCACTTTCGGTGGTGGGTGATTTGGCGCTCAACGGCACGCCGCCGGTGCCGAAAAGGAGTTGCTGGCGCATAGTGCCATTCTAGGCCGCTGCTGGCTGCGGGGTCAACAACCTTGGTTGACAGCGCATCCAGGCGGCGGTAAGCTGAACGCGTATTGTCGCCACCGATGTCGATGAAGAGCGAACAGCCCGAAGCATCACCGGAGCCATTGTCACAAGAGGGAGCTTCTCCTGAGGCGGCAACCCCACAACCGCCCCGCATCTCCACCTTCGCTTCTCTGCGCAACCGTCACTACCGCTGGCTATGGCTGAGCTCGATTGCCTTCTTCGGCGGCATGCAGATGCAGATAGTGGCGAATGGCTGGCTGGTGTATCAGCTCACGGACTCGGCTTTCGCCCTGGGCATGGTGAGCGCTGCCGTAGGGTTGCCCCTGCTGCTTTTCTCGCTCCTGGGTGGGGCGGTCACCGACCGCGCGGCGAAGCGCAATCTCATCATCCTGAGCCAGAGCGCCAATGGTGCGGTGACCCTGACCATCGCGGTGCTCGTGGGTACGGGCTACATCCAGTTCTGGCACCTGATAGTAGCCGCAGTGGTGATGGGCACCGGTTTCATCTTCATCGCCCCGGGGCGCATGGCGCTGATATCGGAGCTGGTGAAGCCAAGGGAGTTGCTCAATGCCATAGCCCTCAACGCATCAGGGACGAACATGACTAGGGTGGTGGCGCCAGCGCTGGCGGGGGCACTGCTGGCGGTAATCGGCACGGCCGGTGTCTTCTATGTGGTGGTGGTGTTCTATGCGGTGTCGGTCCTCTTCATGCTGCAAATTCCCCGCGGGGTGGCTCCGGCGGCGCGGCCGGGGATGTCGCTGTGGGGAGGGATGGTGGAGGGGCTGCAGTACCTGCGGCACAGCCCGGTCATGATGCTGCTGTTGATGATGGCGTTCGTGCCCATAGTCTTTGGGATGCCGTACCAGAACCTGATGCCGGTGTATGCTGTGGACGTGCTGGGCGTCGGGGAGACGGGGCTGGGGTTGCTGATGAGCATGACCGGCGCTGGCGCGCTGGTCGGCTCCCTTGGCGTCGCATCGTTGGGTGACTTCAAGCGGAAGGGCCTGCTTCTCATACTGGTGGGCCTTGCTTTTGGCGTATCGCTGGCCATCTTCGGGGCATCCCGCATCTACCTGCTCTCCCTGGTAATCCTCGTCGTGGTGGGCCTTGCCAACGCGGCGTACATGACATTGAACAACACCATGGTGCAGAGCAGCGCTCCACTTGAGGTGAGGGGACGGGTCATGGCGATTTTCATGGTCACGTTTGCCCTTTCGCCCCTGGGAACGCTCCCGATAGGGTACGTGGCTGAGGTTGTGGGGCCGACGTTCGCCATCAGTGGAGGGGCCGTTCTGGTTCTCATCTTCATCGTGGCGGTGGGTATTTTCAGCCCTGCGGTGCGGCGGCTCACGTAGTCCTCGTTGCTTTGAGGTCAATACGGATGGAGACCACTCTGCGGCCATCAGTGATGGAAGACGTTGGACGGCGCGTTCGCCTTTAGCCCGCTGCCGAGCGCGCGGTCAACAACCCAGGTTGACAACGCATGCGAGGAACGATACCCTAGGGCCTGGATGTGGCGCCAAACGATTCGATAGAAGACCAACAGCCAGAAGGCCTCCAGGAGGCTTTGCCTCTGGAGCAGCCCGAGTTGGAAGTGACGACCCCACAGCAGGCCCGCATCACCACCTTCGCCTCGTTGCGCAATCGCGACTACCGCTGGCTATGGCTTAGCACGATTGCCTTCTTCGGCGGCATACAGATGCAGGTGGTGGCGCGGGGCTGGCTGGTGTATGAGCTCACCGACTCAGCGTTTGCCCTGGGGATGGTGAGCGCTGCCTTCGGCCTTCCCCTGCTGCTATTCTCGCTCTTGGGTGGGACAGTCGCCGACCGCGTGGCGAAGCGCAATCTCATCATTCTGAGCCAGGTTGCCAACGCTGCGGTGACCCTGGTGATAGCGGTGCTCATCGCCACGGGCAACATCCAGTTCTGGCATCTGATAGGGGCCGCAGCCGTGACTGGCATCTGCTTCATCTTCATCGCCCCGGGGCGCATGGCGCTGATATCCGAGCTGGTGACGCCGAAGGAGCTGCTCAACGCCATAGCCCTCAGCTCTTCGGGGACCAATCTCACCAGAATTGTCGCGCCGGCACTGGCCGGCGGACTGCTGGCGATAATCGGCACCGACGGCGTCTACTACCTAGTGGTGGCTATGTACCTGGTGTCGGTTGTCTTCATGTCGCGGGTTCCCCGCGGAGCAGCGCCTGCAGCCCGGCCCGGCGTGTCGCTATGGGGAGGCATTGCCGAGGGCCTGCGCTACTTGCGACACAGTCCGGTCATGATAACGCTGCTGCTGATGGCGTTCATCCCCATCGTCTTTGGGATGCCTTACCAGGCCCTGATGCCGGTCTATGCTGTCGATGTTCTCGGCGTTGGTGAGACGGGGCTGGGGCTGCTCATGAGCATGACCGGGGCGGGAGCTCTCGTGGGCTCCCTTGGCATCGCGTCGTTGGGTGACTTCAGGCGGAAGGGCCTGCTTCTCATTGGCTTTGGACTTCTCTTTGGTGCTGCCTTGGCCGTCTTCGGGCTATCGCATATCTACGTGCTCTCGCTTTGCATTCTGGTGGTGGTGGGCCTGGCGAACGCTGCTTACATGACGCTGAACAACACCATGGTCCAGAGCAGCGCCCCTCTCGAGGTGCGAGGACGGGTGATGGCCATCTTCATGGTCACCTTCGCCCTCATGCCGCTGGGGACCCTGCCCATCGGCTACGTGGCGGAGGCTGTCGGGCCGGCGTATGCCGTTAGCGGAGGGGCTGCCCTGGTGCTCGTCTTCATCGTGGCGGTAGCCGTTCTTCGTCCCGCCGTGAGGCGCCTCACCTAGGTCGGGCTTCCTTGACACTGGTGGGGGTGGGGAGTATTCTACCGCCGTTGGCGATGGACCATCTTGAAGACGGCGCTCCCCTTAAGGAGTCCGGGGCGGATGCCGCCACCCCGTTCCTATCACGCATCACTACCTTCACTTCACTGAAGAATCGCAACTATCGCTGGTTCTGGCTGAGCATGCTTCTGTCCTTCTCGGCACTCATGATGCAGAACCTGGCGCGTGCCTGGCTGGTCTACGAGCTGACGAGTTCACCCTTCGCCCTGGGGATGGTGAGTGCCGCATGGGGGGTGCCCATGCTGCTGCTGGCGATCTACGGTGGGGCGGTGACCGACCGGGTCAATAAGCGCAATCTGCTCATCATCACGCAGGTGGCCCAGGGGACTGTCACGGTGATTATCGCCGTGCTCATCTGGGCCGGGGCGATTGTTCTGTGGCACTTGGTGACGGCAGCCGCCCTTAGCGGCGTCATCTTTGCCTTCAACGCTCCGGGGCGTCAGGCCATCATCCCCGAGCTTGTGGGTGGTGGGGAACTGATGAATGCGATCGCCCTGAACTCCATAGGGGTGAACCTCATGCGGGTCGGCGCCCCCGCGCTGGCGGGGGTTCTGATTGCCGCCATCGGGGTGGCCGGGGTCTACTTCATTTCGGTGGCTCTATATATTGTGGCGGTGGCGACGCTCTTCATGGTGTCGGCCTCGAAGACTGTGGGAGTGAGAGCCACTACCTCAGTGATGGCGGACGCACTGGAGGGATTGAGATACATCGGACGGCATCGGGTGATTCTGTCCCTTCTGGCGGTGGCCTTCGTCTCGGTACTCATCGCCATGCCGTACATGCAGCTGATGCCGGCCTTCGTTGTCGATGTCCTCGCTGCGGGCGCTCCGGGGCTGGGATGGCTGGCGGCCTGCGGTGGGACAGGCGCTCTGGCCGGCGCTCTAGTCATCGCTTCTCTCGGCGATTTCAAGAAGAAGGGGCGGGTGATGCTGGTGGTCGCTTTCGGATTCGGGGTAATGCTCGCGTTGTTCGCCCTTTCGAAGACTCTGGCAGTTGCATTGGTGCTGATTTTCGGTGTAGGCTTGGCCAACAACGGGTATCTGGTGGTGAACAACACCCTGGTTCAGACCAGCGTGGCTGACCGGGTGCGAGGGAGGGTGATGAGCCTTTACTCAATGACGTTCGCGCTGCCCTTTGTCGGGGCACTGGGGGTGGGGGCGATAGCCGAGGAGGTAGGGGTTCCCATGGTCATAGCGGGCTGTGGCGCAATCGTCGCCTTGTTCGCGCTGGCGATGGGTATCTTTCACCCCAGCCTGAGACGGCTGGAGTAGAACGAGGAGGCGTCGCGGTGCTGCAGAAGGTCTCTCTTGGCGTGAAAGACATCGACAAGTACAGGATGCTTGTGTACAGTGAGCTGGTGGATGAGATTGTGGCGCTGGGGGGTAGCCTCAGGGGGCTGAGGCTGTGCCACATCAACTCCACCCCCTTTGGAGGGGGGGTGGCCGAGCTTCTCTCTTCACAGATTCCGCTCATGCGAGGTGTGGGTATAGACGCCGACTGGCAGGTCATTCGCGGCGACCGGCGTTTCTTTTCCATCACTAAGTCGTTGCACAACGCGCTCCAGGGGCAACCGTATCCTCTTATCGAAATGGAGGGAACGCAGAGAACCTACAAATCCAACAACCTGGCAAACGCGAGAGAGCTGGACCCCGCCTATGACGTCTTCATTGTCAACGACCCTCAGCCGGCGGCGTTGCGGCACTTCTCTGACATTCCTGGTGCCAAGTGGGTGTGGCGCTGCCATGTCGATAGCTCCGAGCCAGACAACACCACCTGGCAGTTCCTGCGCCCGTTCGTGGAGGTGTACGATGCTGCAGTCTTTACTATGGAGGCCTTTGCCCCTCCCGACCTCAGGGTCCCGCTGTTGGAGTTCATACCTCCGGCGATAGACCCTATCAACAGCAAGAACATGTCTCTGCCCTCCGAGCTGTGGCGGGAGATGCTCGACAACGTTGGCATCGACAAGAGTCGGCCGCTTGTAGCGCAGATCTCTCGCTTTGACCCATGGAAGGACCCCTTTGGGGTAATGGAGGCGTACCGCCTGGCAAAGGAGAGAGTCCCAGGTCTTCAACTTGCTCTGGTTACCTGCTTCGCCGGCGACGACCCTGAGGCGTGGGATATCTATGCGGCGGTCAATGAGGAAGCCGTGAAGGACCCTGACATCCACATCCTGTCCAACCTTACCGGCGTGGGCAACATGGAGGTGAACGCCTTTCAGACGGCAAGCGGCGTGGTCATTCAGAAATCGATCAAGGAGGGGTTCGGCCTGGTGGTCGCTGAGTCCCTGTGGAAAGGGACTCCGGTGGTGGCGGGAAACACCGGGGGTATCCCGATGCAGATGGAAGGGGGGCTAAGAAAGTTCCTGGTCAATAGCGTGGAAGAGTGTGCCGACAAGCTGGTCTACCTCCTGGAGCATCGCGACGTCGCCGAGGAACTGGGCAGGGAGGGGAAGGAACACATCAGGCGTCATTTCCTCATGCCAAGGCTGCTTCGCGATGAGCTTCGGCTTGTCAAGACCCTGATTCAGGGATAGTCGCCAGACCCAGAACGAAATCTTCCTCTTCCTCTTCCTGTTCCTCTTCAACCATGGCTTCGCGCTTGAGGGAGGGGAGCACGGCCTCGATCTTTTCCTTCCTTCGCTTCCTCACGGCGGGGAGGGAATCAACCGCTTGCCTCAATCGCGACAGCCCCTTCCTGTCACGGGCGCTCAGGTTCACCACCAGTCCGGTGATCCCCGTCTCCCGAAGCGCCTCGAGAGCCTCTTTGGAGACATCAAGGGGTACCCGGGCAATGAGAGGCTTGCGCACCAGGTTCGCCAGGTGCTGGCAAATCATCAATCGATGAACCGATAGCGTGGGGTCGCCGCCGAGAAGAACCGCGTCGATGGGCAGCTTCTCGATGGCTCTCAACATGCCATCAGCCGTGTCGGGCTCTATCTCCACGATCTTGCCCAGCTTTTCCTCACCAAGTACCGATGAGGGCGCTGTGGCAGGATCGAAGACAAGGAAATCGCATCCCATGTCCTTGAGCTGGCTGAGTTCTTCGTCGGTCCCCTCGTTCAGGGACACGCCCCATGGTGCCTCTCCTTGGGCATCCACCACTTGGCTCTCCGCCCTGGCCAGCAGCACGGCACCAACGCCCGCTTTCTCATCCGGGGTGGCACCGGCATCTCCTTCGGCCAGGGCGACGACAAGCACCATTGGAGAGCCCTTCTGCGTTGCGGTAGACGCTGCTCCCCTGAAACCCAACGGCTGGGGGCTGCCCTGAGAGGCTTGACGCAGTTTCTCCACGAGTTTGCTCACGTTTCCTCCCTGCACAACACGATAGTAGATTTCGGATCAACGACCACGCCCTGTCGCGCCGTGCGACACACGGTTCGAGTTCATCGTTGAGGCCATTACCCATTCTATAGGGTTTGGCGACCCACTTCAACGGCATAGCTCAGTTTTCACCTGGCATGCTGTTCGGAGAGTCCCGAGAAGCCGAGTCGTGCCAGAGGTCTGGAGGCGAGGCTGAAGCATTGTTGTATACGAGCAGGGGTTGACACCGCCTTCAGCGCTGTGGTATAATTCTTTCTCGCTTGTTAAGTCATTTTGTGAGCGCAGGGGCAAGCGGGGTAGTGCCAAAGGGCTAAGTCCCGGGCGACCATACAAGTGGTTCGGCGTGCGGCGCCGGGCCCCGCAATAATGCGTTAAGCATTCCAGATAGGTTCTGCAGCAGGTCTTTTTGAAGTGGGGGCGAGGAAGCGGAGCCTGAAGGTGGTTGCTTGGGTTCCGTGGAGCCAGTAGCGAAACCGACCGCGAGGTCGGTTATTTTGCTTTTTTGGGGGAGGTTGACTAGAGAAGTACTCGTTTGGAGAAGAACAAAATAGTGACCCCGCGTGAGGTGGTGACTCACCGGGGCCATGGCATCAGGCGCACGCAGCACCCGTATACGCAGCCAACGATAACACAAATCTAGCCGCGTGTCAAGTGGGCCAGCCGTGCTGCAGGATGCCAGTACGGGTGGCTTTCTTATTCGGCGGGGCTCGCCGACATGAGAGCGGAACAGGAGTTGCGCTCCCGTCCGAATAGCCGAGAGAGACTCGGCGG
>Ga0209164_1003068_pt1 | contig 16441 bp, 14 predicted proteins | sample MTBNYHSulfiMetaG_FD_187458 | JGI IMG/M metagenome (GOLD analysis project Ga0209164, IMG submission 187458) | Enrichment culture microbial communities from rom New York Harbor, USA that are MTBE-degrading - MTBE-NYH (New York Harbor Sulfidogenic)... | ecosystem: Environmental > Aquatic > Marine >...
GAATTGAAAAAAATCGTAACGGCAATTCACCAGGAAGGACGGTTGGCCTGCCTGCACCTGAATCATGCCGGCGGCGCGGCCAACCCCAAGGCAAGCGGCACCGCACCCTTGGCGCCATCGGCACTGATCTGCCCGACCACAGGTCAGACCGCCGAGGTACTGAACGAAGCCCAGATCGACGCCATCGTCCAAGGGTATGGGACCGCGGCCCAGCGGGCCGCTCTGGCCGGCTTCGATCTGATTGAAATACAGGCCGGGCACGGCTACCTCATGTCCCAGTTTCTCAACGCCAAGATCAACAAGCGGACCGACGCGTACGGCGCCAATCGTCTGTTGTTCGCCACACGGGTTTTGGAAGCGGTGCGTGGGGCGGCACCCCGACTGCCGTTGATCGTCAGAATCTCCGGCAGTGAGATGTCTCCGGAATTCGGTATCCAACCGGATGATCTGTTGCCGATGCTCAAACTGGCCGAATCATCGGGCGTTGCGGCCGTCCACGTGGGCATGGGAACATCCTGCTTCAGCCCGCCCTGGTACTTTCACCATTCGAGTCTGCCGGAAAAGCCCCAGAACGATGCCTTGGCCTGGGTCCGCTCTCACACCACACTACCCCTGATCGCCGCCGGCCGAATGGGGCGCCTGGACCGGGTCAAGGCGCTTCGCGAGTCCGGGCAGGTCGACCTCGTCGCCCTGGGCCGTCCCCTGATCGCCGATCCGCAGTTGATCGAAAAATGGGCGCGCGATGACGCTTCTCAAGCCTTTGCCTGCGGGTACTGCCTGCAAGGGTGCCTGCATCGCGTCCGCAACGGCGAACCCATCGGCTGCAACCTCAATCCGGAAGTCGGCAACCCGCCGTTGGAAAAGACGTCCAAACCCCTGAAGGTCCTGGTGGCCGGCGGCGGCCCGGCCGGCATGAGCGCTGCTTTTTATCTGGCCCACCGGGGACACGACGTGACGCTGGCCGAAAAGGAGGAGCAATTGGGCGGTCAGTTCAATCTGGCCTGGCAGGCACCCGGCAAGCAGACCATGCAGGCCGGACTGGACAGCCTGAAACGTCAGGCCCAACGCGTAGCCAAAAACGTGATGACCGGAAAGGCGGTGGATCTGTCCCTGGTGCAGCAGACCGCGCCGGACCTGCTCGTCTGGGCCACCGGGGCCGTTCAGAATGTGCCCGGGATCGAGGGGCTGGAAAGCCAATATTCGATGACATCGGTGGAGTATTTCGCTGATCTTAAAAGTGTCAAAGGACCCAGGGTCCTGGTGATCGGTGCCGGCCGGACCGGGCTTGAGATCGCCGAAAAGCTCGGCCAGGCGGGTTTCGAGGTGGTGGCCACCAAGCGTACCGATCCCATCGGTTCCATGATGGAGATGATCACCAAAAAATTGATGCTGATGCGCATCGAAAAACTGCCCAAGGTCACCTTGATGCCGCATACGGCGGTCCAGCGCTTCTCCAGTGACGGCGTCGACATGGTCCAGGACGACAAGCCCATAACGCTCGAACCCTTTCAGACCGTCATTCTGGCATCCGGCATGCGATCGGCGGCCGAACCGGATCCCGAGATCCGCCAGGCGGTATCGTCGGTGGAAGTCATCGGCGACGCGAACGAGGTGATGGATATCTACAGCGCTGTGCATGCGGGGTATGCGGTTGCTCTGAAATATTAGATCGTGACCGTCCACAAATGGCCAATTTGCCCGATATCTGCGTTCTGCTCAAAATTTTATCCTCGGAATATCAACTATATGCCTGCGGTAAAATTTTTCGCACGCCTTGATCTCAACCAAATTTGCCTATTTGTGGACAGACACGATATGAACACTCGATGGCTTGCTATGCCGGTTTCATTGTCAGCTGCCAAAGTCGCCCCGGGAGAAGCATAAAACCGTGGCCATGGGAGAGGTCATGCCACGAGGGGTATGTCAACTGGCTGGTGAAGCCTTTCAAACCATGATCGACCAAAGCGTCGTGCCGGTGATGATCGATTTCGGGACCCCATGGTGCTTGCCGTGCGTTCAGCAAGCACCGATCACCCGGCAAGTGGCGCGTCAGATGGGCCGGCGGGCCAGAATCTGTTCAGTTGACATCGACAGGGACCGATCGCTGGCCGCCAGGCTCAACATCCACAGCATCCCGACGTTGATCATCTATAGTGCCGCCCGCGAGCGCGAGCGCTTTTTCGGGGTCCAGACCGCCGACAAACTCGTGGCCGCCTTGAATCGCTGGGTAGTTTGGCCCGATGACGACATCAAAGACCATCTTCACTTAAAGTGAGCGGCGGCCGGCCCTCTCATTTTTCACTACTCAAACCCATCCCCCATCCTTCCTCGAACCTCTATTCTTGTCTGACCTCCTGACAATAGCCTTGGCGCGTGCCGGTGTCCGGTCGTCCATTTCTTCTTTTTGCCCCCGGATGGAGTGAATTCCGCCGCTGTTGCGGGATGGCGACATGCGTCCGGTCTGTTCAGTTTGGTTCCCCCCTTTTTAAATGAATGGGGTTAAAATGGTTGCGAAAAATAAAAACACGTATATATTTCGCCACCTGTCGATGATGGAGGCGGTTTTAGATATCGGGCTAAAATTGAGAAAAGGGATGAAATTATATGGAAATATCGATCATCAAGGGAACTGGACGGTATGTCCCCCCCCGATGTGTGACCAATCGTGATTTGACCCAATGGATGGATACCTCAGATGAATGGATCGTACAACGTACCGGAATTGAACAGCGTTATTGGGTTCCCGAGGAGGGCGGGGTCGGCGTCTCCGACCTGGGGCTGGAGGCGTCCAAAATCGCTTTGGATCGTGCCGGCTGGCAAGCTCAGGAGCTCGACCTGATCATCTTCGCCACGCTGAGCCCCGATCTCTTTTTCCCGGGATCCGGTTGTCTGCTGGCCGATAAACTCGGGCTTACGACGACACCGGCATTGGATATTCGCCAGCAGTGCACCGGCTTCCTTTACGGCATGGCCACGGCAGATGCCTATATTCGCAGTGGGATGGCCAAGCGCGTGCTGCTCGTGGGCGCCGAGGTTCACAGCACCGGCCTGGACGTGTCTACCCGGGGCAGGGACGTGGCCGTGATTTTCGGAGACGGTGCGGCGGCCGTTTGTCTGGAGTTGAAGGAATCGGATGCCAAGGAGGGGGTTCTCGCATCTTGTCTGCATGCCGACGGTTCGCTGGCGGAAAGCCTGATGACGTACGCGCCGGCATCCCGTGACAATCCCCGCATCAGCGAGCAGATGCTTCGGGAGGGCAAGCACTATCCCGTCATGGACGGTCGCAACATATTTAAGCATGCGGTTCGGCGGCTGCCCGAGGTGGCCGGTGAGGCGCTCGAAAAGGCCGGGCTGCCCTTATCGGCGGTGGATCTGTTCATTCCGCACCAGGCCAACATGAGAATCAATCAAGGGTTCGCAAAGGCGTTGGACCTGCCGGATGAAAAAGTCTACCACAACATCCAGCGTTACGGGAACACCACGGCGGCGAGCATTCCCCTGGCCTTCGACGAGGCCATCGAGAAAGGGTTGATCGGCGCGGGCAGCACGGTCATGTTTCTGGGGTTCGGCGCCGGCGTGACCTGGGGCGCGGTACTCTATCGCTTTCCTGCCTGATCGGTACCTTCCATAAGGTTTTTAAGCGGCGTGCCGCCCGATTGGCATCAATCGTGGGCAGACGGGCGGGCACGCCAGACGATCCCGGCTTGAAAAACCGGCTGGTCGCCGTCCGGGCGTACCCCGAGGATGGCCTGCGTGCCGTCCGCTCTCATGGCCTGGGCCTTGACCAGGATGTGTTCGCCCAAGTGCGTCTCTGATATGTAGTCGATGCGAATGGCGGTAATTTCGGATCGGTCATGCCATGAAGCGTCGAAGCTGTCCAGGATCCAGCGCACGTAGGCCGCATTGTTCACGTGGCGGTTGACGTCCAGGTCGGAGTAGCGAACGTAAAAAAGACGCAGATCCGACAATCCAACCGGATTGGCCTGTTTCTCGAGCACACCTTCAGGCTTTGAGGCCGCGCGAGTCGGCGGAACGCTTTGCATGAAAGGGCCCGGCCTCATGGGGCGGTGCTTGTCTCGGGTCAGGATCAACCAGGCCGATACGCCCGAACCGAGCCTGTCGCCTGCATCGGAGAGAAACTCGAATTCCCGCAAGGCAAAAACCCGCTCAACGCCGCAGGGCCACGTCCGGACGGTAACCTTCTGGCCCCAGGTTGGGTAACGATCGATCTGCATCCGGCAGCGGGAAAGCACCCAGAGGCATCCTTGATCCGCCAAATCCTGCCGGCCCACTCCCAAATCATGGGCATGATGCCCGGCGGCCTCCTGAAAGCAGCAGAACAAGGCATCCAGCCGGGCCAGGCCGTTCATGTCCGCCTCGTGGGTGTCAATTTGAAATTGTTCGTTCCAGACAGGCCTGCTCATGCCGTTCCAGCCTTGGTCATGTTTGCGCGTTTACTTCCGGTGACGCGAACCGGAGAGATTGAAGATTTAATTATCCCGGCGCTATCTATTTCAAAGCGATGCGGGTGTCAATGGCAGCGGTTCACCCTATTCATAACAGGCTTCAGGGATTGCCGGTTATCGAAGCGGCCAGGTTGCAGGCCGGGCTTCAGCGGCCTGTGAATCGGCCAGCCGTCCCGGTTTGACCGAACCGCGATGAAAAAGGGCGGCCCCTTTCTGGAGCCGCCCTTTAATGGCCTGCAATGTCACGGAACCGGCGTACCTCTATTCGTTCAGATATTTAAAGGAGAGTTTGACTCTTGTGCGGTATGCGGTGACTTTGCCGTTTTCCACCTTCATATCCAGTTTGCTCACTTCTGCGATCCGCAGGTCCTTGAGACTCTTGGCGGCGGTCTCGATGGCCACGCGGGCCGCATCTTCCCATGAAGCGGTGCTGGTCCCTACCAATTCGATGACTTTGTATACACTTTCTGCCATAAGTGCCTCCTTTGCCTGTAGGTTTTAGGTTTCTGGGTGTTGTGGCCTTGGTGGTGCCGCAGCGTTTCATGTTGCCTGCAGTGCCCAAGGTTTGCTGGTAAGCGATATAATTTCCAATTTAGATCCCTTGGAGCCATTCTGTCAATCAAATGATGTGTGCACCATCCATAAATCCTTGGATTCAATCGAGCGAGAACAGAATCTTCGGCCTATCGGCAGTGTTAGATTGGAATGCGGATCACCGGAATCCACGACCGATTATCCAGCCGCGTGTACCGTGACCATTTTGGGAAAATTACTACCCATTATTGTCAGATTTCGATTTTATATTGGGCACATTAATCCTTAACAGTTTGAAATATCAGTATATCTCGGAATGGCATGCAAAATGCTTTGCCTGTCACCAAAGATCCCTTGGCGATACCGCGCCTTTCAGCTGTTGCTCCTTTCCAAAGGCATCGAGATCGCCGACAATGAGCCACCGCAGTAAAACGAACCTGGCCGTTTCAAGGAACAAGTTCCACTTCGTTGCAGGAGGCGATTTGGGTCCTGGATCATATTTGCCCATCGAACCGTGATGATCCACGGAGCCATTGGAATGACATTAAAAATCTAATGGGTTGCGGTGAAAATGAAAAGACACGTTCTGGTTGTCGACGATGAGAGAAGCACACTGTCCCTGGTCTGCCAACTCCTTCAAAAACTGGGCCATCAAACAACACCAGCCAATAGTGGCGAAGAAGCACTGAAATCCTTGGAAAATGATGTCGGTATCGATTTCGTTCTGACCGACATCAATATGCCGAGAATGGATGGCTGGAAGCTCGCAGAGCGTATAAAGGCGATGCATCCGAATCTGCCGATCATCGCCATGACCGGAGAGTGCCCGGCCGAGGTGATGCCTCGGCTCAAAAACGAGGGCATCAGCGGTGCTCTTTTCAAACCTTTCAAAATGAATCAACTCAAAGAGGCCGTCTCGGGTGTCCTGGAGTTCGCCTGAGTGGGGTGATGATGGATGGAATTGGGAGCGGACAGTAGTCAGCATGCCGCCCGGGACATAGAATTCGCCACGGCCTATGGCTCCGGCCCTTCATGACCGCGGGATTTGTAGAAGATATCGAACCGTAATTTACCCTTTTCGGTCAGAAACGCCGTGTTGAGCATTTCACCGACGAAAGTCATCGCGGCTTCGATGGTGTACTTCTGGCTCATGGTGGCCAGATGGATGGCCGCTTCATTGATGGCCAGGTTGAAGTACGCCAGCAAAACCGGATCGATCGGGCGTATGATACCACTGCGTGTGGCGCCTTGTATCTCTTTGATCAGGTTTTCCATCATTTCCCGGTAGAGCCGGGACAAATTCGATCTGGCCCATGGGTCCCCGATGATGGCCCCCGATCGCAGCTGATTCAGGATTTCACCCATTTTCGGATAGTGGGCATAAAAGGTTTTGAACATGATTCTCGATCGGCGGGCCGGATCTTTTTCATGTTTCACCGCTTCCCGGATTTCGTTTTTGAAATTTTTGATGACGTACTCGATGGCTTCAACGAAGAGTTCGCGCTTGTCTCTGAAATAGCGGTAGAAGGTCGGCGTGGAAATGCCGACCGCCTTGGCGATATCTTTTATATTGGTCAGGTAGTAGCCACGGTTGGCATACATTTGCAGGGTGGCCTCTATAATCGCTTTTTTCTTCCCCGCTCTGGCCGCCTTCCTTTTCCCGGACAGCTTGGCGGTGCCGTTTGACCCGCTCGGTTTGATCAGCGGGTCGCTCTCGTTCAGCCGGTGCTTGATCACATCCAGGGGAATGCGTGTCTTTTTGGCGGTTTTCAGATAGTCGAGCTTAATCTTTTGTATCGTCTCGAGCCGCTTGACATGGAGGTCATCGTAATAGGCCATGGTGTGACCGGTTTTGTGCGGGCGGTGCAGCAGACCGTAGTTGACGTAGTGGTGAATGGTCGAACGGGATATGCCTGAAATTTTTTCCAACTCGCTGATTTTAAAATTTTTTTTGCTGTTCATGAGAAATCCTGCGGTATCGCCGATGGTCCATCAGCCGGGCCGACCCCATGTTCAGGTAGCGTTGCCCAACTATGAAGTTGATGTTGTAAGGTTAAACTATAAAGCAAAAAGTCGATTTGCTCTGGAATCCAACCTGATTTCGCCTAAGTATATTGCTCGCATAAATTGAACAACATTTTACTTTATAAAAAATTATAATGAAATAAGATTATTAAAATATTTTTAACGGTTAGATATCCGTACTTTTTTATTTGACAAGCCCCATCCGATCTTGCAGAAAATACGGCCCATCTGTGGATGGAATCAATCCAATTTAACACGGCATAACGTCATTCCAGATGATTTGACCAAAATCATGCCGGCGAACCGATATACCCTGGCGCCGAAAGGATTCCTCATGAAGACCAGAATCATCAACGTACCAAGAGGGGTGTTCAATATTCGTGAAAGCGTTGATCCTGCGGGTTTGCCCGTGGTCATGCTGCATGGCTGGCCGGAAAGTTCCTATTGCTGGGAAGGGGTTGCCAAGCATCTCGATGCGCGCCTGCATGTCATCGCACCCGATCTGCGCGGATTGGGCGAAAGCGAACGCACCTTGGATGTAAAAGCCTACCAGAAGCTGGAGCTGGCCAAAGACATTGTCGAGATCGTCGACGCCCTTGGTATCGACACCTTTTTCCTGGTTGGCCATGATTGGGGCGGCATCGTGGCCCAGGAAATCGCTCTTTTGATTCCGGCGCGGGTGAAACAACTGGTTATCATGAACATCCCGGTCATCACCAATGCCGCCGGCGCCCAGGAGGCAGCCAAGGCGCTCGCCGCCATGCGCTTCATGCCTTACTGGTACCAATACTTCCAGATGCAGCCCGGGTTGGCGGAAGCCATGATCAAAGGCAATGAAGATGTCTGGGTGCGCTATTTTTTCGGGAAAAAAGGTCGCGACGGCATTATTCTATCCGAATCCATCGCCGAATACGTCCGCTGCTACGCGATTCAGAATACGCCGGCCACAGGCGCATCCTATTACCGCGCCATGCAGCTGGATGCCAAGCACTGGTCCGAGCTTGCCGGCAGAAAATTTCCCATGACGTCCCTGTATATTTACGGCACGGAAGAGATCACCATCGTCCCGGAAAACCTGAATCACCTGGAAGATTGCTTCGTGACCATCCGGGTGGAAAAATTGCAGGCCGGGCATTTCGTCCAGGAAGAAAAACCCCGGGAAGTCGCTGAGCTGATGAATGATTTTTTGATACCTTGACATAGCGTCAAAAGACAAGAACGTCATCAGCGTGTTCGAATTCCGCGCGATCGTGTGATCCCGATTCGGCGGCGAGATCGGTTGCGCACTGACGCGGGAAAGAACGATTACTTCCAAAAACAAACACAAGGAGAAGGAAATGAAAAAGGTATTGATGTCGATGGCTTTAATCTTGTTTGGAATTTCGCTGCTCCCGATGAACGTTGCGGCCAAGGAGACCATCTTGAAGCTCGCGACCTGGGGCCCTCCCAAGCATTTCATCGCCGAAGCCCGGGGGCAGTGGATCGAAGAGGTTAACACGACGCTTGCCGGACGAGTGAAGATCGTAGACTACCCCGGCGGCCAGTTGTTCGGCCCCAAGGACATGCATTCGGCCGTGGCCAAAGGACAGGTGGAGCTCGGGCTCGTGCTGCAACCGTCCATGCTGGCGATGGTACCCATGCTGCAGGGTGTTTATCTGCCCTTTGCTTTCGACAACCTGGACCAGGTCGATCAAGCCTATTCAGGGGAAACGCTGGCAATTATCGAAAAGGCCATGGAAGCAAAAAGCCTGAAGCTGATCTACGTCAGCTATACGGACGGGGTCCAGGTATACAGCAACAAGAAAAACATTGTCTCCACGGAAGATTTCAAGGGCCTGCGAATTTTGTCCGCCAGCCCGATCTTTTCCGAGATCATGGCCAAACTCGGTGCAGCGCCGGACACCTCCATTCCTTATACCGAGCAGTACATGGCTTTGCAAAGAGGGGTGTCCGATGCGGTGGCGACGTCCATCGTCGGAGGATTTTTCGAGAAAAACCATGAGGTGGCGCCTTACATCACCAAGATGGATATGAGCTTCGCAACGGTCCTGGTGGTTGCAAATCTCAAGAAGTGGAAAAAGCTTCCGCAGGATGTTCAAGATACCATCATCACGCTGGGCCGGCAAAAAACGGCCTATTCTTTGGTGATGGCCAAAGGATGGGAGCAAAAATTCACGGCCGAGATGGAAAAGCTGGGAGCCACTATCACCCGCATTCCAGATGCGGAGCGTGAGAAAATCAAGCAGATCAGTCGTGAGGTCTGGTTCGACTGGGCCAAGAAAAACGGCAAACAAGCCGAGGCGCTTCTGGACCTGAGTCTTAAAATTGTCGACAATGCCAAATAATAGAGCAAACCCAAGGCGCCCTGCCTGATCCAGCCGGTTGGACGGCAGGGCGCCCTTGCTCCTCGATATCCACCTTCGCCGGCATCTGCGAACAGGAAACCCCATGCAAACGCCTACTCGAAAGACAGCGGCCCTCCGATGGATTGACAGCGCCTGCGACCTTGGCGGTATTATCGCCGCCATCTGCCTGGCATTCGTGACACTTTCCATCTGCTACGATGTCATCATGCGCTATTTCTTCAGTGCGCCCACCGTGTGGGTGCAGGAAATGAGCATCTATCTGTGTATCGCCATCGGCTATCTGGCGTGCGGATACGCGTTGAAAAATGACAGCCACTTTTCCATCACGCTGCTGGTCGACCGCATGACGGTCGCGAACCGACGCCGCATGAAAATATTCACCCATCTCGCGGGTATGGCCTATTCGGCCGTTTTCGTCATCAAGGGATATGAAAATGCCAGGTTCGCCTACGATATCGGAGACACGAGTTCCGGCCTGATGGCGACCCCCCTGTGGATTCCATGGATGCTGGTGCCCATCGGCGGATTGCTGTTGGGATTGCAGTTCCTCAAGAAAATGATCGAGGAGATTCAGAACCGGAAATCGAGCTGAACTGCGTTTTAATGCGGATATGATAATGAACCACTCTTTGAGGCTGAAGAAATGACTCTCTACGTGATCGGGTTTATGGTAGTTTTCCTATTGGTGCTCGCCTCGGGAATTCCCGTGGGGTTCGGGCTGGGCATTCTGGCGTTCGGCATTTTGACGGCCTATATGGGTTTCGATTCGGCCATGTCCACCGGCGTCTCCAAGGCCTATGCGTCGCTGGATACCAGCACGCTGGTGGCCATACCGCTCTTCATCCTGGCAGCCCAGCTGATTTCGGAAACCGGCATGGGAAAGCGCCTGTTCGACGCTGCCAAAACTTTCATGGGCCGTTTCCGTTCGGGACTCGGTCCGGCAACCGTGGTCAGCAGCGGCGTGTTCTCGGCCATGACCGGCTCCAGTTTCGTGGCCGCGTCCACCATGGGCTTGATTGCCATTCCCGAACTGCGCAAAGCCCGCTATTCCGATGCCGTCATCGCGGCCGCTATCTCCGCGGGCGGGTCCCTGGGCAGCGTGATCCCGCCGAGCCTGGTCATGATCATCTATGGCTATCTCACCGACGAATCGGTGGGCAAACTCTTCATGGCCGGGCTGATACCCGGTCTGGTGCTGATCCTCCTCTACTCCTTCGCCCTTTCGGTGGTGACCAACATCGGTTTCGCGCGTCAGCGCAAAAAAGCAGCCGAAGGGCAAACGGACATGGTGACGGCCCAGGACAGCGGGTCCCAAAGCCCGGCCATGGCGGTCGAGGCGCCACCGATGACCCGTATGACCGCTTTGAAAGAGGCGTTCTGGGGATTGATGGCACCGGTCATCATCCTGGCAGGCATCTACCTGGGGATTTTCACGGCGTCTGAAGCCGCCGCCGTGGCCGTGGTCTACTGCGCGGCCGTTGGTTTGTGGATCTACCGCACCGTGACGCTCAAAAAACTGTGGACCATACTGATGTCTTCGGCCAACATCTCGGCCATGGTGGCCGGCGTGGTGATCGGTGGTTATGTTTTGGGTTTCAGCGTGGTGATTGGAAGAATACCGCAACAGATTCTGGAATTCATCGTCGCTCAGAATTTTTCGTCCGCCTTTCTTTTCATCGTCGTCAATATCATCCTGTTCATCATGGGAATGTTCCTGGAGAGCATTTCGCTGATCTATCTGGCAATCCCGCTGTTGTACCCGGTCGTCTTGCATATGGGGTGGGACAACATCTGGTTCGCCGTTATTCTGCTCCTCAATGTCAACCTGGGACTCATCACACCGCCGATGGGTGGCGTTCTTTTCATCATCTCCCAAATCGGTGGTATCCATATCAACACGGTCATCAAAGGCGCCTTTCTTCCGGTCGTCGTTCTGCTGGTATTGCTCGGATTGCTCCTTGTTTTTCCGCAAATGGCCACGTGGTTGCCGAGTCTGATGTGAGCAGAACCAAAAGCGCGCCTGAACTGCTTTGGTTCCATAAGGGAAGCATCATGATGGGCCAATTGGCCGTTTATGGATGGGAGCTACCCACGCTCAGTGCTCCGGGATCCCATATTCGCCTCCAGACCCAACTCAACCTGTCCAATCCCCGCTCTGCGCTGATCCGGGCGCTCTGGGTGGGGACAGGATGCGGATTTCCAATTTCTCCAACTTTAAATTGGAAGATGTAATCCGGTTCCAGCCCCATCCTCAAATCCGATATGACGATGGCCCGGTCGATTTTTTTTACAGCGTAAAAACCATGCGTAAACCACTGCAGGCGTTTGACCGGCCAATGGTCTCCGAGATTCTCCAATAGGTTGCCTCTGCTGGGATAGTACGTGAAAGAAATATCCCCGGATTTATCGAGCAGGGAATAGAATCCTTCATAATAGCCGTCGTCGGCCATCACCAGGACACGCCACAGCACGGTGTTGAATGGCGCGGGAACCGTTAAAAAACGTTCATATGCAGTGGCTTCCCGTGCCAGGGATTGCGTGACGGTTTGATGGACATGCAGCTTGGCACCGGCGCACCAGGCAAGGTAAAGGGAACTTATCACTAGGCAGATGGTATTGACCGTGCGGCCCTTCAAACTCGTTCTACGCAAAAAGAGTGCCGCCAGAACGCCGCCAATCAACGGCAGGGAATACATCGGATCGATGATGAAAATAGCGGACCACATGACCGGCGGTGTCGGCAGCGGCCAAAATATCTGGGTGCCATAAACGGTAAGACAATCCAATAGAATGTGTGTCATCAGTGCCAGGAAAACCAGAGCAGACCATCTTTTGCGGTATTGAACCGTTTGCGGGTGTATTTTAAGGGCGATCCAGACAAAAACCGGTGTCAGAGCGGTCAGCACAAAAAACGAATGGCTGAAGCCTCGGTGATAGGTAAAGTTTTTTACCGCATCGCCAAACGGAATCAGGATATCCAGGTCCGGAAACAAGCCCAGCACACCACCCCACAAAAGCGCGCGTTTGCCGATTTGTTTTCCCAGCACGGCTTCACCGACGGCTGCTCCCAGCGCTATTTGGGTGACTGAATCCATTGGCTACCCATTTATTTTTTATCGATATTCGGTCATGTACACCAATTAGCTTAAACCATAAAACTGGTCATAAGCACCTCAGGATCACACCAAACTATAATCCTTGCGTGTGAGAACGCAAAAATAGATGACGGGTCGACTATTGAGAGCAAAAACCTACCTTCGGGCAAGGCCGGCCCTAAGCAGGCCAAACCCGCCTGACGGTTCTGCCCGGTTTCGTGCTGGATGAGCTCGTATGATGTGGCCCGGCTTGCTCCCGGACACGCCATCAATCGTTTTTGGAAAAATACGGTTCCATATCCCGCATCTTGGAGTCGTCCAGGGACTCGGAGATGCCGGATAGATAACGGGCCACGCTTTTTTTGTCTTCAAAATCGTAGCCGATATTCAAGGCGATGGTTTCCATGATCGGAGAGCCCCCGCCGTGTACGCCGGCGATTTTGTACCACGACGCCATGCTCGAAGCGCCCACGTTCTCGACAAATTGCCAGATTTTGCGGGACGCTTCCGGGGAGAGGTTCGGATTTCTGACGATAAATCGTTCCAACGCCTCCTTGTTCTCCCCCTTTTCGAAATCGCCATTGAAGGGCATGGTGACGGCGATACCGCCGGCGATTTCCGTCAACAGGTTATACTCGTGATAGATGGTCTCTCCGGTGAGCCGCCGTCCCACGTTGGCATAAATTTCGTTGGGGAAGAAGACGCCGCTGGCGGTCTTTTCACCGTAGATGGCCGCTGCAACTCCGGCCGCGTAGGCCAGTTCTGCGGCACCGGCGAATTCGGAAAGCTTTTCCTTGATGTGGCTGGCCTTGGCGACGTTGTTCGCTTCGGCGGCCAACGCCGCGGCCCCACATAAGATGTCGGATACTGCCGGCTTGCACCCGCTATAGCTGTGGCGGTGCGAATCGGCAAACAGCAGTGCCAACCGCCGGCCGAACTGCCATTCGCCGCACATGAAAACCCTCTCTTTGGGCACGAACACCTTGTTGAAAAAGACGATGCAGTCGGACACGCCATAGCGGCAGAACGGACCGGCATCGGGGTTGTCTTTGTCCCGCAGCCATACCGGACGGGTAATCAGGCTCAGGCCTTCGATATCGGCCGGTACGGCAAAAGCCACCGCGAAATCCCGGTCTGCCTCTCCCAGAGCCCGGGTCGGCAAGGCGATGATTTCATCGGCATACGGCGCTTGGGTGATCGACATTTTGAAGCCGGACACCACGATGCCGTCCTCTCTCTCCTCGACGATGTGTAGATAGGCATCGGGGTCCTGCTGCTCGCTGGGCCGTTTCATCCGGTCCCCTTTACTGTCGGTCTGGGCGCAGCATCCGTCCAGATCCTGCCCGTGGTAGATCTTCAGGTAGTCTAAAAATCGCTGGTGATAATCGCTGCCGTTGGCAAGGTCCATCTCTTTGGTGCAGATGGCCAGGGCGTTGATGGCGTCATGGCCCATGCATCGTTGGATGCAGCCGCCCGCCCGGCGGGCGCCCAGCCGAATCAGCTTCTGCTTCTGGATCAGATCGTAGGGGTTTTGGGGAAGATGCGCCCATCGATTGATCTCTTCTCCGGTGACTGGTGACACAGCCGTCGCCAATTTCTTCCACGCCGGATCCTGCGCCAGGTCGAAGGTGATGTCGAGCACGTTGATTCCCGGCCGCAGGCGCGGATCGTCCCTTCCAACCCGCTCACCGCCGATGAAGACGTTGGACCGCATGGCAAAAAGTTTTTCATGATAGGCTTCCTTGGTTCGCAGCATAGGGCACTCCTTTGTTTTTGGTTTATTGTCCGCCGGTCACATGAAACACCTGACCGGTGAGGTATTTGGATCCATCGCGGATCGCAAACAAGACCGTTTCGAGAACGTCGGAGATTTCTCCGAGACGACCCGAAGGAATTTCTTCCAGAAGTTTTCTCCCAAGGGCCTTTTCAATTTTCAGGGGACGAACGCCTCGAATATAGCCCGGGACGATGCAGTTGACATTGACAGAGGCTGCCGCCAGTTGGCCCGACAGGGACCTGGTCAAGGCGATGGCGCCGGCCTTGACCACCTCGAATCGGACCGGATCGGAATAAGTGTCCCAGGCCCAGGGCGCGATATAGACGATTCGTCCCATGCCTCTTTCGCTCATTCGGTTTTTAAAACAGGACGCAAGATCCTGGGCCAGACGCAAATTATTCCCAAAAGCATCCGCGGCTTCCTTCATGATCGGCGCGTCGGGCATGTCGGTCGTGCCGACACCCAGGTCGTGCAGGTAGATATCCACAGGGCCGAACTCATTTTCGATGCGGTCGATGCCTTTGGCTGTGAGACCATCGGTCTGGTCGACGAGCAACACCGGCTCGCAAACGGCGCCGGTCTGCATGCCGTTGGGCGACTGCAGCAAGTCGTCGTGTCGGTTGACTTGGGCGATCACCCGTACCCCGCGGGATGTGAGATCGCTGCAAACGGCTTGCCCCAGAAGGGTTCCCGCGTTGACCATCAATGCCGTTTTCCCCATCAGCGAGCCGGTGTCAGGGCCGGACGCCGGAACCCCTTTCACCGGTGCGAGCAGGCCGTGGGAAATGATATCCATAATGCTGTGTTCCGCTTCGAGCCGAGTCGAATGGCCTCGCAGGTCCCATCGTTTGATGGTCCAGGCGTCGATCATCGATTTGATCAGGTTGGACGCCAGGCGCAAATTGCACGGCGGCATCTGTCCCCGGGCAATGCATTCGTTCAGAACGGTTTCGAACAGTGCCAGGTGGGCCCGCTCCTTCTCGAGAAGCTTTTTCAGAAAGGTGCCTTTCAGGATGTGGCTTTCCTGATAGATCAGCAGCAAGGCATCGGCCCATTGATCCATGAGGTTGAACTCGCCGTGGATCATGCGGCGCAGCTTTTCGACGGGATCCTGGATATCCTCTACGCTCCGCTGAAGAATCTCCATGGCCGAGCCGGCCAGAAAATCATGGATCAGAAAGAAGATATCTTCCTTGCTTCCCACATAGTCGTAGATGTTGCCATAGCTCAGGCCCGCTTCCTCGGCCAGATCCTTCAAGGTGGTTTTGTGAAAGCCATGGCTGGCGAAAAGTTTGATTCCCGCCAGGATGATCTGGCGGCGGCGGCGCTCGACCAGTTCCCTGTTTTTAATGGTAGTGGGAATTTCAACCAAGCCAACCCCCTGAAAATATGGAACGATGCGAAAATATGATTAACCGATCGGAATGTGAATACCTAATCGCATTAATTCAGGAAGCTGGTTCGCTGTCAAGGAAAAAAGACTGGAAATGACCGTGTGGCCCTTCAAACTCGTTCGACGCAACAAGATTGCCGCCAGAACGCCGCCAATCAACGGCGGGGAATACATCGGATCGATGATGAAAATAGCAGACCACATGACCGGCGGTGTCGGCAACGGCCAAAATATCTGGGTGCCATAACCGGTAAGACAATCCAACAGAATATATGTGTCATAAGTGCCAGGAAAACCAGGTCAGGAAACAAGCCCAGAACACCACCCCACAAAATAGCGCGCGTTTGCCGACAAAACTATAATCCTTATGTGTGGGAATGCAAAAATGGATGAATAATTCTGCATGCAGATTAAAGAAGGCAGGGCCTGAATCGAGGCCCTGCCTTATTTTAAACCGCCTGACCAGCAGACCAGATCTCTGGACCGCTGGGACGCGTATTGCGCTGAAGCAACTGGGTATATATTCCAGATCAGCTAACGGATAGGTTGTAATCCCTTTGCACGGTGTTTAATCGCATCGCTCAATTCATATTGACCTGCTTTCCATCTACCTGCCTCCTCTGCCGAAAAATTCTCTTGTTTCCACCGAGCGGCTTCCCGTACGCTGAATTGCTGCTGGCTCCATTCTGCAGCTTCATTGCTGCTGAAGCCCTTGCCGTGCCAGCTCAAAATCGTCTTCGCATCGGTTATGCCGGCAGCGTACCAGCCCTTAACGTTTTCAGGAT
>Ga0209164_1003073_pt1 | contig 16435 bp, 21 predicted proteins | sample MTBNYHSulfiMetaG_FD_187458 | JGI IMG/M metagenome (GOLD analysis project Ga0209164, IMG submission 187458) | Enrichment culture microbial communities from rom New York Harbor, USA that are MTBE-degrading - MTBE-NYH (New York Harbor Sulfidogenic)... | ecosystem: Environmental > Aquatic > Marine >...
AGATAAAAGCCATCCGGCCCGGCATCCCCATCATCCTGTGCAGCGGGTTCAGCGACCGGATCCACGCCCCGGAAACCGAAGCCATCGGCCTGAGCGCCGTGCTCATGAAGCCCGTCACCTACGCGGAGCTCGCCCATGCTGTCCGTAAGGCGCTCGATGCCGGCATTGGATCATCAAAATATGAGGAGTGGATATGAGCCGATTTTCAAACAAACGCATCCTCATCCGATCCTCACCGACGGCATCGTTTGCCGGCTATTTTCTTCGAGTTCAGGATTTCCGGGCTTGCGTTTAAGGATAAATGGCCTTATGTTGGTTCTGCCAATTGTACGTCATAGTGTACCTAGACCCATAGGGTTTTCGAAATGAAACTCAGTCAAGCCGAAATTATCCAGATCATGCGCAAACGCACCGGCATGAACCAAGGTGAATTGGGGGCCAGGGCCTTTGGTACATCTTTTCAGGCCGGCCGGACAAAAATAAAAAACATCGAACTCGGCAAACAGCTTCCAACCTCGGAAGACCTTGAGAATATGGCTAAAGCGCTGCAAATTCCCTTATCCGTACTGCTTGCGGACGCTGCCGAGCCCTCCCCTGATCCGCGCTGCGTCACAGGCATCGAATTGGAACCTTCCCTGCTGGCCCTTTTTCCCGGACTGGATATCTACGTGGACCTGCTGAACAAAGCGGCCAGGCTCATGGACATGGAGTTGATCGAACATATCACCGCAAAAATCTGCGACCTGCTGGGAAACCATTCAACCGTTGGATCGGCTGCCCGCAATTAGGGCCACTGAGGCAAAGCCTATGACAGAAGCCAACAACCAATATGTAGAGACCACCAACCTCTATTGGGAAATGCTCTGGAAGGCCCAAAAGGTGGAGGACAAAAAGCTGGTGTACATGATCCGGCGCAAACTGCTGGCCCTGTCCATCCAGGACAAAGGTGCCGGGACCGTTTGCCAATTCATTTCATTTCCCGCCTTGCCGTGCCCCGCCCCCCTGCCACGGGAAACCTTGGCGGGCTTCTGGCCGTCACAACCGCTGCCCGCCATCCTGGCGTTTATTGCGGGTTATTGTTTTCTGCTGGCCAGCAGCATCTTTGCCAAATTTTCATAGCCTTTTCAGCCTGAGCCTTATCTTCTTGAAAACCTTTCGCGGGCGCTCAGTGGCGCAGAGAAGCCCACAAAACCTCTTTGCGTCCCTGCGCGAGATTCTCGGTTGAGTTGCGGCCTTTGGCTGCCGGTTTCCACTGCGGGCGATTTCATCCCCTCGTACATTTGCAACCATTTTTTCCTCCCAGACACCTGGGCATCTAACATTCCATTTCCTGATTCGCTTGATTCATACCGTATTGGGTGAAACCCAAAATACATTTTGTACTTGACATTTATCTTTTGTACCCTCTATTAGTACAATTGTCCCTGCCTCCTGTGCCCGAGGGGACCGCCGGGTCGGCACGGCATCAATTCCCCGCCCGATTGCTGCCGTGCTTCCCGGCAACACCTGAAACCGCACCTTGATCCTGGCAACGGAATTTCCCCCGATCCAGCCGCCTCATCGTTTCGATTGCCGGCAGGATCGTAGAAGGGAGGTGAGCTGCGACAATCATCACGGCGCAAACCCGCCTGCGGGTTTTGACCTGCCATATCCAGAACCTCGGCCATGGCCGGGTCATGGTTTCGTCCGTTTTCATCCTGCGCGCAAGGGTGAAACCTGACCCACCGGAATTTGCCATTTTTCAAAACAGGAGGAAGCCACCATGGATGCAACGACTTGGGTCTATATTTTTCTCGGAATTTATATCCTGTATTGTTTCTACTGGGGACTGAAGGGCTACTTTACCGAAAAAACCTCGGCCGGATATGCAATTGCAGGCCGGTCGATTCCCTTTTTTGCATTTTTGCTGGCCGGTACGGCGGCCTCATTCTCCGGCTGGACCTTTATCGGCCATCCTCATGCTATTTTCGCAAGCGGTCTCGCCTATGCCTTTGCCTCGTTTTATGTGCTCACCATACCCATCACCGGCACTTTCTTTAACAAAAGAGTCTGGTTACTCGGCAAGCGGTACGGGTTTGTCACCCCCGGAGACATGTATGCCTACTATTTCAACAGCGAAGCCGTGCGCTGGCTGGTGGTGGCGGCCGCCTTCCTGTACGCATCCATCTACTCGGCGGTGCAGCTCAGGACAGCGGCCGTTCTTTTCAATGTCATCACAGGTGTCCCGGTCAGCACCGGAGCGATTTTCATGGGATTCATCGTCTGGTTCTATGTCTGTACCGGCGGCCTGAGGGCCAGCACCTGGGTGGGGGTCATCCAGTTTATTCTCCTTGTCGGCGGTATCATTCTGTTGGGGGTGTTTGTTCTGGCCGCACCCCAATTCGGGGGATGGAGCGGCTTTTCAGCCAAGCTGGCGGCACTGGACGGAACCTTTCTAAAAGTTCCGCGGATCATCAATTTCGGACTCGGCGGCGCCGAGGGGGAAAACCCATGGACCAGCCTGATGATCCTGACCTACATGTTTTCACTCATGGGCATCCAGTCCTCACCGGCCTTCACCATGTGGACGTTCGGGCTCAAAAGCCCCAAACCCTTGGCCTGGCAGCAGGCGTTCATGTCCACCTTTGTGGTCGGCTTCGCGCTCTTCTTCTTTACCGCTTTTCAGGGAATGGGTGCCAGGCTGTTGGAAGCCTCCGGTGTCGCCGCCTTCCAGAATCTGGGCGCCGATATGGTGGTGCCCTCGCTGATGAAAGAATTTCTGCCGCCCGTGGTGTTGGGGATTGTCTTTGTCGGGGCAATCGCCGCCATCCACTCCACCGCGGCCCCTTACATAGGCACCGGCGGGTCCATCCTGCTGCGCGACGTCTATTTCAGATACATAAAAAAGGGCAAAGCCGGCGATTCCGAGCAGATTTGGGTAAACCGGCTGCTGGCCACCGCGCTGACAGTTGTGGCCCTGACCATCGCCATTTCCGCCACAGGCCTTGTAGTCATCCTGGGAGCGCTGGCAACGGCGTTTGGATTTGTCATGTATGTATTGCTGGCCGGCGTCATCTGGGGCTTCAGATTCCCCCGCGCGGGCGCCGCCCTGGGGGTGCTCGCCGGATTGGCGGCGGTCTGGATCTCGGACCAGGTGTTCAGATGGCCGCTTTCCATGCACTCGGCCTTTTGGGGCGCATTTGTGGCGTTTTTGGTGGCCTATCTTTGCCGGGGCATTGGCATAAAAGATAATGAGGAGACCACCGAACGGCAAAGCGAGGTTCGAACCTGGCTCGATACTGTCGACGAACCTTCGGAATCCGCGAAGGCTTGGCGCAGAGTCATGAAGATAGCCGTCCCGCTATGGTACTTCTTTGCCATCGGCCCGGCCTGCATCCTGGGCAATCAAGCCTTCTCTTTTGCCGGGTTTCCCGCTCTATGGAGCTGGCAGATCGCCTGGTGGATCCTGGGAATTGTGATGATGTGGGCGCTTTGTTTCAAGGCGGAGATGTCCACCACCAATGATCAGCAGATCGCGCGGGTGGAAAAGGACATGATGGATGTGGTCCAAGTTTGAATGGGAGAATATGCCATGAAAAAAGAAGATTTTTGGATGATCGGCCTTGTTGCTTTTGCAGTTCTCTGGACGGCCCTGTTCGGTATGGGCGTCATGGGATAGTTGGAACGGCGGCGGCCCTCCTCCGGCATGGGAAGAGGGCCGCATACTTTAGGCCGACCGTGAAGCCTGACGCACCCTCGGCTGTTTGCCGGCAAATCTCTTGAAGACGCCGCACTTTTACATCGATCCATCAATGCCCCCTCTGTGTCCTTTTAACCCGGCGCGAACCGCTCATCACCCTGGGATCGGCGCCGGCGCCCAGTCCCACGCCCGGGCCCTGGACGCCGACAATAAAGGCGTCTTGCGCAACATCCACCGCCGGGTGGGGGGCCACCATCTTTTTCGAATCCTCGGACGGGCAGATCGACAAAATCGCCCACCTGCCGGAGCTGCGTTTCGCCCTGGGCGAGCCGGAAATGGACACCACCTCGGTGGACAACGCCGCCTTCGCCCTCGAGGACAAATCCTTTTTTATCCGTCGCGTGGGCTCGGACGGCTTTAAAATCAGCCACCAGGCCACCATGAAAAAGGTGGTCAGCGATCGCCGGGCATCGCTGGACGAAGAGGCCGAAATCAAGCCCGCCATGCGCATGCTCCTGCAAAAGGAGTTCGAACGCGGCGCCGGCGTGCCCATCGTCCTTTTTCCAGAAGACGGCACCGCCGTGCAGGACACCCCGCGCCTGACTCTCGTGCTGCTTGACCCCGAACTGGAATGGACCGGCAACGGGCCATTGCGCGCGAATATCGCCGAATGGACCCGCCAGCGCGGCAAATCCCCCCCGGCTCTATCCCGGCTCCCTGGTGTGGTGCATGAAAAAGCCCGGCCGCGATTTCAGGGAAAAAGTTGAGATCTGGCTGGCCTGGAAACGCGTGGCCAAGGAGGTGGCCGACGGGACCTACGAGCGGATTCTATTCGAGGAGGCAATCGACCCGGCCGAAGTCGCGTTCGAGCCCGGCGTTTTCCTGCTGCTCAACGCCAAGGCCAGGGCCCTGAAGTCGGCACCGGAACCCGCCCCCGGACCGGCATCCCTCGAACCCTCGACAGCACCCGAACCGGATCCTGCGCAGGTTCTGCCCCCTCAGCCGGAACCCGCACCCGGGCCGGAAAACGCCCAAAGGTGCTTCCGGATCAGCGGAGAGATACCTCCCGAAGTCTGGCATCGATTGGGCACAAAGATCCTGCCCAAACTGCGCGGCGGATCGGATTTAAAGGTGTGCGTGGATTTCTCGGTAACCGTTGACGGCCCGCTTGAGCGGACCTTTGAAGCCGACATCCGGCAAATCCTGGAAGATCTGAATTTAAGGGGAAAAAGACGCATCGACTGAATGCATTTCTCTAAAGGCCCTGCCCTATCGCCCGGGGGATCGCTGACCGCCTCGTGGATGGGGGAATATGGTTGAATTTTAATTCTTTTGAAAATCCGAGGTTTTTATGTTTTGCCCAAAATGCGCAACAGAGTATCGCGAAGGGTTCAAAGTATGCGCCGACTGCGGAATTGATCTGGTCGATGTGCTTCCACAAGAAGCAAAACCGGAATTTATAGATTTTAAGGAGGTGCTTTCAACCTACAATCCGGCAGACATCGCGTTTCTAAAATCATTGTTGGAAAGCGAGGGCTGACCCGCCTCCGGCCTGGGCGCCGGGCATCGTGCCGCCCGGCGGCTCATCGGCGCCAACAAAACCTTGACTTCCGGTCCGAAAATGATATCTTATTCGGACCGGAGGAAATCCCATGAACATTACAAACGATATCAAGCCAATTACCTATCTGAAATCCCGGGCGGCCGATTTGCTCAATCAAATCAACGAAACCCACCGGCCCGTGATCATCACCCAAAACGGCGAGCCCCGGGCTGTATTGCAGGATCCCAGAAGCTATGAAAACATGCGCAATGCCATCGGCATCCTGAAGCTTGTGTCCCAGGGCGAAGCCGACATCCGGGAGGGGCGGGTCCGGTCCCAGCAAGACGTTTTCGATGACATTGAAAGCGCATTGAAAGCCCGCCCGAAATGACCGGCACATACCATGTTGCCTGGGCGGCCGTGGCGCAACGCGACCTCAAACAGATCATCGAGTACATCGCCATCGACAACCTCGGCAATGCCTTGCGGATCCTTCACAAGATCAGACAAAAGGTGTCGGACTTTCATGCGCTTCCGGAACGCGGCCGGATCGTGCCTGAGCTCAAAGAACAAGGCATACACACCTACCGGGAACTGATCATCGCCCCCTGGCGGGTCATATACAGGATTTCCGATGAGAGTGTTTTTGTTTTGTCGGTCATCGATTCCAGGCGCAATATCGAGGACATTCTGCTCGAAAGATTCGTCAAATGACACGAGTCCCGGCATGCCCCCCAAGATTGCCCGCCATCCTGCCCTCAAAAAAACCCTGTCAACCCGAAATACCCCGAAAGATGGCCTAAAAAACCCTAAATACCCCTAAACACCCCGACCCCCCAAAACCCCATGGTACTGTGGCCCTATAACATCCACCACACCACACCACACATGGGATTTTTAAATGGCATACACCCAGGAAGACCTGGCCACCCTCTACGCGATGAAGATGTCCCTGCTGCAGGGCAAGCGCGTGGTCCGCTCGGAAGTGGCCGGAAAGACCCTTGAGTTCCAGGCGGTCAAGATCGCCGACCTGGATGCGGCCATCGCCGCGGCCGAGACCGAGCTGGGAACGGCGTGCCTGCGCACCTACGCCAAAAACGCGGGGGCGGCCTCGTGCTGACGGCCCTGCCACGGGGCATCGATGCCCTGATCGGGCTCATTTCCCCCGAGCGCGGCGTGCGGCGCATGCTGGCCCGGGAGGTGATGGGCCGTGCCCGGCGCCTGGACCGGATCCGGCGCGAGACCTATGCCGCGGCCAAGAGCAACCGCCTGGTCGGGCCCTGGTCGCCCGGCAACACCAATGTCAACGACATCATCGGGGCCTCATCTGCCACCGTGCGCGCGGGTGCGCCAGCTGGTGCGCGACTTTCCCTACTTTGCCCGGGCCGTGAACATCATCGTGGACTACGTGGTGGGCGCCGGCATCGTCTACCAGGCCCGGGTCCAGGATGGATCGGGCAAGCTCGACCGCAAGACCAACCAGCGCATCGAGGACGTCTTTGCCCGCTGGGCCGACGAGGCGGACATCTCCGGCAAGCTGCACTTTTACGAGCTGATGCGCCTTGCCAAGCGCCAGGACGTGGAAAGCGGCGAGTTTCTGCTGGTCAAGACCCGCTCGGACGACCGCCGGCGCTATCTGCCCTTCTGCCTGCAGGCCTACGAGGCGGACTGGCTGGCGTCCAATACCCTGCGCGACGTGGCCTCCGGTAACGAAGTGGAGCAAGGCATCGAGTACAACGCCGCCACCGGCCGGGTGGCCGCCTTTCATTTCACGGATCCGGACACCCGATCGGCCAATATCCGCGTGCCCGGGGCGTCAAAGTACCTTGCGGTCAGCTCGTCGAACTTGGCCTTGAGCGCCTTGTCGGCCGCCTTTTTCGACACGCAAAAGGCCGGGTGCCTGGCCTGCGCCCACAACAGCGACGTGCAAAAAAAGCTCTTAGCCGTGGACCAGGGCGAAAAGACTGTGTGCACCAGTCCCGCCTGCTTCAGGCAAAAGCAAAACACCTATCTTCTCGCCCACTGGGCCGGCACCCCCTTGCGCAAAAAGTACCGCACCAACGGCTTTTGCTTCGACGAGGCCTTTGACTGGGGCAAGCACGCGGTCTTTTACAAAAAAGCAAATACCCGTATTCCTATGCGGCAACCAGGCCCTTACCGACCTGGGCATTATGGATGTCAAGATTTTGCTTCGTCCCGACGAGGTTGCGGCCATTTTGCGGGTATCGCTCTCCCAGGTTTACGAAATGATAGATCAAGGCGACCTGGAAACCACAACAGCAAAACCCAAAAGAGTCAAAAGTCAAAGCGTCAAGAAACACTTAAACGGTCAAGGCGTCCTTTGATACTGAAGTGCGGGTTTCAGAGTCCTACCGGACGGACCGCACATCACCATAAAAAAATTGAAATCTTTAGCGATATTATGGTATAGAAAAAATCTTCGCGTCGTACATGAGAGTATAACTCTCCAAACCCCGAAGGCACCACCCATGCACCTTGTGCAAATTTTCAAGTCTCGGGACCGGTATTGGCATGATACCTGCGGCCGAGCCTTTTCCTGTTCAGACGGGGGCTTTTTCGCATGGATCGCAAGTTAAGTTACGAAGAGCTGGAAAGGCGCATTGAAGAACTGGAGGCGGAATGCCGGCGTGCCGCATCGGAATTGGTCAATGATGAAATCCGCTACCGCACGTTGTTCGAGACCGCCCTCGATTCCATCTCCATCCTTGAAAATTTCCGCTTTGTGGAATGCAACCGAATGACCCTCAAAATTTTCGGCTGTGAAAAACCGGACGACATCATAGGTTGCCACCCGTGGGATTTTTCTCCCCCCAGACAACCTGACGGCAGCGATTCCAAAAAAAAGGCCATTGCAGTGATGAACGCCGCATTGAAAGGAGCTCCGCAAAGATTTTACTGGAGACACATTCGCAAGAATGGTCAAGAGTTTGATGCGGAGATCTCGATAAGCCATTTTGAGCAGGCAACGACAGGCGCGGCCCTTGCCATTGTAAGAGATATCACCCATCTCAAACAAATCGAAGCCGATCTTCGCGAAAGCGTGGAAAAATATAAAATCCTGTTTGATCTGGAATCCGATGCCATCGCGCTCATCGAAATCGATACGGGCAACCTGCTTGAGGTCAATCAATCCTTTGTCGATCTTTATGGCTACAGCCGCGAAGAAATTCTTAAAATGAAGAATATCGATTTTTCGGCCGAACCTGAAAGAACCCGGCAAGCGACCCAGCAAAGAGGCAGATACATCCCCGTCAGGTATCACAAAAAAAAAGATGGAACCGTTTTTCCCACGGAAATCACGGCGACGATTCTCAAGTACCAGGGCAAAGATGTGCACATCGCCGCCATACGGGACATCACCGAGCGCAAGCGTCTTGAAGATCAGCTCCAGAGATCGCAAAGGATGGAATCGCTGGGGCTATTGGCCGGCGGCGTCGCCCACGACCTGAACAACGTCCTGTCGGGCATCATCAACTATCCCGAATTGCTGTTGATGAACTTGCCGAAGGAGAGCAAACTCAGGGGGCCCATCGAGAAAATGCAGCAAACCGGGTATCGAGCAGCCGCGATCGTTGAGGACCTGCTGACCATCGCGCGCGGCGTCGCCACCAATAAGGAGCCCCTCGATATCAATCAAATCATCAACGATTACCTGAACTCTCCAGAATGTGCCAAACTCAAGTTCTATCATCCCAATGCCCACATCCGCACCCGGCTCGACACCGGCTTGTTCAAGATAAAAGCTTCCCCGATTCATATCAGGAAAGTGATCATGAACCTTGTGGCCAATGCGGCCGAGGCCATCGAAGGCAGCGGCACCATCACGATATCGACCATGAACCGCTACCTGGATGAACCGCTGAAGGGTTACAACGATGTGGCCGTAGATGAATATGTGGTTGTAAACATCTCCGATGACGGTTCCGGAATCTCGGCCGAAGATCTTGCCAGGATATTCGAGCCATTTTTTACCAAGAAAACCTTGGGTCGAAGCGGCACCGGCCTGGGCCTTTCGGTCGTTTGGAACGTCGTTCAGGAGCATAAGGGTTATATCGATGTGAAAAGCGATCAGGAAGGCACCACCTTCGAGCTCTATTTTCCGATAACAAGAGAAGCATTGCTCTCCTTGCCTGAATCCCTGCCGTTTGAGCAATACAAAGGAAACGGCGAAAAGATTTTAGTGGTCGATGATGTCGAAAGCCAGAGAGAAATTACCTGCAGCATGCTGGACACTCTGGGATATGCTTTCCATGCGGTTGCAAGCGGCGAAGAAGCCGTCGAGTATGTCAAAAACCACGAAGTTGACCTGATACTGCTCGACATGATCATGGTGCCTGGGATCAACGGACTTGAAACCTATCGCCGGATCATAAAATTCCGTCCCAACCAGAAAGCCATCATCATCAGCGGATTTACCAAAACCAACGAAATCATCGACGCCCAGCAATTGGGAGCCGGAGCGCTTATCCAAAAGCCGTTTAAATTAGAAAGGATCGGCGTCGCGATCAGGGACGAGTTGAAAAGAAAAATCCGTTGAAGCAGGACTTTCAGCGGACCGAAAAACTACTCCATCGCATTCATGCCTGATCCACAAGGCAAGCTGCCCGCCGTGCGCATCGGCGGCCGGGCCCTGCGCATCCCGGAAACCGCCTTCAACGATAACCTTAAAAGCCGGGTGGTGGATCCGGACGAAGATATCATCTGAGCCGCCGACATCGATGGCCGGCCGCGGGCGGTGCCAATGATCCCCTCTGGAGCCGGGCATTAAACGGATCGGATGGAAATCCCGGTTCGCTCTGCTTCCGCCGGTGACCGCCACGTTCGCCCAGGACCATCCGTATGCGTCAATAATTTATAAGTTTGACAAAGCTATCGAAAAATTGTCAAAATCGAATAAAAAAGAAGAAGTGCGGATTTGGGTGAGAATGACCTGAAAAACAGGTTTTAAAACCGACTTGTCGGGATCGATAATAGGAGAGAATTTCCAGTGAAAGTCATATCGCCGGCAGGGTGTTGCCGGTACGACACCATGGAAGCGTGGATATCTTTTTGGAGGCAATGGGACTGTGTCAGGACGGCGACATCCTGGTGATCGATAACAATGGGAGGATGGATGAAGGCGGAAAATTGGCGGCGCGATCGAGCAATAGCCGGAAGGAATCGACAACAAAGTGGATAACTCCGATAATTACGCCACCCAACTGTATCTGTCAGATTTCCTGAGAAAGCCACTTGTCCGCAGGATTATCGACACCTTGGATTTACCGCCTGGAAGCAAGGGTATCGATATCGGCTGCGGCATTGGTAGCCATACATTGGTATTGGCCGAATCGGTGGGCAGATCGGGCAATGTCGTTGGAATTGATCTGTCGGAACATTTCATCAATCGCGCCAACGAAATAGCCGGGCAATCTGGATCATCGCCACCAGCCGCCTTCCGGAAAGGCGATATGAATGCGATTCCTTTCGAGGACAATTCCTTTGACTGGGCCTGGAGCATGGACTGTGTCGGGTACGCTCCAGGGGATAAAATGGATCCGCTAAGGGAAATCTCCAGGATCGTTAAGCCCTGTGGCCGTGTCTTCATTCTGGCATGGTCTTCTCAACAACTCTTGCCCGGTCATCCCCGACTGGAAGCACGATTGAATGCAACCTCCGCCGGCACCGCCCCCTTCGTCCACGGCCAACCTCCGGAGTATCATTTCTTGAAAGCCTTGGGATGGTTCAAAGCTGCCGGACTAAAAGACTATACTGCAACAACCTTTGTCGAAAGTGTGCAAGCCCCGTTAACCGACGAACAGCAAACCGCCTTGATATCACTGTTTGAAATGCGTTGGGGATCATCTAAATCCGAATTGTCTGGGAATGATGGGTTGGCGTTTCAACGGCTTTGCCATCCCGGTTCGCCTGATTTCATATTAAATTTACCTGATTATTATGGTTTTTTTACATACACCATGTTCCATGGCATGGTTGACGGATGAATTATCCGGGTGCCGGATCCTCTGCGCCCACGCAAACATTTCGGGTCAGCCTGAGTACTTAGACGCCCTGATGCTTGCAGCCAATGCATCCCCATCGAAAAACAGTCCGAAGGATGGGGACCACCGCACGGTCTTACTACCCAAGATAGCAAAATCGTGGAAACGATTATATCGTCATTTCAGGCAAAAAAATTGAATTGATGATAATATGATCCTATCTTGAAGGAGTATTTTGCGAAAGAATGAGCTAAAACGTCATAACCTGCGTGTGCTGGGGTCGGCGAGGAGCATGCCGACCGTGACGCAGGCGTTGGGCCTCACCATGGGTGCCACAAACTCCTTGACAAATGTGGCCAAGTGGCTACAATATTGCCCTGATCGAAATTCGTAAGGCCGACAATTTTGCCAAATGGATCGATGGGTTACAGGACATCCGTGCTCGTGCTCGCATCCTGGTCCGGATTGAAAGGCTAAAGGCAGGAAATCCGGGAGACGTTAAACCAGTTGGTGAAGGAATATCGGAATTTCGAATTGATTACGGCCCCGGTTATCGGGTGTATTTTAAAAGGATAGGACAAAAGGTGATCATCCTCTTAGCTGGTGGTGACAAAAAATCTCAGCCTAAGGACATCAAAACCGCCATAAGCCTATCCCGTAATTTATAGGAGAGAATATCATGGCAAAGACAAAAACCTCCAAATATGATGTAGCTGAACACCTTCGCACCCCAGAGGAAATGGCGGCATACCTTGAAGCCTGCCTGGAAGAAGCGAATGGCGACGCAGCGTTTATCGCCAGGGCCTTGGGAGATATCGCTCGGGCCAAGGGTATGACTCAAGTGGCGCGTGATGCAGGCCTATCCCGCGAAAGCCTTTATAAAGCACTTTCTGGCGAACGCACTCCTGGGTTTGATACCATACTTAAAGTCGTCGGCGCACTTGGCTTAAAACTGCATGCGGAAGCTGTGCAAGTAAACACATAGATGGCCCAGCATGCCACTGCTGCGGACTCGGTTCCCTCGCCGCAGAGTGACGGCATTAGGCGCAATCATAGTGATGCTGCAATGGAGCGAAAACAATGGATCGCAAAGAGCTTACACGGAAGTACAAAATGACGCCTCGACCTGCAGGAGTTTACCGAGTGCATAACAATGTCAACGGGATGTCGCTCGTGGGATCAAGTCCAAATCTCCCCGGGATGCTCAATCGTCAACGCTTCCAACTCGAGCACGGCTCGCACCCAGACCGTGAATTGCAGGAGGACTGGAACAAATGCGGTCCGACGGCATTCACTTTTGAGATCTTGGACCAGTTGGAACCTTCAACCGATCCAGACCATGATCCATCTGAAGATCTGCGTGTACTCGCGCAGATGTGGCTTGAGAAACTCAAAGCATCAGGTGAATTACTGTACAAGCAATCGAAAAGAATCGTCTAACCAATCACTCATGCGGACGCGAAGGGGCGGGCTGCTTTTCCGGAGAGTCAGTGGCAGGTCGCAGGTCCCTGGCGCGCGCCGCACAGTTCTTTGTTCGGCAGGAGAAATGAACGATGGTCGAAACGCTTCACATAACTAGTGGCGACATCGCAGGAGGGAGTCTTGTGAAATCCGGACTGCCCGGAGAAGTGTTCGTCTGGCACGATATTCTGTATGACGGCCCCCGGTGTCCTGGTTGGCCCGACGAGATGACCCTCAATGCCCGGGCGGTCTTTCTCGAAGAAGCCACCGCAGGCGGATTGGATAGGCGGCGCGTTCTAGAGACGCTTCACAATCAGTACCGCAAGTTGGCGGAGGCGGCGGTGGATAAACATATCGTCCTGTGGTTTGACGCCTGCCTGTTTGATCAGTCTATGCTCGCACATATCCTCACATGCCTGCTGCACCGAGGCGCCCGAGGAGTGGAGCTTCTTTGTATTGACGCATTCCCGGGAATCGAGCCATTCCACGGGCTCGGGCAGATGCAGCCCGATCAACTGGCTTCCTTGTATGGCAACCGCCGGCTCGTCACCGACACCCAGTTCCGGTTCGCTGTCCGAGTGGACGAGGCCTTCGCCACTCAAGACTCTGGCATGTTGGCCGAACTGTCTAAGGCAACCAACGCTCCGTTGCCTTGGATTCCTGCGGCCGTCGCCCGATGGTTGCAGGAACGTCCCGACCACGTCACTGGACTGGGGCGGCTTGAAGAACTCGCCCTGGCGGCGATTCGTGCCGGATGCGAAACTCCATGCAAGATCTTCACATCCGTGGCTGCCGCTGATACACCTCCGCAGTTTTGGGGAGACCTAACACTTTGGGCTAAGATCAATGCGCTCGCGGAGCATGAACCACCGTTGGTGAGAATCGATGGCCCGATGGACAGGCTGCCTCAATGGGAAAGCGAGGTTTCTATCAACGACTTTACAATCAAAGCATTGCCGAACCAAGGCATTGAGTAAGACGCGCAAAAGCAGCGGGGCTGATGGGCAGCTTTTCGCACAAACAGAAGGGAATGGATTGGTCGGTATATCTTTTTTTGGGTGTGGTACGGTTACACGCCCTTTTATTTGTGAGTGCCGGAATCGAAAACCAATTTTTTCCTGGGGGTGTCGGAGGGCGTTATTGAAATCGTGGCCGTCCCCGTCAACATCGGCCGGACGACGATTACGGTCCAGACGGATATTTTCAACGACCAGGGCAAACTTGTCAGCCGGACGACGCAGACCCAATATATCATCCTTTCTCGATGACGAACCGACACCAGGGGAGGTTTTGAAGTATAGTTCATTTCAATCGCAACTAATACCGGGTAAAATGACCGCTATCTTCCTCCAATTCTCGAATATTATCTTCGGTTAAGGACGGGTGACATTCCTTAATAATTTCAAAGAATGTATCAGTAGTGACCTTGAAATCTTTGCCTTCATTATATTCCTTTTCGAAAGCGAAATGGCTTACCTTATTGAAAAGGTATTCGATGTCAGCCGGAGTGAAAAATGAAAGCTCCTGTGCGACTTTATCGACATCGACGTCACCATGATTCGTTTTAGCTAAGTAATGCTCGAAAATAAGTGAACGGCTTTTCTTGTCTAAGTCACCAACGGGAATGATACAATCAAATCGACCCGGTCGTATGAGTGCTGCATCGAGTTGGCGTATATAGTTTGTTGCGCAAACAAGGAGGTTTTTTTTCTTTTCCCTTCTGAATAAGGGGACTTGTTTTATAAACTCATTTGTAATGGATTTCTCCATTCGGGAAGCGTTGTCACGGTTTCCTGCAATCTCTTCAAATTCATCGATAAAAACAACAACCTCATCAATATTTCGCGCTTCTTCGAAAAGGTGTTTCAATTTGCTCCCCATCCTGTCTTCACCATCGATCATGAGGTCGCTGGGGCTTACTTCAACAAACCACCATTGAAGTCTTGAGGCGATCGCCTTTGCAAAATGTGTTTTACCAGTGCCAGGAGGGCCAAAGAAAATGATGGTTCGCGGTGGAGAGACACCATGTTTCTCTGCCAAATCTGCTTCCGTTAGAGGCAGCACAATGCGTTTTTCAACAATCTGCTTTGGCGGTTGCGATTCTGAAATCGTTTCCCAAGCAGATTTGTCGAGTATCTTAGCCCCTAATTGCTTTAAATGTTGAACCCGCTGTTCGTCATGAACAGAGTCTTTCAAAGATGCGATGTTATCGATAAAATCAACGCAAGCGACTTTTATCCCAACATCCCTTCCAATCTTTTCCGATAACACCCATTTGTGTTGTAAAATCTGTGACCAAATAATTTGGGCCGTATCTGGGTCAAATTTGTGGTTACTGAGTTCAAATATGCGGGCCACGAAATCTTCTTGAGACGTAACTTCTTCATATCTATCCATTTTTTATTCCCTAAAAAATTAAATGTAATTACCACCAATAAATATAACACATCTCATTTTTATTCAAACATTAGAATTTCATTAAAAAGCGTTACCGGCACCCTAAAAATCTTAATTAGTGCCTGTCCGACGATCTTTTCATGCATTGCCGGCAATGCGAGATCAGGTCATGCAACCAAGCAAAAGGGTATGCAGGGTGCCACGAATGCGATGAGTTTCCCTGCCGGCACATCGATGATTTTTCCATGACCGTTGGCAAGAAAGTCATTCTGCGCTCCGTGCCGTATCGAAGAGAGTTCGGAACCGAGAAATGGGTTCAGGACGAAGAGACTCGCTATATATGTCCGGAATACGGCAACAAAGTTTTTCGTGGCGCGATGAGATGCAACCAATGCAAAGCGCAATTGGATCTGGACTGACCAATTGAGGATGGCACGTGGCCACGGCCTTCAATCGCGCATCGGCTGAAAGGACAGCAAAATGCCAAGACGGACCCGGCCGCCGGAAGCAAAACGAAGCGAGCACTGGCTCCGGGTGATGGTGCGCGATTACCCCGATGTGCTGGATGCAGCCATCGCCCGGGCCACCACGCACCCAAACGCCTACAAGCAGCTGGCGCCGTACTGCGGCGAGGTGGTTTGCGAGCGGGTAGTCGATGACGGTGGCATCATCACCGCCGGCGGTGTCTCTTCCTCCATCGACCTTGGCTTGTATCTCGTCGAAAAATTGGCCGGCACCGATGCGCGCAAACGGATCGCCGCCCAGATGGACTATCCATACCGCTGGGATTCGTAGCTTGCACCCCGATCATCAGCGCAAAGGTCATGGCAAGGCCATCATGGCCGGACTTGAAAAACTGGCGAGGGCGAAAGCACTTCCGCGGATCGCCCTGAGCATCTCCCTGCCGGGAAGAAAGTTTTACGAACACTGCGGTTATGAGGTCCTCGAAGAATGCGCTATTGACGTCGGTGCGGGCGAGCATTTAAAGTATTGGCCAGGGGAAAAACTGTTGCCGCCCTGAAGCGCGCTTATCGTCAAGGGGCAGCAATGGCTACCGTATATTTGCTGTTGCATTGAACATGGATATCAAAAGAGCATCCATGAGTTGAACCCGGTTAAGCAAAAAATGGGAGTGTCCCTTGGAAAACGCCAGCGACCAGTTCACCATCGAAGAATGCCAGGAAGCCCGGCTGTCCCAATTCTGCCTGGATCGCGCATCGGTTAGCGCCCTGAGGCTGCACCAGGACGGTTCCATCCTTTACGCCAACCGCGAGGCCAGCCGCACCCTCGGCTATCTGCCGGCGGAACTTTTGAAGATGTCGATCTTCGACATCGATCCAAATGTGGATCGGG
>Ga0209164_1003076_pt1 | contig 16432 bp, 8 predicted proteins | sample MTBNYHSulfiMetaG_FD_187458 | JGI IMG/M metagenome (GOLD analysis project Ga0209164, IMG submission 187458) | Enrichment culture microbial communities from rom New York Harbor, USA that are MTBE-degrading - MTBE-NYH (New York Harbor Sulfidogenic)... | ecosystem: Environmental > Aquatic > Marine >...
CCGGGTGTACCGTCCCCGTCCCTTCCCCCTGTTCACGATCTTCCGGAGGCGGCCCCGGGACCCCGCCTGCGCCGCCATGAGCCTCGGGGGGCGCCTCCAGGAGATGCAGCGGCGCCTGGCGCCGGGAGCCGGCGGGGAGGCCGTGCCCCTGCCGGTCTTGGGGGTGCTGTACCTGTTCAGCAAGATCCGCAACGACCAGATGCTCCCGGAGGAGGACCACCGGCTGATCCTCGAGTTTCGCGAATACCTGAGCACGGGCAGGGGAGTGGACCCGGATACCCTGTTCGCAGTCTCCGAGACCCAGGAGGTGCGCCACGTCCCTTACGTCTTCAGACCCGGGATAGGCAGCCGGGGCGACCTGCTCCGGGCAATTGGCATGGATCCCGGGCTCGCGGCGCGCTGCGAAGCGCAGGACGAGGCGGTGTTCGGGCCGGAGGTCCGGGCCCTCACGACCTTCAGCCACGTCCAGGTCGATCTGAACACCGGGACCTTCGAAGGGCTGATGATGCTGGCTCGCGATTTCGCCTGGTACCTGTCCATGGATATCAACCTCCTGCGCCTCGATGCGGCCAACTACGCCTTCAAGAAGTGGGGTACCCGCTGCTACGGGCTGCCCGAGGTCACGGAGCTGATGAACATCCTGTACCGCTCCATGGAGGCGGTCTCTCCCCGGATGGTGCCGAACCTCGAAGTGAACGACAAGCTCGGGGCCATTCTCGCGCAGATGGCCGACAGGCAGGCACCCCCGCCCATGATGTACGATTTTCACCTCCCCTGCGTCGTTCCCCTGGTTTTCAACACGGGCACTACGGCGGTGCTGCCCCGCGTGTTCGCCATGATCGGTGCCTACGACGTATCGGACACCAGCATCCGCTTCAGCCTGGCGGAGAGCCACGACGGCAAGTCCATCCGCGGAAGCATGGACCTGCTTACCCTTTCGGAGCGGCAGACCCTGGCCGAGGTGGTCGAGGCGAACGGAGGCAGGATCAAGTACAAATCGGTGCCGCCCGGGCAGATCGAGCTGGGGGAGCTAAACGAGGTATGCCGGGAGGCAGGGATCGACGCGGCCGCTGCCCGGACGGCGCTCTTCGAGCCGCCGTCCGGAGACATCCTCCGCCTGCGGCAGGGACTGGATGATGCACCCGCCATCCTGGCCGCCCTCGGCCTGGGGGAGCGGCAGGCCGGCCACAAGGCCCTGGCCTTCTTTTTCGACAAGGTCCTCCACGGCCGGGAGCCCTACGAGCTGTGCTGTGCGACCCGGGACTGCCTGGTGCGCCTGGAGGACCCGGAACTGGAAGCCTCGAGGTACCTGGCTTTCTACACCCTGGCCTTCGCCCTGATGGGCCGGAACGTCAAGTCGGTCTACTTCAACGACCTGCTGGGCCTGCCCAACGACCACGACCGCCTTGCCCGCAGCGGAGAGCTGCGGGACCTCAAGCGTACCAAGTCCGACTACGATCTCCTGGCGGCCCTGATTGCCGATACCGGCAGCTTCGAGCACCGGGTGGCGGCGGGCATGAACGACCTGATCGCCCTGGTGGATTCCGACCCGGCACTCCACTGCCGGGGAAACGAAGCCGAGGCTCTCAGCCCCCGGCAGGAGAGCATCCCCGGAGGGTCGGCCCTGGTGCACTGCTCCTGCGCAGAGGATCACTCCCTGGTCGTGGTGAACGTCCGCAGCGACCGGAAGTCCCTGTCGGTCGTCCCGGCCTCGGCCGGGCTGGGCGGGGAGAGGACGCTGTATGACAACATCGCCCGGCGGCCGGTGTCGGCCGGCCAGGACGGCACTCTGGCCCTCCCGCTGGAGCCTTTCCAGCGGATGTGGTTGAGCCGCCGCCGGATCCCGATCGACGGGAGCCTGCTCGTCAGCCCAGGGGCAGGCCCAGGGCGACCAGCTCCTCCCTGACCCGGTCGTACACCTCCTGGTGCTCGGCGGTGGGGCGAAGGGATTTCACGTCGTACATCTCCTCGAAGGCCTGCCCTTTCGGGGCGCGTTCCAGGTCGATTCTGTCCTTGTAGCGCTCGAAGAGCTTGCCGACGATCCCGCTGGCCGTCTCCCGGGACAGGCCGGCGGCGGCATGGGCCACCTCGGCGAACAGCCGGGCCATCAGGGGGCTGACGTTGTTGAACCCCAGGGGCTCCGCGGGCCTCGGGCCCGTCACGTTGCTGCCGCTGGCCACCGCGCAGATCGCCAGGGCCGAGAACTCCCGGGGGTACTGGGCCGCCTCCTCGCCGCTTCCGGGTCGGCCGGAGGTGGTGTGGCTGGTGGTGGCGATGATCCGGCTGTTGCGGGCCACCGCCTGGTTGGCCAGGGAGGCCAGGAACAGGGAGTGGGCGTTGGTCTGCTGCTTGTACTTGATGTGCTGCGGCCCGATGTGCGCGACCTCGCCCCCGAGCACCGCCGCGGCGATGAACGAGGCCGCCGCCACGATGGCGGTCCCGGCGGGGTCGCCGCCGTAGCCTCCGACCAGGGGCGTGAAGGCCAGGTAGATCGGGCAGCCGTAGGCCTGGTAGTAGGCCAGCCGGGTCATGGTGACGTCGTCGACCTGGAGCTCCGAGATCAGGACCATGGCCCGGGGATCGGTGGAGCGCAGGCCCCAGGCCTCGTTGGTGCAGGCGATCTCGTTGAGGGCCATGACCGCGTGCCCGGTGATCGGCATCCCCGGGCGGCCGGCCCGGCGCACGGCCTCCCGGGCCCACTGGCCGTAGAGCATGGCCGCCCGGCTCGAGAGGGCGGAGGTGGGACGAATCATCTGGCCGTCCAGCACCTTGAGGTACCCCGGGAAGAGCAGGCTGTCGATCAGGCGCTCCTGGGCGAAGGCCTCGTTCAGGTGCACGAACATCTCCTCGCTCGTGTCCGCGTTGAAGGGGCCGCTGAACACGAAGGGCCTGCGCGGGTCCTCGACCCCCCGGTGAAAGGCCGTGACGGCATCCTTGCCCGAGCCCATCGGCAGCCGGTCGGGGGCGAAGCGCAGCGCCTCGTCGATCTCGGCAGCGGACAGCTCGATGACCCGCTTGGAGCTCATGCTGAAGATGCCGCTGGCCAGCAGGAGCTCGCGCCCGGCTTCCCACAGCCGGTCGGCCATGGCGTCGTCCAGGTTGAGCAGGGTCTTGCCGTCCCAGCGGATGTCGTGGCTCTTCTGGAGCTTGAGCACGTTGGCCGAGAGGCGCTTCATCAGGAAGTCGCCGGCCTCCATCAGGGGGCCGGTCTCCCCGCGCTTGGCGATTTCCTTGAAGTTCATTTGGCCCAGGCCCCCTTCCTGGAGTCCAGGAGCTTCACCGCCTCGTACGCTCCCCGGGCGTAGCCGTCCGCGCCGATCTCGTCGGCCCACGCCTGGGTCACCGGGGCGCCCCCCACGATCGCGAAGTACCTGTCCCGCAGGCCCTTGTTGCCGAGGAGCTCCAGCACGTCCCGCTGGTAGAGCATGGTGGTGGACAGCAGCGCCGACATGGCGATGATGTCCGCCTTCTGGCTCTGGGCGGCCTCGATGAACCGCCCGGCCGGCACCTCCACGCCCAGGTCGTGGACCTGGTAGCCGTTGGCCTGGAGAAGGGCAGCGACCACGGTCTTCCCGATGTCGTGGATGTCTCCCTCCACCGTGCCGATCACGACCGAGCCCTTGGTCTCCAGGGTGCCCCCTGCGGCCTTGATCGCCTCTTCGAGCACGGCCATGCCCGCCTTCATGGCGTCGGAGCCGAGCATGAGCTGGGGCAGGAAGACCTCCATCCGGTCGAAGGCCTCCCCGAGGCTGCGGATCGGTTCGGCGAACCCCTTTTCCACCGCCTCCAGCAGGTTCAGCCCCGCGTCGACCGCTTCCTGGGCCGCGGCGGCTGCGGCGTCGCTGTCGTACTCTTCGATCGCTTTTCTCATGCGGGCGTAGGTTTCCTCGGCGTTTGCCATGTAGTCCTCCTTGTTTGCTGCGGCCTGCTACGGCAGATCCCGGCCGAGCAGTCCCAGTCGGGTGCCGATCCCCTTGCGGGCTGCCATCTGGTAGACCTTGTGGCAGAGGCACACGTCCTCGATGGCCATGCCTATGGGCGAGAAGAAGATCCGCTCCTCGGGACGCTGACGGCCCGGGCGGTCGCCGCACACGACGGCCCCCAGCTCCACCACCGCATCCCTGCGGATTCGCTTCTGCTGGATCATCAGGGCGATGACCGGCGTCTCCCGGTGCAGGACGTGCTCGATCCCGTCGACCACCACCAGGTCCGAGTTGGTGACGACCTCGAACTCCTCCTCCTGGTACGAACCGACCGCCGCGAAGAAGCTCCCGGGCTTGATCCAGGCCTCCTTGACGATCGGCTCGTCGGCCACCGTCACGGTGACCACGATGTCCGCGTCCCGCACCGCCTCTTCGGCGGTGGCCACGGCCCGGGCGGCCATCCCGAAGCGCGCCTGGGCTTCCTCCGCAAGCCCCTCCGCCGCCTCGCGGCGGGGGTCGAAGGCCCGGAGCTCCGCCAGGCCGGGCAGGACCGCCTTCAGGGCTTCCGCTTGAGTGCGGGCCTGGACTCCCGCGCCGATCATGGCCACCGACAGCGAGTCGCGCCGGGCCAGGTACCGGGCCCCGACCCCGGTGACCGCGCCGGTCCGCAGGGCGGACAGAAGGGTGCAGTCCATGACCGCCAGGGGGATCCCTCTCCAGGCGTCGTTCAGGATGAACAGGCCGGTGGCCCGGGGCAGCCCGTAGTCCCGCGGGTTCTTCGGGAACCCGGCGATCCACTTGATGCCGAACACGTCGTACGGACCGCCCACGTAGGCAGGCATGGCGTTGCCCCGCCCCCGCTCCCGTTCCCCCAGGTCCAGGACGGTCTTGTAGGGCAGGTTGACCTGCCCCTGGTGATGCAGGCGAAAGGCGTCCTCCACCGCCTCGAGGGCGGTGGACATGTCGATCCCGGTGGCCTTCACGTCTTCCTGCGTCAGGTACAGAAACTCGATGTCTCCCATACTCTGCTTGCGCTCTCCTTCTACGCGACTTCGTCTACTCGGACTTGGCGCGCCCGGCTTCCCGGGCTTCCACTTCCCGCACGATCCGCTCCAGCTCGGCTTCCACCTCCGGAGGCAGGGGCTCGACCCGGTGCTCCGCCAGGATGCGCAGTACCTCCTCCCGGGCGCGGTCCACCATGGTCTTGGCGCCCCCGTCCATCCACCGCTCCCGGGTCTGGCGGCTTGCCAGCTTGGGGAGAAAGTGCTCGCTTTGCACGAACTGCATGGTGTGGCGCTGCTTGAGGAAGTGCCCCCCGGGTCCGACCTGGGCCACGATGCCCGTGGCCAGGGTGGCTTCGTCCACCCGCACTCCTTCCAGGGTGCGATAGACCCCTTCGATGATCTCGTGGTCCAGGACCAGGCCCTCCTTGCTGACCGTGAGGGCCCCCTCCATGGTTCCGGGGTAGAAGATCTTGTTGACCCCGCCGAGGGCCGCCATGGTCAGGGTCTGGGTCTTTTCGTATCCCGCCTGGAAGTCCAGGAGCTTGGAGTCCGTGGCCGACGCGGTGCCGCGGCAGGGAATGTCGTAGAAGTGGGCGATCTGGGCGCTGGCCACGTTGATCAGCCCCATCTCCACGGCCCCTATGGCGATGCGGCCGACGCGCATGTCCATGATCGACCCGCAGGTACCGTACCACACGGGGTTGCCGGGATTGGCGAGCTGGATGATCGTGATCCCGCTGACCACGTCCGCGGTCTGCTGGGCCAGGAGGCCCGCGAGCGTAACCGGGGAGGTGGCCCCGGCCTGGGGCTCGGAGGTCACGTCGATGGGCAGGCCCCAGCGGGCGAACTCGAGGGCTCCTTCCATCTGGTCCCGGTCGTGGTGCAGGGGGGCAACGGGGTTGTCCGTGGTGAAGGTGTAGGGCTTGCGCCGCAGCTCCTCCTCGCCGCCGGCGACCGCCGCCACCATCCTCAGGCAGTCCTCGGCCATGATCCGCTCCCGCGAGGTGGCCTTGATCGGCTTGGAGGAGTTGCGGACCGACTCGAGGTACCCGTGCACGTGGGTGGCCCGGATCGGCACCCCGTCGATCTGGGGCATGATGGCCCCGGAATGCAGGAGATGGTAGCCCGGCAGGGCGTCCGCCAGCCTGACCAGCTCCCCGACGTCCCGGAGGGTGGTCCGGCGGGCCGTGCCGGCACCTGCGGAGCCGGCGGCACCTGCGGAGCCGGGCCCGGCTCCCTCCGCCTGTGTGAAGTCGAAGCAGTTGAGCCGGCCGATCATCGGCTCGTAGTGGAGGCTGCAGGTGGAGACCCGGACCGACGCTTCCGGTTTTCGGGCGTACACGGTGAAGGAGGACGGCGCCCGGCGCAGGGCCTCCTCGACGATGAACGACGGGATGCGGCAGATCATGGTCTGCTCGTCGACCGCTGCTCCGGCCCGGCGCAGCAGCTCCCGGGCCGTGGGCGCCTTGACCAGGACACCGGTGTTCCAGAGTATCTCCATCGCCGCCTGATGGATCGCGTAGATCTGGTCATCCGACAGCACCCTCAGGCGGGGTCGAGACTCCATGGCCGAACCTCCGTATGCTCCTCTCGATCCGTGTCCGTGAACGCTCAGCGCCTGCGGACGCCCAGAGACGTGGTACGCTGGCGGGGGACAGCTGCCAATCTTATGGCGATTTCCCGGGTTCTGCAAGGGCTCCGGCGGAAAGCTCCGAAGCGAGCCGCCCCGCCGCCGGTGGGCAACGGACCGGCAGAACGAAAAGGCCCCCGGAACGGCGTCCGGGGGCCTGCCTGTGCGTGGCTGGAAGGCTAGAAGAGGCCCTGCACCTTCCCGTTTTTGGTATCCACGTCGATGCCCCGGAAGGCGGGATCCGAGGCGGTGCCGGGCATGAGCTTGATCGCTCCGGCCACGGGGACCACGAAACCTGCGCCTCCGTAGATCAGGACGTCACGGATCGGCAGGGTCCAGTCCTTGGGGCGCCCCTTGATCGAGGGGTCGTGGGACAGGCTCAGGTGGGTCTTCACCATGCACGTGCCGAGCTTGGAGAGCTCCTTGTCCGCCTCGATTGCCTTGGCCTTGGCTTCCGCCTCCGGGGTGTAGCTCACGCCGTTGGCGCCGTACACCTCTTTGGCGATCAGATCGACCCGCTTTCGCAGGGGCGTGGCGTCACTGTACAGGAAGTCCAGGCGTGGCTCGTGCTCGCAGGCATCCACAACCGTCTCGGCCAGCTCGATGGCACCGTCGCCTCCCTTTTCCCAGTGCTTGCTGACCGCCACCCGGGCGCCGATGGCCTCCGCACGCTTGCGGATCGTGGCCACCTCCTCGTCGGTGTCGGTGTAGAAGTGATTGATGCACACGACCGGGGAGATCCCGCTCTTCTTGACCGTTTCGATGTGGGCCAGGAGGTTCTCGACCCCCTTCTCGACCAGCGGGACGTTCTTCTCGGTGTAGGCCTTGTCCAGGGGATGGCCGGGGACGACCTTGGGCCCGCCGCCGTGCATCTTGAGAGCCCGGACGGTGCAGACGATGACCGAGGCGTGGGGCTTGAGGCCGCTGAAGCGGCACTTCAGGTTCCAGAACTTCTCGAAACCGATGTCCGCCCCGAAGCCGCTTTCGGTGACGTGATAGTCTGCGAGCTTGAGGCCCACGCGATCAGCGATGATCGAGCTCTGGCCGATGGCGATGTTGGCGAAGGGGCCGGCATGCACCAACACCGGCTGGCCCTCCACGGTCTGCATCAGGTTCGGGTTGATCGCCTTGACCATGAGGGCGGTCATGGCCCCGTCGACCTCCAGGTCCCCGGCCGTGACCGGCTTGCCGGATTTGTCGTACGCCACCACGATCTTGCCCATGCGCTCCCGCATGTCCGCCAGGTCCCGGGCCACGGCCAGGATCGCCATGATCTCGGAGGACACCGTGATCTGGAAGCCGCTCTTCATCATGAAGCCGTCCATCTTGCCGCCGAGTCCGATGACGATCTCCCGCAGCGCCTGGGCGCAGAAGTCGATGCTCCATCCCATCGCCACGTTGCGGGGGTCGATGTTCAGACGCTTGAGGTTGCGCTTGGCCAGGCCTTCGTCGTCGTAGTTGAACTCGTGCTGAAGCCGGCTGGTCAGGGCCACCATGGCCAGGTTGTGGGCATTGGTGATCGCGTCGATGTCCCCGGTGAGCCCGAGGGAGAAGTCGGTGAGGGGGATGCACTGGGCCAGGCCGCCGCCCGCCGCCGAGCCCTTGATGTTGAAGGTCGGGCCCCCGGAGGGCTGGCGGATCGCCCCGATGACCTTCTTGCCGATCTTGCCGAGCCCTTCGACCAGGCCCATCGAGGTCGTGGTCTTTCCCTCCCCGAGGGGGGTGGGGGTGATCGCGGTGACCTCGATGTACTTGGCATCCTTCTTGTCCTTGAGCCGCTTCAGGATGCTCATGTAGTCGATCTTCCCTACGTAATGCCCGTAGGGCAGCAGCTCCATCTTGTCCAGCCCCATCTCCTCGGCGAGCTGGTAGACGGTCTTCATGTGACCCTCCGCTGCCTCGGCGATTTCCCAGTCCTTCATCTTGGTCGGGTCCAGCTTGACCATTCCATCCTCCAGATATCGTGATTTTGTGAGCGAAGCGTAGGGGCAGAATAGAGGCTGAGCGCGGGATCTGTCAAGTTTGGTGCGGGATTTATCCGGTGTGCGCGATCTATCGGGTGCCGGCGGTTGACCGGGCTTTCTGACGCTTTCGGTATTCCTTGGGACTGATCCCTGCGTGGCGGCGGAACACCTTGCTGAAGTAGCTCTGGTCGCTGAACCCGCATTCCATGGCCACCTGGTTCATGTTGAGGCTGGATTCCTCGAGAATGGTGCAGGCCCGCTCGAAGCGGAAATTGTTGAGGAGCTCCGTGAAGGTGTGGCCGGTCCTCTGGTGGAAGACCCTGGAGAAGTACCCGTAGGACATGTTGCAGGCCCGGGCGACTTCGTCCCGTGTGAGAGGCTGGTCCAGGTTGTTCTTCATGTACTCGATGGCCAGGGCGATGGAATCGGGGGGGGCGGGTGCGACCTTGGTGAGGCTGGTGGAGATCAGGTCCTCGAGCCAGCGGGTGAGCCAGTGACTCAGCTCGATGTCGGTCGTGATCTCGTGGAAATCCTTGAGATAGGAGCTGTTCACGCCCAGGAGCTCCCGGGGGTCTGCGCCCTTGTCCACGGCAGTGCGGTACATCAGAACGACCATCTCGAGCACCAGGGTCTTCAGCACTTCCAGGTCTTCCCTTTCCAGGCTGTAGATCCGGATCAGGATCCTGTTGATGATGGCCCGGGCCCGCTGCTTGTCACCCCTGTGAATCGCCGAGAGCAGTCCGAGCTCTTCCTGCAGGTAGATCTCCCGGGAGTTCTGATAGAGATTCCGCTTGACCGTGTGGATGGCCTCGGCCTTGAAAGCGTGGGTGCGCCCCTGCTCCCGGTTCAGTCTCATCAGGCTGGCGTTGCAGACGTTGAGCTCGCTGGCCAGCTCCAGGAGAGTCCATGCCGCCTCGCCGATCCAGGCACTGCCCGCCGCATCCCGATGGGCGGGGTCGGTTGCGGAGAACAGGCCGCCCACTGCCCTGCTGTTCAGGCAGATCGGCACGCACCAGACGTAGAGCCCCTCGTCGTCCAGCGTGATCGACGGCTCTCCCCAGCGCAGCGACTCCAGGACCATCCGGCTGAGATTCAGGCCGCGCTGCCCCGCCCGGGCCCAGGGGTAGTAGGCGCAGCGATCCAGGTCGCAGGCCGAGCCTTCGACCACCGCGAGGCCGAAGTGGGTCTCCTTTGCGTAGCGGGCCGCCAGCTCCTCGTAGGTAGCCAGCGGCGCCACGGTGCGCCAGTGCGGTGTCATGGTCCCCTATCAGTCACAGTATACCTGCTCTAAGTATACCCCATTTTCGAGCACCTGAGCATCAAATTACCTAAAAAACCACCCATTTTACCAGAGCCTCTTCGAGGCTTCTGATATACTGGCGTCACTTTTGCTCACGAGGAGGACTACAGTGGTATCATTGAATGCGATTTCCGAGGCTCTGCAGAAGGGCAAGGCCGACGAGGTCAAAAACCTGGTTACCCAGGCCCTGGACGAAAAGGTAGATCCAAAGAAGGTGCTCGAAGAGGGACTGATCGCGGGCATGGACGTGATCGGCGGACGGTTCAAGAGGAACGAGATCTACATCCCCGAGGTGCTGATCGCCGCCCGGGCCATGCACGCCGGCATGTCGGTGCTCGAGCCGATCCTGGTGGCAAGCGGGGTCAAGATGATCGGCAAGCTGGCCATCGGCACGGTCAAGGGCGACCTGCACGACATCGGCAAGAACCTGGTGGCCATGATGTACAAGGGCGCCGGCTTCGAGGTCGTGGATCTCGGCGTCGACGTGGCGGCGGAGAAGTACGTCCAGGCCTCGAGCGACGGCGCGGAGCTCATCGGTCTGTCGGCTCTGCTGACGACCACCATGGTGCAGATGAAAGCCGTGATCGAAAGCCTCAAGGAAAAGGGGAGCAAGGCCAAGGTCATCGTGGGCGGGGCTCCGGTCACCCAGAACTACGCCGACGAGGTTGGCGCCTCGGGGTACGCAGCCGACGCCGCCAGCGCGGTGGAGATCGGCAAGTCCCTGCTCAAGTAGCGCGCAGTCAGGTCAAAAAAAAACAAGGACGGCTCCTCCAGGGAGCCGTCCTTGCTAGTTCGCTCAGCTCCGGGTCCGAAAGCCTCAGTACCCGAAAGCCTCAGTACCCGAGGGCCAGGAGGGGCAAAGTGGCGCGGAAACGCGGCTGGCCCGCCGGAGCCCCGGGGCCGTGGACCGTGTCCGGTCCCCAGACTGCCGGATCCCTCATGGAAACCCGCTGCTTGTAGGCGGCGTACTCCACCTCCCCGGCGTAGTTGAAGGTCCCGACGATTGCCAGGATTCCGCTGATGGTGGACACCCCGAGGCACACGTAGGCGAGGGTTTCCGCAACCCCTGTGTCGTCGTCGAAGGAAAGCCCGATGGCGGTGATGGCCCCCATTCCGAAGCTGGCCGCCAGGATCGACTCCCACCACTGCGCCTTCGGCTGGCGCGCCTCGGATCCCGAGGCGGCCAGGTCCGTGATCAGGTCCCGATACCCGAACGACATGTAGCCCGTCGAGATCGTCCAGAAGCCCAGGGTCAGGATGCCGGCAATGCCGCCGACGAAGGGATCCACCGCCACCGTCACCAGGAAGGCGAGGGTATTGGCCCCCAGTGCCGCGATCGACAGGGTGTTCCAGCGCATGACCCGGGCGAACGTCGCGAGCTGATCGTCCGTAAGCACGCTGGCAACAAGATCCGGTGAGCCGATGCCGAACACCGGCCCGATGTGCAGCTCTCCGAAGGATGGGGTTGCCAGGGCGGGGAGCGGAAAAACTCCCATGCCGGCTCCGGATACCGGGAGGACTGCCCCCGAGGTCCCGGCGAACAGGGCAGCCGGCAGGAGCAGCAGCAGCACCGCTGCCATCAGGGTTGTCTTGGCCATCGTTCTCCTCCTTGATGTGTAGACTACCTGCGGTCCGAGTCTACAACGATACCCCCTTGGACTCAAGGCGAAGAAACCGCTCTGCGCAGGGACCGCGGGCGCGGCTTGCATTGCCCCCGGCTTCCCCTTACTCTGACCTCATGAAACGGCTGGCACTCCTGGTCCCGATCGCACTGGTACTGGTCATGGTTTCCTGTCTCGGCAACTTCGGCCGCACGCGCCCGGCGGACGACCCGTTCCGCGGTCGGGGTCCCCTCGTGTTCCCCGAGGACCTGCAGGGCAGGAACCGACCCTCGGAGGAGGCATTCCAGGTCGTCGAGCTCGCCCCTGGGGCGTGGATGCCCGAGGCGGCGGCGGGGGTGGCGGGCCCGCCCCTGGTCCCGTGGGAGAATCTCGAGGGAGGGGTCTGGGTCCTGTTCAGCCAGCCGGTGGTACCTCTGGGGCAGCCGGCGCCGGCGGAACCGGCGGCGAGCATCTCCCCTCCGCTGGAGGGACGGTGGCGCTGGTACGGTTCCCGCCTCCTGTCCTTCGAGCCTGAAGGAAGCCTGGAGCCCGCGGTGGAGTACCTGGTCAGCCTGGACCCCGATCTCCGCTCCCTGTCCGGGGAGCGGCTTGCGGGCCTGAACGCCTTCCGCTTCCGGACTCCGCCCCTTGAGCTCGTGGCCTTGAGCCCCTCGGGAGAGGACGTGCCGCCCGAGGAGTGCCGGACGCTCCGGGTCGTGTTCAACTTCCCGGTGGAGCTGGACAGCGTCCTGCCCTCCCTGCGGCTGGAGGTCTCCGGGGTTTCGGGGGCCGAAACGGCGGGATCCCGGGGGCGTCGGGTCGGCTTCCAGGCCGCCTACGACCAAGAGCTTGCCGGCGATGACCTTCTCGCCCGGCGCGTTCTCGTCCTGACGCCCCGGCGGGAGCTGCCCTGGGACTCCAGGATCGCGCTGCGTCTGCTCGCCGGTGCCAGGCCGGCTCCCCGGAACTACGGCACCGCGGAGGACCAGCTCTTGAGCTTCACCACCCTGCGGCCCTTCGCCCTGGCCAGGGCGGAGGTGTATGACTGGCTGCCCTCCGTGGCGGCAGGCCTCGTGTTCAACCATCCCATCGCGGCCGAGCAGGCGGCCTCGTTCATCGAGGTAGGGCTGCCGGGGTACGATCTTGCCGGCAATCTCGAGGTCTACGGCGCCGTGGCGGAGCTCAAGAACCTGCCGGTGCCCTTCGAGAGCTCCTTCGCGGTCCGGGTCCGTGCCGGCCTGGAGGATCTGTACGGCCAGAGGCTCCCGGAGGACGTGGCGCTCGAGCTGGAGGTGGGCCCGGCCGCCAGCTACGCCCACATGCACGCCGAGGGCGACCGGATCCTGGAAGCGGGCTTCCCCCCGGTGGTGGCGGTGGAGTTCCAGAACGTTCTCCAGGGCGGGTACAGCGCCGGACGGCTGGCGGACCCCTTCCTGCCGATCCCGGAGCGCCCCCTGGCGGCGTACCCCGTGGATTCCCTGCCCCGCAATACCCGCCTGTTCCGGCTCCTGGACCTGTCCCCCTATCTGAACGAGGAGGGCAAGGGCAGCGCCTTTGCCCGGTGGCGCTTCGTCGTCCCGGACCCCTGGTCCGAGGATTCTTATCCCGTCTCGGGAGACCTGCGCCTGCAGGTCACGGACATCGGCCTGAGCGCGCACCTGGCCCCGAACCGGATCACGGTGAACACGGCCTCCCTGTCCACCGGGGCGCCCATCGAGGGCGCCGAAGTGATCCTGCGGGGGTCCCGGGGCGAGTGGAAGCGCGGCCGGAGCGACCCTGCCGGGATCAGCTCTTTCGTGCTCCAGCCGGGAGAGCTGTCCCGGTTCCTCGCGGGAGCGGAGAGCTCCCTTCGCATCGAGGCTCGACACGGCCGGGATCGCCTGGTGTTCCGGCCCGCCACCTCGCCGTCGAAGAACTGGAACTTCTACGGTCTCCTGGAAGCGGAGAGGCCCCGGCCGGCCACCTACCTGGTTTCCGACCGGGGCATCTACCGGCCCGGCGAGACGCTCTCGTTCTTCGGCATCGACCGGGACGTGGCCGCCGGAGCCCTGCAGCCGCGTCAGGGGCCGTACCAGGTGCAGCTGCAGCGGGGCTGGTACGGCGACACGGTGATCGCCAGGGCCTCCGGGCGCCTGAGCGCGTCCGGGCGCTTCTGGGGGGAGCTCCAGCTCCCGGCGGTGCTCGAGCCGGACGAATACCTGCTGGTCTACAGCCGGCCGGAGGGCGATCACCGCGAGCGGGTCCCGGTGCGCATCGCCTTTTTCCGCCCCGTGAGCTTTGCCGTGGAGCTCGAGATCCCGGAGGGCGAGCGCTACATGGGCGAGCGCCTGGAGGCGCGCTTCTCGGGGCGCTACCTGGCCGGGGGAGAGGTGAACCGCGGCCGCTGGAGCTACTGGTGGGCCCGGCGCCCGGTGTTCTACACCCCCCCGGATCCCGCCGGGAGGTACCGCGGCTTTCGCTTCGGGGATTTTCCCGTCTACGGGGGTTACGACGAGGACTACGGGTACTACACCGAGGACCTGTCCGCGGCGCAGGGGACCCTGGGCGGAGACGGGGTGGTGCCGGCGGTCCAGGAGCTGGCGGGGGGGCGCCCCGGGCGGGTATACGAGTACGAGCTCACCGCCACCATCGAGGACGTGGACCGCCAGGCAGTATCCCGCCGGGCGGGCGTCCCGGTGTTCACCTCCTCGCTCCTGATCGGGGCGCGCCTGGCCGCGGGGCCGGCGGCCGGCCAATCCCTGTACTTCGTGGAAGCGGGGAAGCCGTTCGCACTCCAGGCCTGCTGGGTTCGACCCGACGGCTCCGCGTACGCGGCGTCGGTGGGTTCGGGCCGCGCACCGGAGGGGCCGGGGGCCTCCGGGCCGCCGCCTCTGTCGGCGCGGCTGCTGCGGGAGGAGTGGAAGATGGTCCGGGAGCGCTCGATCGGCGGCCGGGTCGACACCCGCTGGGTCCGGGAGGAAATCCTGGAGGAGAGCTTCGTGCTCGGAGCGCCTTCCCGCCCCGATTCCGAGGGCCGGTGGATGGGGGCACTGGAAGTCCGTACCGGGCAGGTGGGGGCCTACATCCTCGAGCTGCGGGGGGCCGACGCGCAGGGCCGGGAGGCCCTGACCCGGGTTGACTTCTACTCCACCGGAAGCGCCAGCGTGCTCTGGCGCAGAGGGGACGAGACCCGCGTCGAGCTGGTGGCCGACAGACCATCCTATGGACCCGGCGAGCGGGCCAGGCTTCTGATCAAGAGTCCCCTGGAGGGCGGCACCTACCTGATGACGGTCGAGCGGGAAGGAATCCTGGAGGAGCGCCTGGTGCACCTGGAAGGCACCACGGACACCGTGGAAGTGGACATCCTGCCGGAGCACGTGCCTGTCCTGTACGTCACCCTGTCGAGCTTCACCGGGCGCCGGGCGCCGCCGCCCGCATCGCCGGACCTCCCGGATTTGGGCAAGCCCCGGGGGGTCTTCGGGATGATCTCGCTTCGGGTCGAAGCCGAGAGCCGCAGGGTCGAGCTGGAGATCGAGCCATCCCGCCCCAGCTTCCGTCCCGGCACGGAGGCGGAGGTCCGGATCCGGGCCACCTGGGACGGGCGCCCCCTAGAGGGAGCGGAGATCCTGCTGGTGGCCGCCGACCGGGGCGTGCTGGATCTGATCGACTATCATCTGCCCGACCCGCTGGGTTTCTTCTACGCCCCCTACCGCTTTGCTCACGGCGTGTCCCACTACGACAGCCGGGACCTGCTGATCGACCCGGTGCTGTGGAAGCTGGAAGACCTGCCCGGGGGGGACAAGGAGGGCGAAGCGCCCTCCGGGGAGCCGGTGGGCGTGCGCAGGGATTTCAGGGCCACCGCGGTGTTCGAGCCCGGGCTGCGCACCGACGCCCGGGGTGTGGCCACGGTGCGCTTCCGCGTCCCGGACCAGCTGACCCGCTTCCGGCTGAGCGCCGTGGCCGTGCACGGGGAGCGCTTCGGGCTCGGGGAAGAGGAGATGGTGGTCCAGAACCCGATCAACGTGCGTCCCGCCCTGCCGCGGACCCTGCGGGTCGGCGATCGCGCCACGGCGGGAGTCGTGATCACCAACCTGGAGCAGGACCCGCATCCCGTGAGGGTTCGCCTGGACTCCGAGCTGCTGGACGGCGAAGGGCCGCCGGAGCAGCGCATCACCGTCGGGCCCGGGGAGACCCGGGAGCTGGCCTTCCCCCTGAGGGCCTCCCGACCCGGAACCGCCGCCCTGCGCTTCCACTTCGACAGCGAGGTCCTGCGGGAGGTCCTGGAGGTCGAGCTGCCGGTGGAGCGCAGCACGGTGAGCGAAGCCTTCACCGTGATCGGGCAGACCGAGACGGCCGCCGAGGAGGCCCTGGTCCTGCCGCCGGCGTTCCTCGGCGTGCCCGAGGAAGGCCTGGCGATCACCCTGGATTCGACCCTGGCCTCCTCGCTCACGGAGGCGATAGCGTTTCTCGACCTGTACCCCTACGACTGCCTGGAGCAGCGCACGAGCAAGCTCTTCGCCTACGTGCTCTACGACTGGCTGCTGGACGGCACCGCGGGGCGCACCGACCGGGGCGCCGACCGGCCCCAGGCCGACCGGGGCGCCGACCGGCCCCAGGCCGACCGGATCAACCGCGAGCTGGAGCTCCTCGGGGGCTACCAGAACGAGGACGGAGGCATGTCCTTCTGGCCCGACCCGGGCTTCCGCCGCTCCGGCTACTACGTCAGCCTGCGCACGGCTCACCTGATCCACCTGGCCGCGGATGCAGGCTACGACGCCGGTCCGGCCCTGGACCGCCAGGCGCTGATGAGGTACCTGGAGGAGCGCTACGAACGGGCGGGCGGCTACCTTCAGGCCTATGCCCTCTACGTGCTGGCCCAGTACGGCCGGAACGTGCAGGAGCGGGCCGCCGTCCTGCTCCAGGACTCGGGCCTGAGCCTGGCGGAGCGGGCCCTTCTCGCCCTGGGATACCTGGCTGCCGACGACCGGGCTGCGGCTGAGAACCTCCTGTCCGGGATGCGCAACTACTTCC
>Ga0209164_1003077_pt1 | contig 16430 bp, 12 predicted proteins | sample MTBNYHSulfiMetaG_FD_187458 | JGI IMG/M metagenome (GOLD analysis project Ga0209164, IMG submission 187458) | Enrichment culture microbial communities from rom New York Harbor, USA that are MTBE-degrading - MTBE-NYH (New York Harbor Sulfidogenic)... | ecosystem: Environmental > Aquatic > Marine >...
CGTGGCCCACCTCGGGCAGTAAGGAGGTTACCGAGTTCCTGTTCAAGGACATGGAGCAGTTGTATGGTGGCATGTGGGACTTCGAGGAAGACCCCATTGAGGCGGCCCAAAAGATGATTGCCCACATCGACAAGAAGCGCAAGGCACTGGGCATTGACAAGGCGCGAGAGCGGGTGCTCTACGACATGGCGATGAGACGCGAACTCGACGCCGTTTGAGACTGGCTACGCTGAAGCTAGGGCATAGCCCTTTGTTGAAAGAGGCCTCCTCCCGAGTATAATAGTCGCGGAGGAGGCCTCTCGCATAGGCAGCCGAACATGCCCCGTGATGATGGATGCATCCGCAAACCAGCGCAGTTCCTAGTGGACAATGTGGAACTCCTGCCAAGGGGACGAGTCCTTGATGTCGCCATGGGAGAGGGGCGCAACACCATCTATCTGGCCAGAATGGGGTTTGACGTGGAGGGCGTCGATGTATCGGCTGAAGCGGTGAAGGCCGCCCTGGAAGTGGCGCAACAGGCCGGCGTCAGCATCAAGACGCAGGTTGCCGATCTTGAGGCGGGATACCGAATCGAAAGGGAGGCCTTTGACGTCATCATCTGCTTCAACTACCTGCAGCGCCCGCTCATTCCTAAGATGAAGGATGGGCTGCGAAAGGGAGGGATGGTGGTATATGAGACCTTCACCGTGGACCAGGCCAAGTTCGGCCCGCCGAGGAACCCCAACCACCTGCTCAAGCACAACGAATTACTGGACGCTTTTCGCGATTTCCGCTGTCTTCGCTACTACGAGGGAATCGTAGCCGGCCGGAAGGCCAGCGCTGGCATAGTGGCGCAGAAGGTCTAGCCGTGCGGTGTTGATGCACCCACACCGCCAGGCTTAGACACACTGAGAACGCCGGAGCCGACAAGGCTGAACCAAGGAGGTGTGAGATGGAGACTTTCAGGGGCAAGGGACACCTACCCGGAGCCGACGGGGAATGGAACATCGAACTGGAGATAGAGTGAGGAGAGAACGAGGCCAGCGTTCGTATTGACGAAGCGCCAGGGGGCATCGCTGATTGGCCGGGCCTGCTGGTGCACGCCTTCGGTATGGAAGAGATAGCATTCAGGACCAAAGGTATTCCGCCACTGTTCACCCACTGGTGGCATTTCGTCCGAGGCGGTGATGACAACCTCTCGGGCATCGTGCTGGGGCTGCCCGACGTTACGGGCACGTGGAGGACCTGTATGCTCTCCATGGAGAACGTCAAGTAGCCTTCCGCAGGATGCTGCTGCCAGCGCCGGTCCGTTCGCGCCGTTTTGGATCCGTGCCGGGTCAACATGTTGGCTTCCGGCAAAACGGCCGTATCCTTCTTCCTGTAGCCCTGCGGTAGATCGTCTCAATGAGGAACGCCAACCCAACCATGACTACCAGAACCCATAGCTCGCTCGGCGAAGTAGTGACCCTTTGCCATATCAGTGTTGCCAGAGCACCTACGCACATTATGCAACCTGTCACCGGTATCCACTTCCTGGATTTCGTTGTTGATGAAAGCCGCACGTTAGAAGCGTTCACCGCGGCAAAAATGAGCAGGAAGCCGGCACTGCCTACCACTGCTATCCCTGCCAAGTTCAACAGGTTTGCCATCAGTAGCGTCAGTCCAGAAGTGATAAGTAGTCCTTCAATCGGACGTCTCCAGATCTTGTGCTCCAGTTGTTCAGGTAGTTCACCGTCTTTGGCGATAACGTAACTGATCCGGGCTGTCCCGTACAGAGTTGCATTGATGGCAGACCCAGTCGACAGGAGTGCTGCAACAGCGATCATGATGAAACCTGCATTTCCCAAGAAAGGTCTGGCCGCCTCTGCAAGTGCATAGTCCTCTGCGTTCACAATCTCCACAATCGAAAGGTTCCCAACTGCAACCAGAGACACGAGAACATAGAGCCCGATGACAAATCCGACTGCTGAGAACAACGCGCGAGGTAGTGTCTGGCGAGGATTCTTCACATTTCCAGCACTACTGGCAATAAGCTCAAATCCCTCATAGGCCAGGAAGACTATCATTCCACCGGCGGCAAGCTGCAACGGCGACCCCCATGTGGATGGTTCCAGTTGGGAAGTGCTAACACTCCACAGTCCAACGGCCAGGAACACAACCAGGATGGAGATCTTGAGGGCAACTATGTAGGTTTCAGACCTGCCCACTGCTCTAGCACCAAGGACGTTTAGCACTGCGAAAAGGACGATTGCACCACTGGTAAGCACATGCCTCCAAATCTGTTGCGTGGCGTTCGGGAAGAAGCTGGCCCCATAGCTACCGAAGGCATAGGCATACAGAGAGAGCATGACTATGTAGCTCAGCCACAGCAGCACGTTCAGACCACCTGTCAGGATGCCGGGGCCAAATGCCTGGTTCAGGAATTCGACAGTCCCACCCTGGCTTGGGTATGCGACGGATAGCCGTGCATAGGAGTACGCCGTAACCAGGGCCACAAGACCTGCGATGGCAAACGCAATCCAGGTTCCCCCATGTGCCAGGCTAGCTGCCAGTCCGAGCACAGCGAAGATGCCCCCACCAACCATGCCACCAATACCGATCGAAACAACCGACCAGTACCCGAGGGATTCCTGTGTAGGCTGAGTATTGCTCATGAATCGGTTCCGTCAGCCATTATACAACCGCTTTGAGACCAGAGGACAATCACGTGTGCCATTGCCTGCCGACACGGTCGCGTCCTCAGAAGCCTTCTGTCCCAGAGGTTACCTCTCGCGTCCAATGCCCTCCTCGCGGCGGTAATCCTCAATGAACTCATCGCCCCTCCCCTAGTGAAACTGGCTATCTTCAAGGCAAAGGACCACGTAGACTAGTACGACACGCCATCACCAGCCGAGAGCCATCCAGGGCTCTAGGGGAACGGGAAGGTTGCCGTCAGCGGCTGGCCCTGCGCGGTGACCATCTCGCCTCTCGCATCGAGCACTGGTCTTCATCGGCTGGCTCTGCTATGCTGATCGCCATAAAAGGGGTTCAAGGAGTATCCGCATGATAATACACAACTACCTCGACGTGGAGGCAACGGAAGACGCTCCCGGCGTGCTGCGCCGTGTGGTAGTGGGGCCCGATGAGGGCGCTCCCCGATTCATCATGCGCGTCTTTGAAATCGCACCGGGGAGTTCCACTCCATTCCACTCGCACTGTTGGGAGCACGAGGTCTTCGTTCTCTCCGGCAAGGGCACGGCCAGAAGCGGCTCGAAGCACACCCCGATAGAAGAGGGGACCGCTATCTTCGTCGAGCCCGACGAGGAGCATTGCTTCATCAACACCGGCGATGAGGTCTTCCGCCTCATCTGCGTGATCCCAGTGCCCGATGCGGCTCCAAATACGGCAGAATAGCGGGCGCGGCCCTAGTCAAACTCGAAGTCCCTGCTGCACCTCCCGCTCATCTCCTCGACGTCTATCACGCCGATGTAGACCAAGGTGTGCACCACGTCTCGGTAGACTGCGGCCTCTGTCCGATAGGACCGCTACGCCCTGGTTGCAGTCCATGCCTGCGTCGCCGGAGCCGCTCTCAGCCGGGGGCGGCGCAGCATTTTGTGTATCTCCACAACAAGAATGACGGACAGGGCTACCATCGCGATCCTGCCCCACGTTTCCAGACCCAGTGGCTCCAGCCTGAGCAGGAACTGGGTTGGCGCCACGTACATGGCACCCACGTGGGCCGCCAGCGACACCAACGTTCCAATCAGGAGCAGGCGATTGGTGAAGGGGTTCTTGGCAAAAGCCGACTTCTCCTCGGAGCGGCAGTTAAGCACGTGAAAGATCTGGAACATCACCAGCGTCGTCAGGGCAGTGACCCGGGCGTACTCGATCGTAGCCCCACCACCCCACTCCCAAGCGAACATGCCTAGAGTCCCCGCCGCCATCACCAGACCAACAATCACGGACCGCTCGATGAAGACCCGCGACAGGACCCCCTCCTTCGGACTCAATGGGGGTCTGCGGTATTGCTCACGCTCACCGGGTTCGAAAGCCAGTCCGACGTCCTCAATCCCGTTGGTAACCAAATTCAGCCACAGAATCTGAGCCGGCAACAGCGGGAGCGGCCACCTTAGAGCAAGACTGGCAAGTATGGCGACGAGCTCACCGATACCTGATGAAACGAGGAAGAAGGTCGCCTTACGTATGTTGGAGAACGCCGTCCGGCCCTCCTCCACTGCGGCATACACCGTGGCGAAATTGTCGTCGGTAAGGACCATCTCACTGGCCTCCTTGGCCACGTCCGTGCCCGAGCGTCCCATTGCCGCCCCGATGTGGGCCGATTTGAGCGCTGGAGCGTCATTCACACCATCGCCGGTCACGGCGACGATGTGCCCCTGCCGGCGCAACGTGTTCACCAGCCGCAGCTTCTGGGTTGGCCTCACCCGCGCGTATACCGACACATGGCAGGCCACATCCTCCAGTTCCGTGTCGGACATCTGTTCCATCTCAATGCCGGTACGAACCTCGGGCGATTTCCCGGTGATGCCCACCTTCTCGGCGATTGCCGCCGCCGTCGTGGGGTTGTCGCCAGTCACCATCATCACCCGGATGCCCGCTCGCTGGCAGGCAGACACAGCCTCTATCACCCCCTCGCGCGGTGGGTCCATCATTCCCTGGAGCCCAAGAAACACAAGCCCCCTGGGCTGGCCCTCACGCACCTCCTGTGCCACCTCAGCCCCCTCTCCCATCGCCATTGCCAGTACTCGCAGACCCTGTTTAGCCAAGTGTTGGACCTCTTCGGTCACCTCCTCACTTCTCAGTTCCTCGCGGCCATCCTGGCCCAGGCGGGCGTCGCACATCTCCAGCACCCGCTCCGGTGCTCCCTTGACGAAGACCACTTCCCTCCCGTTGTGCGAGTGCACGGTGGCGGAGAACATCCAGTTGGCGTCAAAGGGGACCTCAGCCTCTAACGGATACCGCTCAAGAAGCCCCTCCCTGAAGAGCCGCGCTTTGGCTCCGCTTGCCAGCAGGGCCACCTCCGTGGGGTCGCCCGTGGGAATGAGGAGACCCTCACCCCACAACAGCGATGCCTCATTTGGCAGAATCCCCGCCGCCAGAGTCAAATGCAATGGTGGGCTCTCGCTGACATCTATCTCAACACCATCCTGCTCTATCCTGCCCAGCGGGTCCAGACCGTCACCGGTCACGCTATAGCGGGTACCCCCCGCCCATATGGCCTGCACTGTCATCTGGTTCTGCGTCAGCGTTCCCGTCTTGTCAGACAGGATGACGGTGCAGCTTCCCAGGGTTTCCACCGCGGGCAGACGGCGTATTATGGCGTTCCGTTTCGCCATCCGCCGCACACCGACCGCGAGTGCGATACTCATCACAACAGGAAGTCCCTCGGGGATGGCAGAAACAGCAATGGCCACCGCGGTAAGGAACATCTCCACCACACCCTTGCCCAGGGTCAGGCCAACAGCGAAGGCAAGCACGCTGGCCCCCACCACAGCTATGCTTACCAGCCACCCGAATCGCTTCATGCGGCTTTGCAGTGGAGTCTCCACCCTCTTCGTACCGACCAGGCTCTCGGCGATGGAGCCCATCTCAGTTCGCAGCGCGGTTGCCACCACCACCCCTGTGCCCTTGCCCGAAGCGACCGCGGTGCCCATGAAGGCCATATTCTTCTGGCCCGTGGGACCGACCTTCGTCTCCGCTGGCAACGCCTCGGGGGACTTGGCTACAGGGACAGACTCACCGGTCAGGAGCGATTCGTCTATTGCGAGGCGATTCGAACCAAGCAGCCTCAGGTCTGCAGGTACGATGTCGCCGGCCTCCAGCAATACAATGTCGCCGGGCACAAGCTCACCGCTATCGACCCTGTGCTGCCCGCCATCGCGACGCACCATAGCCCTAGGAGTCGTCAAACCGAGAAGGGCCTGGATAGCGTTTTCCGCCCTGTACTCCTGGACGAAGCCAACGACCGTGTTGAGCGCGACCACGATGCCTATGACTATGGCATCGGCCCAGTGCTGAATGGCCAGGGTGACGACGGTCGCCGCCAGCAGAATGTAGATGAGAGGGCTCTTGACCTGATGGAAAAGGATACTCCACGGGCTGGTCTCCTTGCCCGTCCTGATGACATTCCGGCCGTAGCGCCGCAGACGCGCTTGAACCTCCTCAGTGGACAGGCCCTCAGCCGACGCCTCGAGGCTGCTCAACACGTCTCTGGCTGAACGTGCGTACCACGACTGGCCAGCCGTCTTTTCCACGAAGACATTGTAGACGTCGCTCGGCACGGAGGCAAGACGCTTCGCCATATGACGTGGCCGACGTGGTGCGGCGCGGCCGGGTGCCGGCGACACAGCCTGTGGCAGCCACCGATTGGAGTGCGGCTACCCGGGGAGCATCCAGCCATTGACACAATTGTCTGGAAGGATTTAAATATGGTCACTCAAGACACAGGGGAACAACGAAAGGAGGGGGCATGCCGCGGAAGAAGAGCGACTGGGACCAGGTCAAGCAGGGGTATCTCGGTATGCAGGAGGAAGCGAAGACGGTGCAGCAGAGGGAGTACATACCCGAGAAGGCGTGCGGCAAATGCAAGAACTTCTTCGCCTCGGCTGGCGCCACCACCGGCCACTGTCTGGTGCTGAAAGTGGGCTCCAACATCACCAGCGACCCGCCGGTGTTCGTCCTGAACGGGGAAGTGAACCTTATGTCCGACCTGAAGATGGACGCCAGCAAGTGCAAGCACTACGAGGAGATGGAGTTGGTGGACACCGATATCGGTGAGGCCTTTGACCCGCGCTACAGCCGTCACCAGAGACAGATGATGAAGTAGCCTTATTGCCCCAAGAGATGAGACCCGCGCCACAGGGAGACAACATCGTGGCGGGGGAGGATGAGCAGCAAGCAGGAGGTGAGGGAAATGGCGGAGATAATTGCGAAGACAAGCACAGTGCCCGACCGGCCCCTGGAGGAGCTTGAACAAGACAGGGCGTGGTGGTGGGCTGCGGAGAAGAAGAGGTCGCCGCGGCTGGACTACCTGAGGAAGGCGGTGTGGAAGAAGGGGCGCAGGGGAGGCGCCTACGAGCAGGGCATCAAGGTCGACCTGGAAAGCCCGCAACTCTACACGGAGGGGTGGCGGGCCAATGAAGGTGACCCGCAGCCGCTGCACCGGGCGAAGGCCAACGCCTACATGATGGAGAACCGGACCATCTTCATCACCGACCATGCGCAGCTTGTGGGCACCGAGGGCAACCTTCCCCATACCCTGTACGCCAATGCACAGATGCTGGGCGGCGAGATATACAATGACCCGATCGTCATTCCTGAGCCTGAGGAGGAATCCCTTCAACTCATCGCCGACCTCGCCAGCTACTGGAGCGCGCAGGGGGGTCTGCGCGAGATACTCAGTCTTCTCAGGTCCGAAGACGTGGGCAAGTACATCACTGGTGCCCTCATGTGGGGCTTTCCTTTCGGCGGCAGCTACGGCTATGCCGGCAAGGACTACGAGTACATCTTCGGCCCGGGTCAGAAGGTGGGTGGCGGCAAGGGATTCCAGGACATGATAGACGAGATCCAGGAGAGGATAGACAAGGCCGAGGCCAAGCTGGACAGCACTCCAGACGGCAGCGAGATAGACCTCTATGAGAAGCTGCCCAACTGGGAGGCGATGCAGATCGCACTGGAAGCCTGCATCAATCACGCCAGGCGCTACGCCCGGCTGGCGCGCATAATCGCGGAGAACTTCGAAGCGGACCCGAAGCGAAAGCAGGAACTCCTCAGGGTAGCCGAGACCTGCGAGCAGGTGCCCGCCAAGCCGGCGCGCGACTTCCAGGAGTACCTCCAGTTGCAGCACTTCATACAGACATGGACCAGGATTGAGGAGTTCGAGTCGGCGTGGCCTACCCGCCCCGACTACTATGGCTGGCCCTACTACGACAAGGACGTGAACGTCGAGAAGAGGCTGACCAGGGACGAGGCACTCGACCTGGTAGGCGAGTTCCTCATCCGCGCCTACGAGATGGGCCACTTCCTCGGCAGGGGCGGCGCTGAGGCGCTGCAGGGCATTGTCGGTACCTGGGTGTGGACCATCGGCGGCGTCAACAAGGACGGCAGCGATGCCTGCACCGACCTGACCACAGCCTTTCTGCAGGCGGCGCGAATGGTGCGGGTGGCCAACCCCACCTTCGGCTTCCGCTGGCACCCTCAGGTGAAGGACGAGGTGATGCGCGAGGTCTTCGAGTGCATCAGGCAGGGCCTGGGCTATCCCTCCATACGCAATGACCCCATTCTCATCGCCAACGGCATGTACTGGCACAAGCACCCGCTGGAGGAGATGCGGACGTGGGTGCACCAGGCGTGCATGTCGCCCTGTCCCACCACCAAGTACGGCTACCAGCCGTGCCGCATGGCATCGGCGACAATGAACGCTTCCAAGATGGTCGAGTATGCCCTCCACAATGGCTACGACCACTGCGTGAACATGCAGATTGGGCCAAAGACCGGCGACGCGCGCCAGTTCAGCGACTTCGAGCAGTTGTTCGAGGCATGGGTCAAGCAGATGGAGTGGTTGATGAACTTCGGCGTGCGCATCGTCAACGCCGGGCGAGCTAACTCCTACAAGAACTTCGGCCGCCCCTTCCTCTCGGGCATCTCCGAGAGATCGGTGGAGAGCGGCTATGACACCGTGGACCCGAGAGCCGGCGAGCGGGGCAATAGCTGGGTGACCCTCTTTACCTTCGTAGAGAACGCCGACTCCCTGGCATCGGTGAAGAAACTGGTGTTCGACGACCAGAAGTACACCATGGACCAGTTGGTCACTGCATTGGAGAACAACTGGGACGGCTACGAGGAGATGCGCCTCGATTTCGTCAAGAACGCTCCCAAGTGGGGCAACGACGACGACTACGCCGATCAAATCATGGTGCGCTGCCTGAGGGAGATAGCGAGGCACTCGCATGAGCTCAAAGACCCGTGCGGCAACCCGTGGCCCGTCCTGCCGGAGAATGTGAGCGGCAATATCCATTTCTCTAATCGAGTCCATGCGCTGCCCAACGGCAGGAGGCTGGGCGACGCCCTCTACGATGGGGGCATCTCGCCGGGGCCTGGGCTGGACAAGAAGGGCCCCACCGCGGTGCTGAAGTCGTGCGGCAAGATAAACCACATCAGCGACGGGCGGGCGTTCCTGCTGAACCAGAGGCTGTCGCCAACACAGCTCGCCGGCGAGAAAGGCTATCAGCTTTGGAAGGCGTACATGAAGACGTGGGCCGACCTGGGTCTGGACCATGTGCAGTTCAACATGGTGGACGATGCCACGCTACGGGCGGCGCAGCGCGAGCCGGAGAAGTACCAGGAGTTGATAGTGCGGGTAGCGGGGTACAGCGCCCACTTCGTGGACATCAGCCGCAAGACGCAGGACAACATCATACAGAGGACGGTGCAAGGACTGGGCTAGAGGTGGCTGAGGGGATGAGACAAGCGCTGTGATTCGGGCCCCCAACTGTCAGGGGGCCCGAATACTGTCTCGCCCGAGGGAAGGGCAGGCCCCCGGTGACCCCGGGACGCACGGGGCACAGCCAATCGGTGGTATTGCGGGCGATGTGCCCCCGCTCAAGCACCCGGTGCGCGAGTTGAAGCAGCCAAAGGGTCCCCATCGAGCCTCTTGTACAAAGACCCTTGACGGCAGGCTGATCCACGATGTATTGTTGGTTCTCCACCGCACCAACGGTCGACAGAGGAGGTGAGTGCGATGACCTACTGGTTTACCGACCCCCAATTCAAGAACCTGATGCCCCTGGCCGGAGCCAAAGCCATCAGAGGCCTGTCAACCACATTCAGCGTACCGACCATAGTGATGGGTGCCAACGCCCTTCCCGAAGGTCCTGGTGTGGGGCAGAACCTTATCGATAGGCTGGCGCTAAGATGCGAAAGGCGGCGAGCCTTCATCGTTACCGATGAGAACGGCGTCAACTACGCCGCCAGGGTTGCCCGAGCACTGGAGAAAGGCCGTTTCACCACGGAGACCTGGAGTAAGATCCAGCCAGAACCGCCGCTGGAGAACGTGAAGGAATGTGCCGAATCCATGAGACAATTTGAGCCCGACGTCATAGTGGCCATTGGCGGCGGCTCAGTCATGGACGGCGCCAAGGTGGCGTGGATCCTCTACGAACGGCCCGACATCACTGACCTGGCGACCCTCTCTCCCATCAGGCCTCTCGGATTGAGGAAGAAGGCCTTCCTGGTTGCCTTTCCCACCACCAGCGGCACCGGTTCGGAGTGCACCCAGGTTGCCGTGGTCTCGGATGTTGCGGCAAACAGGAAGCTGCCCATCCTCTCGGCGGAACTGATGCCTGACTTCGCCATTCTCGTGCCCGACTTCGCTATGGGCATGCCGCCGAAGCTCACCGCCGGCACCGGCCTCGACGCCCTGGCACACGCGATGGACAACGTTGCCTCCTATCCCAGCATTGAGATCTGTGATGCCCTTGCTCTCAAAGCCATCGAGATGATATTCAAGTACCTGCCCAGAGCCTACCGCTATCCTAGGGACCATGAAGCGCGGCTCAGAATGCACATAGCAGCTACCATGGCCGGCATAGCCTTCAGCCAGGGCGGCATCGCGGTAACGCACAGCCTGGGACACGCGGTGGGCAAGGTCTTCTCGGTACACCATGGAATCGCCGTCGGCATACTCATCCCCTACGCCTACCAGTTCTACGCACCTATCTCCGACAAGTACCTCGCCGTCTGCAAGGCACTGGACGTTAACGGCGCGTCGAGCGAGGAGAAGCTCGACGCCCTGCTCATCAAGGTCCGGGGGCTCTTGCTAGAGCTTGATGTGCCGACAGACTTCAAAGGCCTGGGCATTCCGCGAGAGGACTTCGAGGCGAACATCGAAACGGTCGCCCTCTTTGCCTTTGAGGACCCATCCAATTTCCAGAGCGTTAGGCCTCCGACGCTGGAGCAGTGCAAGAAGCTGCTATGGTGCGCTTACGAAGGCAAAGACGTGGACTTCTAGGGGGTGGCATGATGTTTGGATACTACGGCAAGTTGCTCGAAGTCGATTTGACAAACAAGGAGACCAGGGAGCGGCCCATCGCCGATGCTCAATTGACCAAGTTCATCGGCGGCGCCAGCCTGGCCGCTGCGCTCGTCTACAGCACGGTCAAGAGCAACATGGACCCGCTGGCTCCGGACAACCCGCTAGTCTTTGCCGCCGGGCCGTTCCAGGGGACCACTATCCCCATGGTCAGCCGCTCCGCCGTGTGCGGCGTATCGCCACTCACCGGCATCTGGGGCGAGGCTACCACCGGCGGGGTGTTTCCCCTCCGCCTCAAGGCCACGGGCTACGATGCCATCCTTATCACAGGCAAGGCGGACACGCCAACGTACCTCTACGTCAATGACGGCAAGGCGGAACTCCACGACGCCTCCTATCTGTGGGGCAAGGACATATACCAGACCCAGGAACTGGTGAAAGACGAACTCAAGGAGACCGGCCTCAGCGTGTCCTGCATCGGAGCAGCGGGCGAGAACCTGGTCCGGTATGCCTGTGTGATGAACGACCGGGGCAGGGCCGCAGGCCGCTGCGGGCTTGGCGCGCTTATGGGTTCCAAGAACCTCAAGGCGGTGGCAGTCAACGGGAAACACAGGGCTGAGCTTGCGGACGCCCCGCGAATCACGCAACTCAGTAAACAGGCGAGGGATACCATATCCACCAGCATGCTCACCGCCGCGTACCGCGAATATGGGACCGAGTTCTTCATGGACATCGGAATGTTCCTCGGCGACGTGCCGGCGAGGTACTTCACCAGGAGCGTATTTGGCGTGGAGAAGGTCACCGGACAGGCCCTGCGCCAGGCGTACAGCATGGACAATCACGCATGCAGCGGCTGCCCCGTAGCCTGCGGCCGCGTGGTGAGGGACTTCAGGGGAAGCATTGAGCGTGTCGATGGCCCCGAGTATGAGACCGTGGCGTCATTCGGTCCTCTGTGCATGAACTACGACCTTGATTCGATAGTCTACGTGAACCACCTGTGCAATGCCCACGGCATCGACACCATATCCGCAGGCGTATCGGTGGCCTATGCCATGCATCTCTATGAACAGGGCATCCTCTCCGAGGAGAGAGCCGCCATGAGAATCCCCTGGGGCGACAGCCAGGCCATTGTGAGACTGGTGGAGATGATTATCGGGAGAAAGGGCATAGGGGAACTGCTGGGCCAGGGTGTCCGTCGCATGGCTGAAGAGCTTGGCGCCGACCCGGATGAGGCGGCGCACGTGAAGGGACTGGAGTTGCCCATGCACGACGCGAGGGCCTCCAGCGGCCAGGCGATAAGCTACGCCACCGGCCCCAGGGGCGCCTGCCATATGAAGGGTGACTACTTCTCCATCGACCTGGCCGGGCGTGTCCCCGAACTCGGCATCCAGAGCGGCGACCGGTTCCAATCTGATGGCAAGTCCGTCCTTGCCGCCAAGTACCAGAGCCTAAGAGACATGTACGACGCCTTGCTCCTGTGCAAATTCGCCCCTCTCTCGCTCACCCAGGTAACGGAAGCACTGAATGGCATCACCGGGTGGGACCTGGCGCCAACCGACATGGAAACGGCGGGGGAACGGTCGCTGGACCTGAAGCGGGCCATAAACAACAAGCTGGGCGTCACCCGTGCCGACGACCGGCTGCCCAAGACAAACCTCCGGCCACTGGAAGAGGGCAGCACTGTGGGGCGGTCGCCCGACCTGGACCTCCTGCTGCGGGACTACTACGAGTACCGCAAATGGGACTGGGACACGGGCAAGCCGACGCAAGCAAAGCTGATGGAGCTTGGCCTGGAGGATGTCGCCAAGGACCTGTGGCCCGCTTGAGGGATTGGGTTGTCAACAGCCCCGACCGGGCACCACGGACACAGCGTCCAGAGTGACCGGCAACTCGCCGGGCGGCTAGAGGATTTCGACTAGCCGTATGTCAAAGGTCAGCTCTTTCCCCGCAAGGTAGTGGTTGGCATCCAGGGTCACCGTTGACTCCGAGACCTCGGTCACCGTCACGGGAAACGTTTCCCCATCCTCCCTGCGACGAATCTCCAACTGCTTTCCCACCACCGGCTGAATGTCCGACGGGAACTTCCCCCGACCAACCATCATTATCAAGTCGTCGCGGTGGTGGCCGTAAGCCTTCTCCGGGGGGATCTCTACGGTCCTCGACTCGCCAGGGCTCATGCCCACCACTGCTTCCTCGAAACCTTCAACCACCTCGCGCTCACCTATGGTGAACTCCAGAGGGTCGGTGATCATTGAGCTATCAAACACCGTGCCGTCATCCAGCCGGCCGGTGTAATGAACCTTGACCCTATCGCCGTCTTTCGCCTGAGTCATTCACTCCTCCTTCTCCCGTGTCATTGCAGTAATCCAGTTCCCCCCGCAAGGCACCATTGATATGCATTAAGGAAACGCTTGAGATGAACACTCCACCCCGCTCGGGCCATTATACCATGTCACACCGACAGTCACTTCGCATTGGGTCAGGATGGCCCACGACGGAGGCGCACTGCTATACAGAATCAGAGCGGTTTCACCGCACGCACGTGAAGGAATAGAGCTGCGTGGTCCCGCCAGCCCTTCATGCCGGGATACCGCATGCACGCCTCCTCTGGAGCACGCGGTTCGGCAATCTCCCTCAACACGAACCCTGCCTTCACCAGACCGTTGAGGTACTCCGAGAACGTCCTCGGGAAGACGGGCACGGCAAATAAGGTGGCCTGCTCAGAGTCCGGAGCTGCGGTGAACCCCCACTGTTCCACCCACGGCTCGCTATTGAAGTACTCTGACACTGTTAGCTTCATGCCACCATGTTCATCCCCCACCCATCCGAAGCCTCTGGTCATGAAACAGGGATGGGTCACGCTGAAGACAAGCTCGCCCCCCGGCCGAAGCACTCTGTGAATCTCGTTAAGGGCACCTTCGTAGTCAGAGCCATCCATGAGAGCCATAAATGACAATGCCACATCGAAAGACTCGCTCTCGAACAGGGAGAGGTCGCAAAACGATGCCACCTCGTAGCGGATGCCAAGCGGCCTTTCCTCCTCCGCCGCTCGCGCAAATCCAATCATCTTCGACGAGATGTCAACGCCGGTCACCCTGGCCCCAAGTCTGGCCAGGAGCCGCGTGTTGTGGCCCTCACCACAGCCAGCGTCCAGCACTGTCTTGTCCTTGAGGTCACCCACAAGCCGCAGGAGGGCTGGAGTGTTGTAGCAGTCTCGATAGACATCCCACCCCTTGCGAACCTGGTCAGTCCACGAATCAGCGTTCTGGTCCCAATACCGTGCGACCTCTTGTTCCGAGAACTCCATGCTTTCTAAGGTTCTGCTCCTTCCGAAGAACGCTCCTGGCAAACACCGCACGCTGAACGTGAGCCATTCCAGCTCACCGCGGCCTGCCCAGTCTAGCATCAAACTGCAGCACCATCAACACTGGCATGCCGCTTCACAAAGACAGAGTGCTGAGCACGAAACGGGCTCCCGTTTGCAGGCTACTCAGAGCAGCGCCCAGAAGACGCTACTACCCTTTGCCTACAGTCGACAGCATACGGCTGGGCCTGTCAACAGGCACTGTATCATCAACATCTCGCGAACCCAGCGGGTGTCCGAATATGGCAACTCGACCCAGGACAGCACCACATTGCAGGCACACGAAGTCATCGCCCTGGCTATAAACGTCCTCGTACAGGTCTCCTCCACAACGCGGGCAGGAGTGCAACCACCACTTCATGCTTTTCACCCCCTCTGAGGCTATCATTCACTTCCCCCAAGCCCACATCATTCTATTGGGTTGCTCACAGCCTGTATGTGACTTTGGTCTCCTTCAGGCCCACGTCTAAGCTTGCACGACAGACCTCAAGCATTGAATGTTCGCAACGGCGGATTTAGAATGAAGCCTAGGAGCAGCAACCGGGAGGAGCGTGCTGCACCACTAGAAGCGCTCACCCAGAATTCACCGAGGTTACCGCGGCCCAAGCCGCGGTAACGAGTCAAACCAAGAGGCGAGTCTGTAGAGGATCGATGTCACAACTCCCGAGCGCCGCAACGAAGGCCGAAAACGGCCGGGGCAATTCACGCACCGAAGCCCGCGGCTTGGCCGTGCTCAAGAGCCGGGATTTCTACGTATTCTACATTCTGGTCTGCCTCCTGGCGTTCTGCACGCTATTGTATTATATGGGGGAATTTGTGGACCTCGCCCACTGGGAACCTGTGCGGTGGAGGTTCTTCTACGGGGTACATGATGTGCAGCGACTCTTGTTCCTCGCTCCCGTGATCTACGCCGGCCACTTCTATAGGGTCAAGGGGGCAGTCATCGTAGCGTTTGTCGCCTTTGCCGTCATTCTACCCCGTGGTATCCTGCTTTCCCCCTTCGCCGACCCGGTGCTCAGACCGGTGCTCTTCATCATAGTCGCTATCACCATAGGAGCGCTTACCGGGATGATACGCAACCAGTCGGAGCGACGCAGCCTTCTCGAGGCTCTGGTGAGAAGCGAGAGAGACAGATTCTGGGGCATGCTGGACAGAATGCGGGACGGGGTATGTGTGGTTGGCCCTGACTACATCATACGCTTCGTCAATCCAAGTATGGCGCGGGAGTTCGGTGAAGGTGTTGGCCGCAAGTGCTACGAATACCTGGCCGGCCTTGAGCGGCCGTGCGACGACATCTGCAAGCTGCCGAATGTCGTCGAGGGGACAACCGAGAGATGGGAATATAGCCTCCGAGGAGGCATGACCTATGAAGTGGTCGCTTCACCCATTGTTGATTCGGACGGGGTAACGTGCGAGCTCGCCACATTCAGGAACATCACGCAGCGCAAGCAACTCGAGATGGAGCTCATAGAACTCAACAGACTGAAGACGGAGCTGCTATCCAACGTATCCCACGAGCTTCGGTCGCCGCTGACCTCCATAAAGGGCATCATCAGCAGCCTGTTGCAGGAAGACATCGAACTGGGCAACGAAACGCGGCAGATGCTCCTGAGCGGTGTCGGCGAAGAGACCGACAGGCTGGCCAGCCTGGTCACCAAGCTCCTTGACATGAGCAAGCTTGAGGCGGGCGTGTGGAAGCCAGAGAAGGAGTCCTGCCGTATTTCGGAAATCATCGACGAGGTATTGGAGCGCCAGAAATGGGTTCATAAGAACCACGTCTTCGATACCGACGTCGAGGCCAACTTGCCTCAGGTCTGCGCCGACTATGGTCAGATTAGGCAGGTACTGACCAACCTCGTGGAGAACGCAGCGGCATACTCCGACGAAGGAACTCGGATTGCCATCCAAGCCAAGACTGTAGACAATGAGATAAAGGTGTGCGTATCTGATGAGGGCGTAGGCATACCACAGGAAGAGTTGCAGAAGGTGTTTGAAAAGTTCTACCGCGGCACCCAGAGGCGGACGAAGCCCGGCGGTACCGGCCTGGGCCTGGCTATCTGC
>Ga0209164_1003080_pt1 | contig 16404 bp, 15 predicted proteins | sample MTBNYHSulfiMetaG_FD_187458 | JGI IMG/M metagenome (GOLD analysis project Ga0209164, IMG submission 187458) | Enrichment culture microbial communities from rom New York Harbor, USA that are MTBE-degrading - MTBE-NYH (New York Harbor Sulfidogenic)... | ecosystem: Environmental > Aquatic > Marine >...
CATCACCGGACCAGTTGACGAACTCATAGCAGGCATCGGCCTCGGCCACCAGGTCGACTACCGTGCCGCAGTCATAGGGAAATGTACCTTCACCGGGGGTAGTTAGCGAGCCGCCGGCTGTGCTGCCGGTGGTGAGGTTATAGTTTATCTTGGCGAAGTTAGCGGTGATGGAATAGTCACCGTTCATGGTGATATTGGTTGAGGCGGCGTAGGCATCGGCAATTGAGCCCACGTCACCGGTCCACTCGACGAACTCGTAGCAGGCATCGGCCCCGGCTATCAGGTCTACCACCGAGCCGCAGTCATAGGGGAAAGTGCCTTCTCCTGGTGTAGTTACCGACCCGCCGGCAGTGCTACCTGCGGTAAGGTCGTAGCTGATCTTGTCAAAGTTAGCGGTGATGGTATAGTTATCGTTCATGGTGATATTGGTTGAGGCGGCATTGGCATCGGCCATGGGGCCCACATCGCCGGACCAGTTGACGAACTGGTAGCAGGCATCTGCCTCGGCCACTAGGTCGACCACCGTGCCCTCGTCATAGGGGAACACTCCCTCACCGGGTGTGGTTACCGAGCCTCCTTCTGTACTGGAGATGGTGAGGTTGCGTGGTGATGGTCTAACCGCTATGGTAAAGGCAATCCATTTATTAGATGCTGGAAGAGTGAAAACGCCTGGGTCTTCCGAGGCAGCAGCAAGCACCCTGCGGGCTGAGCTTATTCGGCAACTCTTATTCCCGTTAGAGGACAGTGTACTTTTCCCATCTGTATAACTGGCCGGGTAAGCCGTGGGTGCACCCTGGTCTCCTCGGTCCTGCCCCGCCACAGCCAGCCAGAGGGTGTCTGCTACATCCCATCCAACTGGGTTAAGAGCAGCCGGATCTGGCGCCGCATCGCCGCCGGCTGCAGCTGTTGAAATCTCTGGCGGGGTTGTGCCATGCCAGTTTGTAATCATGTAGACCTGTGCCGCCGCCTCCTCTGCTGCGGAGGTCACAAAATTCACCGTCGTACCACCCTCTGTCCCTACGGCTATCTTGTAATAGACAGATAACCTGATATGCACACCATTGATATCTGATGCCAGTAAACTCCATCCAGTGGGTGTAGTTACTGTTGCGTCCCCGTCATTGGTGAACAGGACAATCAATAAATCGCCCGCATCAACCGTTTCTGGCATATCGACATTATGGTCTGTTGTATCAGCGCTAAATGGTGTATCTGGTACTGAAACTACTACTGGCGCTGCCAGGACCGGTACCGGACTGGAGCTCAGCATCAGCGCCAGGGCAACTACTTGCAGGGCAACTATTAAATGGATTACCCTGCTATGCCATTTTGGTTTACTCATCTTTCCTTCCGTTTATTCCTTCTGTCTATTGCTTACTTGGCTTGGAGTATCACCGCCTATCTATCGTACAATTCTTCTATTTACTTCTATAAGCATACGCAACATTCTCTAAGGCTAGCTGAATATAGTCTACGAGACGTTAGCTTCACCGTCAATCACCCATTAGTAACCATACTTTCGTAGGGGATAGGCTTGTCTACTCTTAATTTGCGGGAGTACATAAGAGACTCTGATGAGATTACCGCGGGGAGTTTATTCTGAGAAGAGACGAGATTTTCTGTCCCTGATGGTCGTGGCTCAGAGTAACATGAAAAGAAGGGCTCACAATGACAGGCGGGCCTTGCACTGCTATAATGATACCGTGCTGGTTATCATCATCGGTTTAGGGTTAATCGGCGGCTCAATTGGGTTAGCTTTAAGGCAAGGGAAGAAGCCCGCGTGGGAGATAGTCGGCTATAGTCGGCGTCAGGAAACTGTAACCAATGCCTTAAGCTTAGGCGCCATTGAGCGGGGCGAAGCCAACTTGAAGGATGCGGTAAAGCAAGCTGATTTTGTCATCATCGCCACACCGGTTCTGACGGTAAAGGAAATCTTCTCTGAGATAGCTCCCCATCTTCCCTTCGGTTGCATTGTCACCGATACCGCCAGTACGAAAGTCCAGGTTATGAAATGGGCCGAAGAAATACTGCCGCCGGCGGTGGACTTCATTGGCGGACACCCTATGGCCGGGAAGGAAACTTATGGCATCCAGGCTGCTGAAGCCGAATTATTTCGGGGTTGCACTTATTGTCTCACCTCATCAGAGAAAGCTTCGCCAAAATCGATGGATACGGTGAAAGGCGTGGTCAAGAAGCTGGGAGCCATACCTCTTTTAATTGATGCTCAGGAACATGATAAACTGGTAGCTGGCATTAGTCATCTGCCTATGTTACTCTCGGCTGCACTAGTATCGCTAACCACCAAGAATCCTTCCTGGTCTAAAATGTCCAAACTGGCGGCCTCCGGCTATCATGACCTTACTCGCCTGGCTTCGGGGAATCCTGAGGTAAATTCCCATATCTGCCTTAGCAACAAGGAAGCTATGATTAACTGGATGGATAAATTCAGTCAGGAATTGGAGAGGTATCGCCAGCTGGTGGCTGACGGGGATAAACGCTTAGAACAAGCCCTAACTGAGGCTAACAAGGCAAGGCAAGAATGGCTGAACAATTTGTCGGCTTAAGGTCGTCTTCGCCAAGAGCCGAGACAAGAACCATCAAACCTTGTCACAGGTTGGAAGGGGAGGTAGTTTTACCTGGTGATAAGTCTATTTCCCACCGGGCTGTCATCCTGAATAGCTTAGCCAAGGGTAAAGCCGAGATTGATAATTTCGCTCCGGGGAGAGATTGCCTGGCTACAGTTAAGTGTCTGCGAGCTCTGGGGGTGAAAATTGGTAGTAAAGGGTCGCAGGACTCACCTACTCTATTAGTCTGGGGAACTGGCGAAGATGGTCTTAAGGAAGCCAGCAATGTGCTTAATGCTCAGGATAGTGCCACCACGATGCGCCTTCTCGGCGGCCTTCTTTCCAGCCAGCCTTTCCTATCTGTTATTACCGGGGATGTCTCTCTTCGTAATCGCCCCATGGGCAGGTTGATTGAGCCACTGAGATTGATGGGCGCTGAGATCTGGGGAAGGGGGCGAGATTCCTTTGCTCCTCTGGTCATTATGGGGAAAAAGTTACATGGTATAGACTTTACCTTGCCTGTTCCCAGTGCTCAAATTAAGTCAGCCATTCTACTAGCCGGTCTTTTTGCCCGTGGGAATACCATCTTGCACCAGACAATCCCTTCCCGGGACCATACGGAAAGGATGCTTAAACGGATGGGAGCCAGTTTGGAAAGCCAGGGAAATTCGATTTTCTTGCTGCCGTTGGACAGCCCCTTAGTTTCTGTTAACCTTCGCGTCCCGGGTGATATCAGCTCAGCAGCCTACTTTCTGGTCGCCGGAGCCATTCACCGTAACGCCAGGATAGTGATAAGGGATAGTGGAATCAACCCCACAAGAACAGGAATTATAGAAATTCTCCTAGCTATGGGAGCTAGGCTGAAAATAGCTAACAAGCGACCGGAAGCTAGTGAACCTTTAGCCGATATTGTGGTAGAATCTAGCGAGTTAAAGGGGATAGAGGTCGGTGGTGATATTATCCCTCGCCTCATTGATGAGATTCCCGTGTTAGCCGTGGCTGGCTGTGTTGCTAAAGGAAAAACTGTGATCAAGGATGCCGGGGAGCTGAGGGTGAAGGAATCAGACAGGATTGCCACTGTGGTAAGTGAGCTTTCTCGTCTGGGTGCTAAAATTGAGCCTCTGCCGGATGGTATGGTCATCTATGGCGGTAGACCTTTGTCGGGCACAGAGGTTGACAGCCATTTTGACCACCGATTGGCGATGAGCCTGGCGGTAGCCGGTTTGATAGCCAAAGGGGAAACGACCATCAAGCATGCCCAGGTGGCACAAGTATCCTATCCTGCCTTCTGGAAGACTTTGCAACAAGGACTAAATACTGATAAATCCTGAGCACGGAATCCTAAATGCTAAACAATGTTGAAGCAATACAGACAAAGATAGGGTCTTCTGAAGTGAGGTGAATTACCAGGAATTTTGCGGTCACCTAGAATTAGAATTCAGGACTTAAGTTAGGAGGGACAGCATGGCTACAGAATTAGTTCATATCGGTTTTGGTAGTGTCATAGCAATAAATAGGGCAATTGCTTTCCTTTCCATAAATCAACAACCAATCAAGCGACTCCTTCGGGAAGTAAGAGAAAAGGGACTTTTAATTGACGCCACTCATGGTAGAAAAGCCAAGACGGCTATTCTTTTTGACACTGGTCACATGGTGTTGGCTGCCGTGACAGCGGAGACCATCGCTCACAGGTTAGTCACTGCATCCATGCTGTCTGAGGAAAAAGTTGAGCTGTGAAGTGCCTGACCAAAGCCTTGAGTCGAAGCTTCGAACGAAGCGAAGAGGCGACAAGAGCTCTCGACCTCTCCTCGTCGTTCTTTCTGGACCTTCGGGAGTAGGTAAGGATGCTGTGCTTGCCAGGATGAAAAAGTTAGGGCGTCCCTTTCACTATGTTATTACCGCTACTACACGTCCTAAGCGTGCCGGGGAGAAGAATGGAGTGGATTATCACTTCCTTTCCCGAAAAGAATTTCAACAAATGATAGATAAACACCAGTTTCTGGAGTGTGCCAATGTCTACGACAACTACTATGGTGTGCCAAAAAACGAAATAACTGCAGCTTTATCCAAAGGAGTAGACACAATAGTCAAAGTAGATGTTCAGGGTGCCGCTACTATTAAGGAAATCCTGCCCCAAGCAGTATTTATTTTCCTGATGCCTCCTTCAGTGGAGGAACTAGAAAGGAGGTTGAGAAGGCGACGCAGCGAGTCCTCAACAGATTTGACTCTAAGGTTGGAAAAGGCTAAAGGGGAAATAAAAAGTCTGCCGCTTTTCGATTATGTGATAACAAGCCACCAAAATAAGCTTGATGAAGTTGTATCCCAGATAGGCGCTATTGTCGCCGCCGAAAAACGTCGTGTGAACCCCAGGATTGTGGAAGTTTAGCCTTCTGTTTCCCTAGGAAGCTGCCTGCATTTTTTGACAATATCCCCACTTCATTTCTACAATAAGCCCCAGCATGAGTTTGACAGGGCAACTTTACAAGTTGCAACAGCTTGACCTAGAGCTTCAAAGGAAGCAACAAGAGCTAAGTGAGGTTGAGCATCAGTTAAGTGACAATAAGGCCTTGGTTGTCTCTGAATCTAAGCTTGCTTCACATAAAGAACAATTGGAGGACGCGAGGAGAAAGCAAAAGAGTTCTGAATGGGAACTGGAAGACATTCAAGAGAAAGTCGGGCAAATTGATAGCAAACTTTACAGTGGCGCAACCAAAGATCCTAAGGAACTGGTTAACCTTGAGAAAGAAGTCAGGGGGCTTAAGAGCCAAATTAGGCCGAAAGAAGATGCCCTCTTAGGATTAATGAGCCAGGTGGAAGAGATAGAAGCCAATGTAAAAACTACCATCGAAGAGATTGAACGATTGAAACAGGAATGGGAGCAGAGGCAAGAAACTTTTGGGCAAAGGAAAAGCGAAATCGAAGCTCTACTTGTTAGGCTCAAAGAGGACCGTAGTGTACTGGCGCAGCAAATTGACTCTGAAGTCCTAAACACTTATGAGCGAATCAGGCTAGCAAGGGGGCAAGCTGTAGTAAAAGTAGAGAGGGGAAAATGTCAGGGATGCCACATCGCCGTGCCCACGAGTCAATGGCAAAAGGCTAAAGCCGGTGATTTAATCCAATGCAATAGCTGCAGCAGGATACTCTACTTGGAGTAGCCTATATAGAATTGTGTTCGTAACATTCCTAGGCACCCCCGACCAGCTGCTGCTCAAATCTACTGTAGGCAAAAAGAGCCTTACACTAGAGGGCAGGCAATGCTGTAAGACCTTCACCATTGACAACCCCAGTGCAAGGGGCATAATCTATATGCAGGCCGAGGTACGCTAAAAAATTGGCTGTCAAAAGTCGGAGATGGGGATTTTGGTAGGAAGGTGGGAAGGGGATTCGATAAGTAAAAATAAAGGAGGATTCAATTCATGGCTGGCATTATTTCATACGGTGCCTATATACCGTTATGGCGGCTCGCTCGAGATGCTATCGCCGAGGCTTGGGGAAGCGCTTCAACCAGGGGTGAAAGGAGCGTAGCCAACAACGACGAAGACACCATCACCATGGCAAGTGAGGCTGCGATTGACTGTCTAGCTGGCTTAAAACATGAGAAGGTAGATGGCTTATATTTTGCCTCCACTACCTCGCCCTATAAGGAGAAGGAATGCTCTACCTTGGTGGCCATGGCTGCCGACTTAAGACCAGAAATTATCACCGCTGACTTTGGCAACAGTTTGAGGGCAGCGACGGCGGCATTCAGGGCAGCGTTGGATGCCGTAATCAGTGGCTCTGCCAGTCAGGTCTTGGTAACCGCCTCTGATTGCCGAATAGGTTATCCTCGGTCAAATTATGAACAGACCTTCGGTGATGCTGCAGCAGCTTTGCTGATTAGCAATACTGCCAAACCCGCTGTCATGGTGGAAGGCAGTCATTCCTTATCCAATGAACTATACGATGTGTGGAGACTAGACAAAGATATCTATGTCCAATCTTGGGAAGATCGCTTCATCATCGAGCATGGCTATACAGAGAATATGGAGAGGGCAATTTCAGGATTACTGCGAAAGAAAGCTCTTTCTGTCCAAGATATCACCAAAGCTGTGCTTTATGCTCCCACGTCGAGAGCGCAGCAAAGGCTAGCGCGCCGTTTGGGGTTTGATGTTAAGATGCAGCTTCAAGATTTGCTTATCAGCAATGTAGGCATTACTGGTTGTGCGCACGCTTTGCTTATGCTTGTAGCTGCTCTGGAGGAAGCCAAGGCTGGTGACAAGATTCTGGTGGCTAGCTATGGTTGTGGTTGCGACGCCTTCCTGCTCAGCGTGACGGAAGAAATTGAAAGGGTCAAGGGTAACAGAAGGGGTGTGAAGGGATACTTGGATTCCAAGAGACCTCTTCCTAGCTATGCAAGATATCTTAGCTATAGAGGACTATTAGAGCCTCAACCTGGTGAACCGTTCAGGCTCTTTCCGGCAGCGACCACTAGCTGGAGGGAGCGTAACTGGGCCATTCGCATGCACAGTAGCAAGTGCAAGAATTGTGGTACCGTCACTTTCCCCATAGAAAGGGTTTGCTATAACTGTCGAAGCAAAGATAATTTTGAGGAAGTCAGGCTCTCGGATAGAAAAGCCAGGGTGTTTACTTTCACCCTGGATAACCTGGCGGGCAGAAGTGATGACCCCACAATACCACAGGTAGGGGTAGAGTTTGACTACCAAAATACCAGAACTTATCTTCCCATGACGGATTGTGACCCCGGCGAAGTAAAGGTGGATATGCCCGTAGAGATGACTTTCAGGAGGCTATATGAAGGTGCGGGCATGTACAACTATTTTTGGAAATGCCGACCTATAAGGTGAAATATCAAGATGAAAGGATGAGCAATGGCAGAGCGAAAATGGAAAAAGGTACCAGGGTTTGATTTCAAAGATATCATCTATGAAAAGAGGCCCGGAGTAGCCAGGGTAACCATAAACAGACCCGAGGCATACAACGCTTTTACTACATCCACTCAGGATGAACTGATAAAAGCTTTTGAGGATACGGCAAGCGATGCTACTGTAGGCGTGGTGGTGTTTACTGGCGCTGGTGATAAGGCATTTTGTACCGGCGGTGATGCCAAGGAAGCAAAAGCCGGCTATCGGAAGGGAATGTTAGAGAAGGACTTAATGGTCAAAACCCTGATACGGGAGATGCCCAAGCCGGTTATCGCAGCAGTGAACGGTTATGCCATAGGAGGGGGGCAAGTCTATCAGCAGATTTGTGACCTCTCCATAGCTTCAGAAAATGCCGTCTTTGGGCAGGTCGGCCCATTGGTGGGAAGTTTTGACCCGGGTGTAGGTGTTATTGATTTGATGACGGTGGTGGGAGAAAAGAAAGCCAGGGAAATTTGGTATCTCTGCCGCCGATATACTGCTAAAGAAGCCTTGGAGATGGGACTGGTGAACAAGGTAGTGCCAGCAGATAAGTTGGAAGAGGAGGTGGACAAGTGGTGCGACGAGATATTGGAGAAAAGTCCTGGAGCTATAGCTGGCATCAAAGCATGCTTCAACGCTGCCACTACCTATATGCGAGGTATAGAGGCAGTTTCGGCTCAGTATCTCTGGAAATATTACGCTTCGGAGGAAGCTGAACATTGGAAGAACGCGTTCTGGCAGAAAAAGAAGCCGGACTGGCAAATATTCAGAAGGAAGGAATTATTTCCCGAAGTTTATGAAGGTGAGGGAAAGGGAAGGTCGTGAACTAATAACCAAGGGAGGATAGATAAATGGAGAGTATCAAGGATAAAGTTGCCATTATTGGGATGGGCTGCACTAAGTTTGGCGAAAGATGGGACGCTGGACTGGACGACCTGGTCATAGAGGCCGCCTATGAGGCTTACGAAGATGCCGGGATCGATCCCAAGGATATTCAGGCTTGTTGGTATGGGAGTGTCACCCAACCGGTGGTCGGCATTGGCTGTACTCATCTGGCGGGACCATTGAAGCTACACGGAATACCCATGAGTCGAGTAGAGAATTGGTGCACCACTGGGCATGAGACTCTGAGGAATGCCTGCTTTGGTGTCGCTTGTGGTATGTATGATTTAGTTTTAGCACTGGGGGTGGAGAAGCTCAAAGATACTGGCTTCCCTGGCCTGGGAACCGGACGAGGCATGAGCACGGTACTGGAGGCACGCCGCACTGCACCGGGCTCGTTTGGCATGATCGCCACTCGATATTTCTACAATTACGGACTGAGCCCCGAAGAAGGTAAACGCACCATTGGCAAGATTGCGGTTAAGAACCATTACAACGGCGGCCTTTGCCCCAAGGCTCATTTCCACAACCAAGTAACCTTGGAACAGGTGATGAGTGCTCCTATTATCGCCTGGCCTCTGGGTCTTTTTGATTGCTGTGGCAATAGTGACGGCGGTGCCGCAGCCCTCTTGGTTCCCGCCAGCCAGGCTAGAAAATACAGAGATGATCCTATTTATATAAAGGGCGTGGGTGCGGCTCATTCCGCGCTGCTTCCCCAGAACCGCCCGGCTTTCGATTGGCTCCATTTTGAGGAGGTCATAAATTCGTCCCGCCAAGCTTACGAACAAGCTGGAGTAAAGCATCCCCGAGAGCAAATCGACATTGCTGAAGTTCACGATTGCTTTACCAGCACAGAGTTGCTTCTTTATGAACTCCTTGGCTTTAGCCCGGAGGGCAAAGCCAGGGAGGATATAGATTCCGGCTTCTTTGAGCTTGGCGGCGGCTTGCCTGTAAACAGCGATGGTGGACTGAAATGCTTTGGGCACCCGGTAGGTGCTAGCGGCCTCAGGATGACTTACGAAGTTTACAAACAACTCCAGGGCAAGGCTCAATCGCCTGAGCGTCAACTAAAGGATGCCAAGCTTGGCATATCACAGACCTTCGGTGGGCCCCCTCAGGTAGCCGCAGTGGCTGTTCTGGGCAAAGAGCCAGGCTATCCTTAACTAAATATAGCTGTCTCATAACTTTTTCAAGAAAAGGAAGTCGAGTTATATTTTTCCAGCACGGTTTGGTCGAAGGAATGAGTTGTGCTAAAATTTCTTTGCTAAGGGAAAATGCCTATTTATGAGTATTGGTGTGATTCCTGTCACCAAATTGTTAGCTCATATCTGCAGAGCTCATCTGTGCCCCCACCACCCTGTCCTCGCTGTGGCAAAAGCGAGCTCAAGCGGATATTCTCCACTTTTTCCGTACAGAAAACATACAAGGATGTTTATGAAGATATACTTTCCGACCGTGAACTGACCCAGGGCATGATGCGGGATGACCCCAGAGCCATAGCCGAGTGGAACAGGAGAATGAGTAGCGGTGAGAAATCCTCTCCGGAATATGAGGAAATAACTGAGAGAATGGAGAGGGGCGAATGGCCCGTTACCCAGATAGAAGAAAAAAAGAAAGAGTTCTCTGGCCAAGGGGAAGACAAATCTGATAGTGATTGAATAGGAAGGTGTCCCGTGCCCATTTATGAATTTATTTGTCAGAACTGCCACAGAAGACTGTCTTTTTGGGCAAGGGATATTTCTACTCCCTTTGTTCCAAAATGCTCATCCTGTGGCGGTACCAACTTATCGCGTGCCGTTTCCGGCTTTGCCTACCATAAACCGTTGAAGACGGTATGGGAGGAGAGCGGCAAGCCTATAATACACCCCGGTGAGGATTATTACGAAGACCCCCGGAATATCGGTCGCTGGGTGGAAAAGAAGTTTCAAGACATGGGACAGGAGCTACCGTCCCAGATTCAGGAAAAGATACAAGCAGCCAGGGAAGGTGTGTTGCCTGAGCCGCTGAAGGACCTAAAAAGTGCCTCACCAACCGCTGCGTATGATTGATGCCAATCTAAACCGCTCCAGTGAAGGCTTGCGGGTTCTGGAGGATATCGCTCGCTTTCTTCTCAACGATGCTGAACTTTGCCAGCGGTTGAGGACTCTACGTCATGATTTAGCCCGGGAGACTGAATCACTGGGTGTAGGGCTCTTATCTCAGAGAGATGCCGGACACGATGTTGGACATCTCTCTTCAAGAGAGAAGGAAATAAATATGAAAACGACCTCACTGCAGGGCTTGCTGGATTTAGTTATAGCCAATGCCAAAAGGGTAGAAGAATCTCTTCGTGTGGTAGAGGAGCTAGCCAAATTGCCAGAGATAAGTTCAGTGCTGAATTCAGCCAGCTTTGAACAGGCGAGGTTTGCCCTTTATACCTTGGAGCGAGATTTGATTTCCCGAATATTACGCCGGGACAAAATAGAAGGAATGGCCGGGCTTTACGTCATTCTGGATAGACAATTTCTGGTGGGCAGGGATGAACTGGACATCACCAGGCAAATTATTGAGGGTGGTGCCAGGGTAATTCAACTTCGAGATAAGCAAAGCAAAAAGGGAGAACTGCTACTTGTAGCGCAAAAACTCAGGGACCTCTGTAGTCAAGCGGATGTTCTATTTATAATAAATGATTACCTCGACCTGGCTATGGCTGTTGATGCTGATGGGCTTCACATTGGGCAAGAAGACCTGCCCTTGCCTGTAGTCCGCAGGGAGTTGCCTATAGATAAAATAGTTGGCTGCTCCGTCACGACGCTATCGCAAGCAACAAAAGCCCAAGCTGAAGGAGCGGATTATATTGCTGTAGGCTCTATATTTCCTACGACAACGAAAAAAGAAGCCACTGTGGTGGGAGTAGATATACTCAAAGAACTCGAGCGAACAGTATCTACCCCTCTAGTAGCCATTGGCGGTATAAACCAGAATAATGTCGACGAAGTAGTGGCTGCTGGCGCTGATGCCGTAGCTGTGATTAGTGCTGTTTTGAGTGAGAAAGATGTTAGGGGAGCTGTGCGGAAGTTGGTCGCAAGAATGAACTTGATGAAAGAGAAATGTCAAAACCAGTAGAAGATTTGGAGATTATCGCTGCGAAGCTTCGCCCCTTCTTTGCGACTGAGGATGAGGCGAGGGAGAAAGCCTTGCGTAGTTGCCGTCAGGTCATCCGCTACAGCGCTGATGCCATACGTGCCGTGCATCGCCAGGAGCACGATAGAGCAAAGCAACTCCTTGACTCAGCTCATGAATTAGTTCGAGAACTAAATCACGACCTGGCCGGACACGGAAAGCTACTTCACTCAGGTTTCATCCATGACGCTCAAAAGGAGTTCGCTGAGGGGTGTATAACCTCAGCTTTGATTGCGGGGGAAGACTTGCCGAAGCCGAGAGCACTGGAGGTAAGCAATGCTGCCTACCTTGATGGCTTGGGCGAATCCGTAGGAGAGCTACGGAGGTATATATTAGATAGTCTAAGGCGAGACGACTTCTCACGCTGCGAGGAATTACTGACTATAATGGATGAAATCTACGGAATATTGATAACCATGGACTTCCCGGAATTGCTTGCCCATGGCTTGAGGCGAACCACCGACACTATACGAGCGATTATAGAAAGAACTCGAGGAGATTTAACAGTATCCTTAAGGCAAAAAAATCTGGAAACGAAGCTTGACGATCTTAGCTAATCTTCTTTTCTTTGGTGAACTACTTTTCTTTTTTGTACTTGTAGAATCCTTCACCCGTCTTACGTCCCAGACGACCAGAGTCGATCAGCTCTTTCAGGATAGAAGAGGGGGCTAGGCAGGGGTCCTTACTCCTTTCATACATCGCACAGCTTACCATATAGCCAACATCCAGTCCGTTAAAGTCGGCTAGGGCCAGTGGACCTATAGGATGACCCAGCCCGAGGGTCATACTTTTGTCAATATCCTCTGCGCTGGCTATTCCGTTCTCCAGCAGGCGCTCAGCAGCTCTCGTCAACGCTATCAGCAGATAGTTGAAAATGAACCCAGGAGTATCTTTTGCGATAAGGATTTCCTTTCCAAGCGAGCGACCGAATTCCTTTACTGTAGCGAGGGTCTCCTCACTGGTCGTGTCCGCCCTGACTATCTCGAGTAGTTTACTTGGCGGCACCGGGGAGAGAAAGTGTGTCCCGATTACTCTATCTGGGCGGTTGGTTACTCGAGCAAGCTCTGTAACAGACAGGCAGGATGTGTTGGAGCAGAGGATGGTATGTCTAGGACAGATTCGGTCTAGTTCGGCGAAAATGCTTTTCTTGAGTTCCATATCCTCCGGGACAGCTTCTATCACTAAATCGCAGTCACTCAGGTCCTCCTGAGCAAGGCTCTCCTTGATGCGAGCCAGAGTAGAGTCTTTATCCTGTTGAGATATTCTGCCCTTCTCCACATCGCGGCTCAGGTAATATTCTATTGTTGCTATACCCTTGTTGAGACTCTGTTTGCTTCTTCCTACAACCACTACCTCATAGCCAGACTGAGCACAGACTTGGGCAATGCCAGCGCCCATAAATCCACGTCCAGCTACGCCTACCTTTTTAATTCCCATAGTGGTTACCCCTTTCGTGCTGCATTATGCGATTCTTCAGGATTTTCTATCCTGCAGCTAGACTGGCACAAGTATACTCAACCCTGATAAGCACGTCAATCGTTCAGGCTCTGTTCTAGCTTAGTACTGACTTAATGGTCACAATCCCATCTCTCTGGCTACTACATCTCGATAGAAATTGGCGTCACCAAAGGAAAGCTCTGCAGCCTTGGCACGCCTTGTGTAAAAATGAAGGTCATGTTCTATGGTAGCGCCAATAGCCCCGTGAATTTGATGAGCCAGAGCCAAGACGCGCTGGGAGGCCTCGCCTATCCAGGCCTTGGCTATGGCTACCTCTTTGGTGCAGGGAAGTCCCTCACTTAACATCCAGGCTGCTTGGTAGGTGCTAAACCTGGCGCTATCCACATCGGTTGCCATATCGGCGCAATAGTGCTGTATGGCTTGAAAGCTGCCAATGGGACGGTCAAACTGTTTCCTTTCTTTGGCGTAGTCCACAGTCATCTCCAATACTCGTTGAATATTGCCGACCATCTCACAACATTTTCCCACCGCTGCCCGCTGGATTATCTCCTGCACTACACCCCATCCTTGGTTCAGCCGGCCCAAAATGTTAGCTTCAGGTACTGGCATTTGGTCAAAAATCACCTCACATAGCTTATCACCAGCGATGGTCTTTAGAACTGTGTACTTTATTCTAGGAATCTTGGCATCGGCCAGGAATATGGTGATTCCGTTTTCAGGCCTGGTTCTGGCGACACATAGCAGGTAGTCAGCAATATGAGCAGCAGCGACAAACAGTTTTGTGCCGCTGATTATATAGCTGCCATCATTGCGAGCAGCCTCAACTGTGACTGAAGAGGCATCGTAATTGTGATAGCCGGGTTCAGTCAGGGCTAAGGTAAGGATTTTCTCGCCATGGATTATCTTGGGCAGGTATTCTTGTTTTTGCTCTTCGCTCCCAACATCTAAGATGGACAAGCCTGCGAGAACCACTGTGGGGAAAAACGGGCCGGGTAAACAAGCTCGTCCCATCTCCTCTAATAGCACTGCCAGGTCGAGAAAACTCATATCGCCGCCGCCATATTTCTCGGGGAAGGCCAAGCCTATCCAGCCCAGCTCAGCCATCTCCTGCCAAAGCTCTCTGGAATAGCCAGTCTCGCTTTCCTCCATCTGTTTAACGAATGGTTTCGGGCAATTATCAGCCAGGAAGTCACGAGCTGTCTTTTTTAGCATTTCTTGTTCCTCAGTAAGAGTTAACTTCATAGCTATCCTCCTGTATCAAACATTCCAAGCGTTCTTCTGAGCTGCCATCGAAGAATCTTTGAGCCATTGGATCTTTCGCTCTGCTCAGAGTGACGGCTTATGAGCTTGGTAGTCCCAATCCCCGTACAGCCAGGATATTTTTTAATATTTCCGTTGTGCCTGCTTGAAGGCTGTAACCTTTAGAGCCTAAGTATGAATGTAAGGCCATGCCCCGCAGAGGGACTAACTTGGAACTTGACATCAACTGTCCATAGGGTCCCAAGACCTCCATAGCTACGCCAGCCAAGCGTTTCTCAAATTCCGTGGAATAGGCCTTGGACATAGCGGATTCCCAATTAGGGGCCCGCCCTTCCTCCATGACCAAAGCCACTCTATAAATTAGCAAGCGTCCCACCTCGAATTCAATCTGGAGTTGCGCCAGCTTATTGCGAATTACAGGCTTCTGAGACAATTTATTGTCCTTAGCGAACTGTATGATGGCCTCAAAGAGGGGATAATTGCCCATGAGGCGTTCCATGCCACTCCTCTCGTAATCGAGCTGGTGGAGGACCTGATAAAAGCCACGGTTTTTCTCCCCCACCAAATACCTCTTATGCACGCGGACATTGTCAAAGAAAACATCATTCCAGGCTTCGGTGTCGGTAATATCAATCATTGGGATGCGACTGACGCCGGGCGACTGTGCATCTATAATAAATTCACTAATGCCCCTATGCCTTGGCGCCTCGGGGTCTGTTCGGACATACACATCGAAGTATTGAGCAAAGGAGGCACAGCTAGTCCAGGTTTTTTGACCGTTAATCACATAATAATCACCATCTTCTACGGCCCTGGTTTGTAGCGAGGCCAAGTCAGTACCAGTCCCCGGTTCGCTCATTCCTAGACCAAAATAAGCCTCTCCCTTGACAATCCTGGGCAGAAATTCCTTCTTTAACTCATCTGATCCGAAAGAGAGGATAGCACCTCCGACCTGACGATCACCAAACCAATGGCAAGCTGCCGGCGCACCATAGCGGAGCATTTCTTCAGTGAGAATAAGTCTATCTATATGGCTACGCTCCTGCCCCCCATACTCTTTAGGCCAGGTCAGACCTATCCAGCCCTTCTGCGCCACCCGTTTGGTAAATTCAGGGTCAAAGCCTTGTACCCAGGCATCACAGGCAGGTTCCCAATAGCCATTCTTTATCTCCTCCTCTAAAAAGTTCCGCACCGCCTGTCTAAACTTATGCTGTTCCTCTGTGAAGCTAAAATCCACCTTCTTACTCCTTTCTTAGAGATTGATGTTGGAATACTTCCTCCATGGCCTAGCCACGCATTTCCCTTCCAGAACATCCAGTGCACTGTTCACGACTTTTCTGGTATCTGAAGGGTCTATCACATCATCGACATAGCCTCTCTCCGCAGCACGATAAGGGTTTTCATACATTTCTGAGAATTCCTTTATCCTTTGTGCGCGCACTTCATCAGGCTTATCTGCCCCCTTTATTTCTCTGGCAAAGATAACGCTGGCAGCAGTTTCGGCGCCAACAATGGTAACTTGGGCTGTAGGCCAGGCAAAAACAAAATCAGCCCCAATAGCTTTGTCCAGCATGCCGTAGTGAGCGCCGGCATAGGACTTTCTAATTATAATTGCAATCAGGGGCACAGTGGCATCTGCCCAGGCAAAAAGCAGCTTGGCACCATGGCGCAGGATTCCGCCCCAATCCTGCTGAGAACCTATCAGATACCCCGGGGAATCATGAAGAGTGACCAAGGGAATGTTAAATAGGTCGCAAAACCTGACAAACCTGGCCCCTTTGTCGGCAGCATCGATATCTATGCAACCAGCCATCCACTTCGGCTGGGTAGCTACTATTCCCACAGGACGGCCGTTGAAGCGAGCAAAACCTGTGATTATATTCCGGGCATGGAGTCCCAAGGTCTCAAAGAAATGACCCTGGTCGACTATCTTTCTGATAACCTCGTACATATCGAAAGGTTCGTGTGGATGTTCTGGCAGCAGGCTAAGCAAATCCTCTTTCCTTTCTCGGTCATCGTCCGTTGGGATACGAGGTGGTTTCTCTTTGTTGCTGGGAGGCAAAAAGGACAAAAGTTCCTTGCACTTATCCAGACAATCTGCGTCGTCTTCAGCCACGACGTGCGTTTGCCCTGATTTGATGGCATGGGCTTTGTAGCCGGAAAGTTCCTCCAGGCTG
>Ga0209164_1003082_pt1 | contig 16384 bp, 10 predicted proteins | sample MTBNYHSulfiMetaG_FD_187458 | JGI IMG/M metagenome (GOLD analysis project Ga0209164, IMG submission 187458) | Enrichment culture microbial communities from rom New York Harbor, USA that are MTBE-degrading - MTBE-NYH (New York Harbor Sulfidogenic)... | ecosystem: Environmental > Aquatic > Marine >...
TCCGTCTCCACGTGGAGCACCACCTGGTACCGCTCGGCCCTGCTCCCGCTGATGGGTACGGGAAGGCCGTTGGCTGGCACGGTGCACGCCGACCCCTCCAGTGCGTCGTCCGCCGGCCCCTCGCCCGAGCCCTCCGCCTCGCCGTCAGCTCCCGCCCGGCTCCTCTTTCCCCCGAACCCCGCCGCCAGGGCACGCTCCGCCACCAGCCCCAGGGCATCGGCCCTGCGCTGCGCCGCCTCCCGCTCCGTCTCGATCTCCAGGACGTGCCCCTGGGCCGCCGCGGCCTTCACAACCTCCGGGGGCCACCGCTCCTCTCGGTACAGCGCGTCGCTGGCGGCCTCGATGGCCCGCATGAGGAGCGCCCCCTCTTCCGCCGTGAGGCGTCCCCGGATCACGTACATCCCGTCGTCGTCGGGGAAGGCGGAGAACGTGCGGGCCTGATAGCGCTGCCGCTCCGCTTCCGCCTCGTCGGCCTCCGAGCCCCTGCGGACGGCCCGGACCATGCGTTCCAGCTGGGCCGTGGTGCAGCCCAAGGCTAGCTCCAGCAGATCCCTCTCGTTCTCCGCCGTGGCCACCCGGGTCAGGGCCCTCACCTGAGAGAACGACAGCTTGCCCCGGGCCATGGAGGCGCTGGTCTCGGGGAGGTGTTCCAGGGCCCGGGCGGCCCGGACCTTCTCCCGGGCGGCGCCCAGGTCGAGGCCGGTGCGGTAAGCGAGCCAGTGAGCGCAGGTCCGATGGCCTGCCATCTCCCACCCCCGGCGGCGGTCGAACTCGGCCACCAGCACCAGGAGTCGGTGGGTGGCGGCGTGGATATGGGCCGCCAGCACCACGATCTCCTCTTCCAGGGCGTCCAGGGCATCCAGGGCGTCCAGGGCATCGGCGTCGGAGTCGGGGAGGGCTGCCGCATTGCTGGTACCGGCCGGGACAGAGGGGGCAGGGCCTTTCTCCCCCGCATCCCCCGCTGAAATCCGATACCCGGCGTCATGCGGCAAATTCTCCCGCACCAGGAAGAGCCTGGGTGTTGTCCAGGACGCGGCGGGCGCTATGCAGCGTGCAGAGCGCGCCGAACAAGGCTCCGCTGGCGCCACGTTAGCGAAAGGCCGGGGTGCGAGACTGACCATGGAAACGACCTCCTGTTCACAGCAGTACCGAATAGACACCGAAATATAACGGGCGGTTCTCCAGCCTTCAGAACGGACGCAGGACGAACGAGGGGAGACCGAGAGGCTTTCGGAAGGGGAAGCGGGCGCGAACGGGCGGCAGGCGGCGAAGGAGAGGGGTCAGGAGCCGGCTATCGAGGGGGTCCCGGAGTTGCGGCAAACCGGGCCTGAAGACCTGTCAATGGGTGGATGGGACGTGGGTTCTCCGGGCCGGCACCGATTCAGCCTCCTACTCGGAGGCCTTTCAGGACGGCCGGGAGATTTCGTCCAGGTGGGCGAGCTCTCCATCACTCAGGGTGAAATCGAGAGCCCCGAGGTTCTCTTCCATCTGTTCCGGCCGGCTCGCTCCCGGAATCACCACCACCGTCTCTCCATGGAAGGCCAGCAGCCAGTTCAGGGCCACTTGGCCGGCGGTGGCTCCGTGGGCCTCCCCCACTCTCCGTAATGCCTCGATCAGGGGGCGCGTACGTTCCAGGCCTTTGTGCTTGAACGCCGGCATTCGCTTCCGGGGTCCGGGCCTGGTCCTGATCAACCCCGGGTCTTCGTGGTGCCTTCCGGTGAGGAGCCCCTGGCCCAGGGGAGAGTAGGCGATGATGGTGATCCCCAACTCTTTGGCTGCGTCCATGACCCCGTTCGACTCGGCCTTCCGCTGCAGGAGAGAGTAGTTGATCTGGTTCGAGACCAGAGGAATCCCCCGGGCTGCGAGCACCGTGTGGGCTTCTCGCATCATCCGGGCGGAGAAGTTGCTCACCCCCACAGTCCGGATCTTCCCCTCCTCGACCAGGTCCGCCATGACCTCCATCTCGGCCCGAATCCCTGAGAAGGAGAGGGGGCTGTGGATCTGGTGCAGGTCGATGGGGAAGCCCCCCAGCCGCTCCAATCGTTCGCCGATGCTCCGCTTGATATGGGAGGCTCGCCGGAAGAAGGGCTGCCATTTTGTGGCTACCAACACGTCGCCTGGGCCCAGTCCAAGGGTCCTCAACGCCGTGGACAGTGCCTCTTCCGAGGCGCCATTCCCGTAGGCCTCCGCCGTGTCGAACCAGTTGATCCCCCCGGCAAGGGATGCCTGGACGATGGAGTTGACGCGCTCCTGGGAAAGGGCTTCCCAGAAGCCACCGATGAGGCCCTTGCCGGCCGAGAACTGCCAGCACCCCAAACCCATGGGGGAAACGAGGAGCTCGGATTGGCCGAGCGGACGAAGCTTCTTCATCGGATTCACCACGGCCTCCCATTCGTTTCAGCCACGGGTTGATGGTCGCAATGTGGCTCCAGATCCCCGGCAATTCCACCACCCTTTCGTGCTGACGAAGTTGGTGGGGAGGTCGCCGGGTGAAACGTGGGCGGGGTGGCCGGAGCCTACCGCTCGGGCTTGGCGGCGAGCTCCTCCCGGACCACCCGCCGAAGGGTGTCCTCCAGCGGCTCGATCTCGTGGTTCATGTGCGCCCGGAGCGCGTCGTTGATCATGGTCTGGTAGTTCCCGCCTCCGGCGGCGTGGGCGCGGGCCCGGAACCACTCCAGGAGATCCTGATCCAGCCGGATGGTGATCCGGGTCTTCCCGGGAGGCGCCGACAGCACCGCCCCGCGCTTGCCCCTGCTGAAGTCGTATTCGTCTTTCATCGCACGCCCTCGTACTGGGCCCTTTCACGACGTGTGGCTCGTCGGGCCGAGATGATCCGGCCAGGTTTGCCTCGGCCTCGCGTCGATTACATTCGAAGTCGGTGCCAAGATATTGGTACACCTGTACACCAACGCAAATAGTGCTCAAGGAACCTACACCCAGGGACCGAGGTCCCCGGGGGTCCTTCGGCTTGTGATCCGCATCGGTGAGCCCCCGGGAACAAGAAACGTGGCGGCCCTCCCGAGGGAGGAGCGCCACGAAAGGCAACGGTGCGCGTGAGTCGCAGAAGGCAACTCGCCCGTCGCAAGACTGAGAAAGGATAGGAGGACAACGCAGGTCCGGTCAAGCGTTCGTGCCCTATCCGCCCTATCCCGCCCTGACGTGCGTGAGGACCTCGAGATCGAGGCGATCACCCAACTCTTCGGACGCTACGTCAAGATCGTATTCCGTCTGTAGCCCTAGCCAGAACTGTGGCGTGGTGTCGAAGTACCGAGCCAGCCTGAGGGCAGTGTCGGCGGTGACGCGCCGCTTGCCCAGGACGATCTCGTTGATGCGCCTCGGAGGCACACCGATGCGGATCGCGAGCCGATTCTGGCTGAGCTGCAGAGGCTCAAGAAATTCCTCAAGGAGCACCTCGCCCGGGTGAACTGGTGGAAGCAGGGGCTTGGTCATGCTTGGCCTCCTATCGGTGATAGTCCACAATCTCGACCCTGTGGGCATCGCCGTCCTGCCACACAAAGCAGACGCGCCACTGATCGTTGATGCGGATGCTATACTGACCCGCTCGTGTTCCAACCAATCGTTCGAGCCGGTTGGCCGGCGGGCTACGGAGGTCGGCGACCGAGTAGGCGTTGTTCAACATTTTAAGCTTCCGAAGCGCGATCCATTGGATGTCACCTGGGAGCCTCCGGGAGAACTCCCGGCGAAAGACCTTTTCTGTTTCGGCGTCCGCAAACGACCGGATCATGGTTCATCCTATAACGTATGGCGTCATACGTCAAGCGTTATGGCTCTGGATAGGAGTGCCGGTGCAGATCCAGAGGAGAATCTCACCAAGACGTTGCGAACGCCCCGGAACCCCTCCATGGCTCTCTGGGACTACCGGCCACCCGGGCGGGCCGTCCTCCCGGCAGCCCCGATCCCACCCCCCCTCGCGCCCTCCCCGCCCGGGGCCTAGCTTTCCCGCCATCCACGGGTGGCCCGCAGGCAGGGCGCCGGGAGCGTCCCGCCACGGCGCGCCTCCCGGACGCCTTGGCTACGGTTGCCGCCCGGCCCCAGGGCGGACGCAATCCCCACGAGGACCGGATGCCCCCGGAAGACCAGGCCCGACAGGAGATCGACGCACAGCTCGCCCAGGCGGGCTGGGAGGTCCAGGACCATCGGTCCATGAACCTCTCGGCGCCGGCGGTGGCGGTTCGGGAATTCCCGCTGGTCACGGGCTTCGCTGACTACATGCTCTACCTGGACGGCAGGGCCGTGGGGGTGGTGGAGGCCAAGGCGGTGGGCCATACCCTCACGGGGGTGGAGATCCAGTCGGAGAAGTACACCACCGGCCTCCCGGACCGGATCCCCGCCTGGAGCCGGCCCCTCCCCTTCGCCTACGAGTCCACGGGGGCTGAGACCCAGTTTACCAACGCCCTGGAGCCGGAGTTTCGCTCTCGGCTGGTGTTCACCTTCCACCGCCCGGAGGAGTTGAGGCGCCTGGCCACCCTGGACGAGCAGCTCCGCTCTCGTCTGCGCCGCATGCCTCCCATGGAGCCGGGGCGCCTCTGGCCCGTGCAGCACCAGGCCGTCCGGAGCCTGGAGGCCTCCCTGGCCCGGAACCGCCCCCGGGCCCTCATCCAGATGGCCACCGGGAGCGGGAAGACCTTCACGGCCTGCGCCGCGTGCTACCGCCTCATCAAGCACGCCGGGGCCAAGCGCATCCTCTTCCTGGTGGACCGAAACAACCTGGGCCGCCAGGCCCTGAACGAGTTCCAGCGCTTCCAGAGCCCGGGCTCGCCCTGGGCCTTCACGGAGGAGTACAACGTCCAGCACCTGCGCCGGAACACCCTGGACCCCGCCAGCAAGGTGGTCATCACCACCATCCAACGCCTCTACTCCATCCTGAAGGGGGAGGAGGAGTTCGACGAGGCCAACGAGGATGGCTCTCTGTTCGAGGCCGGGAGCCCCTTGCCGAGGGAGCCGGCGCCGGTGGTCTACAACCCGGCGCTGCCCCCGGAGACCTTCGACTTCGTCATCGTGGACGAATGCCACCGCTCCATCTACAACGTGTGGCGGCAGGTGCTGGAGTACTTCGACGCCTTCCTGGTGGGCCTCACTGCCACGCCCACGCCCCAGACCCTGGGGTTCTTCAGGGGGAACCTGGTCCAGGACTACTCCCACGAGAAGGCCGTGGCCGACGGGGTGAACGTGGGCTACAGCGTCTACCGCATCCGGACCCGGGTGTCGGAGGAGGGGAGTAGCTTGAAGGCCGAGGCGGGGGTCTTCGTCCCCCACCGGGACAAGCGCACCCGGGAGAAGACGCTGAGGGAGCTGGAGGACGACCTGACCTACACGGCCAACCAGCTCGACCGGGACGTGGTGGCGGAGGACCAGATCCGCCTGGTGGTGCGCACGTTCCGGGACCGCCTGTTCAAGGAGATCTTCCCGGGCCGCAGCGAGGTGCCCAAGACGCTGGTGTTCGCCAAGCAGGACACCCACGCCGACGACATCGTGAGAGTCATGCGGGAGGAGTTCGGCAAGGGAAACGAGTTCTGCCAGAAGATCACCAGCAAGACCACGGGGGTGGCTCCCGAGGACCTCCTGTCCCAGTTCCGGAACTCCTACCACCCCCGCATCGCCGTCACCGTGGACATGATCGCCACGGGCACCGACGTGAAGCCCCTGGAGTGCCTCCTCTTCATGCGAAACGTCAGCTCCGCCAGCTACTTCGAGCAGATGAAGGGGAGGGGCGTGCGGATCATCGGCTCCCATGACCTCCGGGGCGTCACCCCCGACGCCCTCACCAAGACCCACTTCGTCATCGTGGACGCCGTGGGGGTGTGCGAGCGGGACAAGACCACCTCCCGGCCCCTGGACCGGAGGCCCGGCGTCCCTCTGGACAGGCTTCTGCAGACCGTGGCCCAGGGGATCGTGGACGCCGACGTGGTCTCCGCACTGGGGGCCCGCATGGCCCGCCTGGAGCGGGGGCTGGGGGAAGGGGAGAAGGCCCGCATCGCCGAGGCTGCGGGAGGGAAGGGGCCCTCGGCCCTGGCGGGAGCCCTCCTCTCCAGCCTGGATCCGGACCAGGTGCGGGAAGAGGCGGCGGCCCGCTTTGACCTCGCCGCGGAAGCCGAGCCCACGGACGAGCAGTGGGAGGCGGTGGAGCGGGGGCGGATGGCGACGGCCCTGCGGCCCTTCCTGGATCCCGGGCTCCGGGAGGCCCTCCTGGAGGCCCGCCGCTCCCTGGAGCAGGTCCTGGACGAGAGCACCCGGGACGATCTCCTCCTGGCGGGCTACGACGCCGAGGCCCTCCGGAAGGCCCAAACCAAGCTGACGGAGTTCCGGGAGTTCATCGAGGAGAACAAGGAAGAGATCGAGGCGCTACAGATTCTCTACAGCCGCCCTTACCGGGCCGGGCTCCGGTTCTACCAGATCCGGGCCCTGGAGGAAGCCCTGAAGCGGCCCCCCCTGGCGGTGCACGAGCCGGCGTCGGGGATCTGGTCCCTATACCAGGCCGTGGAGCCGGAGAAGGTGAAGGGAAGGGGAGGGAAGGCCCTGGTGGACCTGGTGGCCCTGGTGCGCCACGCCCTGGAGCCGGAGGGAGACCTGGTCCCCCTGGCCCAGCAGGTGGAGGGCCGCTACCAGGAGTGGCTGGCGGAGAAGGAGTCCCTGGGGATCCGATTCACCCCCGAGCAGCGGGCCTGGCTCGACGCCATCAAGGACCACATCGCCAGCAGCCTCTCCATGGAGCGGGACGACTTCGACCAGGTCCCCTTCAACCAGATGGGCGGTCTGGGAAAGGCCTACAAGACGTTCGGGGAGAAGCTGTGGAGCCTCATGGATGAGCTGAACCAGAGGTTGGTGGCGTGAGGGGGGGGGTGCCGGAGGGGTGGGTCTTGGCCTCGCCAGTCGACCTCGCGGACTCGTCGCCTCACTCTTTGGCCATTGGCCCTTTTGGCAGCGATCTCAAGGTTTCGGACTACCGAGGAGACGGTTTCCCGGTTGTCTTCGTTCGGCACATTCGCTCGGGAGACTTCGACCAGGATCCGGTCTTCCTGGAGCCTGTAAAGGCTGAGGAACTGCGACGCCACTGGACATTTCCTGGAGACATCCTGGTCACGAAGATGGGGGATCCCCCGGGCGATGCACGTACCTATCCCGGAGGGCGTCCTCCGGCTGTCGTTACGGCAGACTGCATCCGTTTCAAGCCCGACGCCAAGCTTGGAGATGCCAGGTTCCTCATGTACTCGATCCTCTCCCCACAGGGGCGAAGGGAGATTGCCCGCATTACACGAGGGGTCGCACAGAGGAAGGTGAGCCTCGGGAGGTTCTCAGACATCCAGATGCTGGTGGCCCCCCTCCCCGAACAACACCGCATCGTCGCCAAGATCGATGAGCTGTTCTCGGAGCTGGATGCTGGGGTCGCCGCCCTGGAGCGGGCCCAGGCCAAGCTGGAGCGCTACCGCGCCTCGGTGCTGAAGGTAGCCGTGGAGGGGAGGCTCACCGAGCAATGGCGGAAGGAGAACCCACCCGAGGAAACCGGCGAGGAACTCCTCAAGAGGATCCTGGCCGAGCGCCGGAAGCGCTGGGAGGAAGAGCAACTCGCGGCCTTCGAGGCCAAGGGCAAGACGCCTCCAATGGGGTGGCGGAAGAAATACCAGGAGCCTCAAGGGCCGGACACGGGCGAGCTGCCGGAGCTGCCGGAGGGGTGGTCTTGGGGGAGCCTGGACCAGCTGACGCAATACGTGACGAGCGGATCACGGGGTTGGGCCAAGTATTATGCCCCGAACGGTCCCCTGTTCATCCGAGCCCAGGACATCAACACGGACTCCCTCTCCGTCGACGAAGCCGCACATGTCCAGATACCGCCTCACGCGGAGGGGAGGCGAACCAAAGTGGAGCAGGGGGATCTCCTCGTCACGATTACCGGGGCTAACGTGACCAAGAGCGCGGTTGTTGAGAAGGCCATCGGTGAAGCCTACGTCAACCAGCATATCGGTCTTTGCCGACCGGTGGATCCCGCCGTCTCTCAGTGGATCCACTTGTGGGTCGTCTGCCCGAATGGCGGCAGGACTCTCCTCGAGACTGCTGCGTATGGTGCCGGAAAGCCTGGCTTGAACCTGGACCACCTGCGGACGCTCCCCGTCCCTGTGCCTCCCATGTGTGAGGCTCAGCGCATCATGGATCTGTGGCGTCGGGTATTCCCTGGGATAGAGTCGCTCCAAAGGGACACAGGACGGCATCGCCGGGCTGTCTCCACCCTCCGCCAATCCATCCTCAAGCTTGCCTTCGAAGGCCGCCTGGTCCCCCAGGACCCCAACGACGAGCCCGCCTCCGTCCTCCTGGAGCGAATCCGGGCGTCCCGGAAGGCCGAGAAGCCCGCCGCCAAACGTCCTCGCAACCGGAAGTCCAGCCCTGGGAGCCTGGATCTCTGATGGCCAACCATACGCAGCAGATCGTCAACAAGGCCTGGAGTTTCGCCCACGTCCTCCGGGACGACGGGCTCTCCTACATGGCGTACACCGAGCAGATCACCTTCCTCCTCTTCCTGAAGATGGCCGAGGAGCGGACCCGGCCGCCCTGGAACCACCCGGCCATCGTCCCGGAAGAGTTGGGGTGGAACACCCTCCTTCGCCTGGACGGGGAGGCGCTGGAGCGGCACTACCGGCACATCCTCACGGAGCTTTCCGCCCAGCCGGGGATGCTGGGGGAGGTGTTCAAAAAGGGTAGGCAGGAGATCCAGAACCCGGCCACCCTGAAGCGGCTCATCGTGGATCTCATCGATCCCGTGGACTGGATGTCCCTGGAGGCGGACGTAAAGGGGGACATCTACGAGGGGCTCCTGGCCAAGTCGGCCCAGGAATCCCCCAAGGGGGCGGGGCAGTACTTCACTCCCCGGGCCCTGATCCAGGGGATCGTGGACGTCATGCAGCCGGGCCCCGACGACACCGTCTGCGACCCCGCCGCCGGCACCGGCGGGTTCCTCCTGGCGGCCCTGGCCTACGTGGTGCGGGAGCACGGCAAGGAGCTGAACCCGGAGCAGAAGCGGCACCTGAAGGAAGGGTTCGTCCGGGCGTGGGAGCTCGTTCCGGCCACGGCCCGCCTCTGCATCATGAACCTCTTCCTCCACGGGATCGACGCCGATCCCTGCCCCGTCTCCTCAGGCGTGGACAGCCTGGCCAGCGACCCCCGGGACCGGTTCAGCATGGTCCTCACCAACCCGCCCTTCGGCCGCAAGAGCTCGATCCAGATCGTGAACGGGGAAGGGGAGCTCCAGCGGGAGGATGTGGCCTACGAGCGGCAGGACTTCTGGACCACCACCAAGAACAAGCAGCTCAACTTCCTCCAGCACGTGAAGACGCTGCTGAAGATGCACGGCCGGTGCGCCATCGTGGTGCCCGACAACGTCCTTTTCGAGGGAGGGGCCGGGGAAGTGGTGCGGAGGAGACTGCTCCAGCAGTTCGACGTCCACACCCTGCTCCGCCTCCCCACCGGCATCTTCTACGCCCAGGGGGTGAAGGCCAACGTCCTCTTCTTCGACGCCAAGCCCGCCCAGGAGAAGCCCTGGACCACCCGCCTCTGGGTCTACGATCTCCGCACCAACCAGCACTTCACCCTGAAGACGACTCCCCTCAAGCGCTCGGACCTAGACAAGTTCGTGGCCTGCTACAAGCCCGGCCAGCGCCACGAGCGGGGGGAGACCTGGAGCGAGGACAACCCCCAGGGCCGCTGGCGGTCGTTCAGCTACGAGGAGATCGCCAAGCGGGACAAGCTGAACCTGGACATCACCTGGCTCCGGGACGAGTCCCTGGAGGACTCCGACAACCTACCCGACCCCGCCGTCCTGGCCGCCGAGATTGTGGAGGACCTCCAGGCGGCCCTGGAGGCGTTCGGGGCGGTGGCGGGGGAGTTGGAGGGGTAGGGGGGGAGGGATCTCGGGACTGGTAGCCTTCTCAGCCCCTCCTGCCGGCAGGGCCTCCAACGCACCCGCCACCGCCTGGAATCCGCCGCCGCTCAAATCCCCCAGCGTTCTGCCAGGGCAAACGGACCGGGAGACCGCCCGTCGCCTCCACGCCACGACTCTGCCCCGTCTGCAACCAAGGACACCTCTCCTTCAGAGGCATCATCCTCAGGGCCAGGCCACCTCAATGAACCACGCTGCTTCGGGTCCCCCGGTCCAAACGCCATCCTCCTTCGGGCCGGCCTCTCGCCGAGCTGCCCAGCCGGGCTGCTCTCCCGCCGCCGAAATGCTTGCTCCCCACCGCCTATCGGCCAACCACGAGTCTCCCGTCACGCCGTCCGGAACCTCGCCAGATTCCTCATCCCCACCTCTCGACCCTGGACTCACTCCGCCATCTCGGTCTTGAAAGTCCAAGACGGGGCACTCCCTGGCCTGACTCCCGGCAGCGGATTTGAGCCCAACCCCAGATTCTTGTCGTGGCTATGCACGCCAAGAATCGCTACTTCGTTAACTGACCCCGATATCCCCAGTGCTGAACCTGCCCTCGGTGGGGTGCTTTCCCTACTAGACACGCCATCCGTCGGGGGCTCCACGCATTCCAGCCTCCAAGAATACAGGCTCAGGTGGCTTTCGACCAAACAGCGTCTTCTTCCGGCTGTCACCCCACTTCTTGATGCGACGCTTCAGTCGTTGATGGAGCAGCGGCGCAAAGGACGCGGCGTACTCGCCGTCACCAGAAAGCCCAGGCCACCACAACACGCATCGACCGTCGATGATCTTCGAGAGCAGGATAGCGCAGCGCCAGAATTCCTCACCTTGATTGGTCCCAGCCATTTGAGAGTACCAATGGCGGGCCCATTGATTCCGATAGTATGAATCCCGTGCGAATCGGACCGCGTCACCAATCATTCCTCGATAGTGCTGCCATTGTGTGATCACAGCATCAGAGTGGGCGTTTACGTCCATAAGGCCAGCCACAGTAATCGCTCGGGCCATCCACGCGGGCTCCGTTCGAGCCAACCGACTCTTGATGTAGCGCTGTAGGTCTCCTCCTGCACCGCCCAGGGAGGCGCTCAGCACCTCCAGAGCCAATTCCGCGTCAGACCGTGCCGCATCAAGGCGCTGGAAGCAGAGTTGCTGCACCTTCGGTACCTTCACGGCAATCGACCACACCGCGACGCGGTCCTCCGGTACAGAGGCGATGCCCGACACGAATCGAACTGCCCCCTCACTCATGTGGAGGCGTCGAACCAATGCCTCCACTTGTCTCGGGTGCGTACTAGCAGCCGCCCGCGCTATCAGCACCGCGAGGCGGTGGACTTTCGATAGATCGTTATCGTCAAGAGCCTGCAGCAGTTGCAGCCAGTCATTGGCGTAGCCAGGCTCGGCGCCCAACACCTCACGCACTGTGGTCGTTGACAGTGCCTCCAGAACCAGCTGGCCGCCAACTGAGTCGAGCTGCTTCCAGTAGACCGTGAACTTCTCACGGACTCTCTCTTGCCTTTTCGAGAAGGCCTCTGACGACTCGGTGAGTCGCTCGAGGGCGGAACGGAGGTCGTCAGTTGACTCCAGTTCCTCCGATACGTCAAAAAACGGCTGAGTTCGTCCATCCTCGGAGCTGGCGTCCCGCTCGATCCGCAACTGCAGGGGAAGATCGGGCACCGCCGTGACCCTCCGAACAGCCGCATCCACTCTATGAGCCACGAGTCTTGCAGCTTCTATTCCGGCTAGCTCTACAAACAGGTCATAGAAACGCGGGGAGATGCGATCAACACAGTCCTCGACAGGTATCAACCCTCGTCCTGCGGCCGCTGACAGCGCCTTGGCCCCATACCACGACTCGTTACCATCTGGGAACGGCGACTCCTCCCGCTCGGCCCAGGACGCCACCACAATGTTGAGTAATGCATCATCTTCGCTCCCCGCAGCGATTGCCATTGAGTACGCCCTTACCATGGAGTCGGCTGATGCGAGGAGGCTCGGTAGTACCTCACCAAACCCATCGGGCACGGGAGATGCACTGAAATAGAGGAACGAAAGCGCCTTCACCTGCTGGTCAACGTCAGCGCTGGTGATAGCCTCAGCGAGTTGTCCAGAACTGAGCATCTCGGAGGCCGGGCGTGTCGCCCGCAGGAGATTCACCAAGAGGGATCGGCCAGGGAGCCGGCTTATCACTCCCCATTGGTGGTCACCCTGCAGATGAGGGAAGGTTGCCCAGAGCAAGTATTGGGCTGTTGCCCATTCATCCTGGTTAGTATCGCCACTGTGGGGCACCTCCTCTGCGGCGCGGATCAGGCGCTCCACCATTTGCGGGGTCAGCAACGAGCTGTGATCGGGAAGCGGCCATGCCCCCTGCCGGAGTGGCATACCCGTCCGGTTCGCGACGTCGTCGATGAACGCTCGCTGCACCCGCGTGGCCACTTCCCCGGCAAACCGAGCGACACCGGTACGCGCCATCTCGAAGAAATGGTCTTCCCGGGTCTGGGCCATGTGGCAGCGCAGTAGGCTCACATCAAGGTCCCCGAACTTGGCCGCAGTGTCATCGATGTTGCTTGGCTTTTTACTCCCTGGATCACACGGATCTGATGCGCAGTAGGATTCAACCAACCTCCAGCCGCCGATCCGTTCTCGATCCTCGGTGAGACGCCGAGCAATCAGGCTAGCTTCGTCCGCATCCGCAGTAGCCCCGGTACTGCGGAGCACTGCCACCAGGGCCCACTCTCCGGCCGCCGACGTTCCCGGTTCCCGAAGGGGCGCAGCGGCCTTTAGCATGGCTTTGCGGACATCGCCCCAGCCTAGGGTGGTGAACTGTAGGAGATGCTGGAACTGCTCGGTTGGTGCCCACCAACTGCCATTCAGGGAATTCATGAAAGCCCAACGGACTAGGCAGCTGGCAAACCCCGCGAGAGGTTTCCCGGCAAGCAGAGTGAAGCCAAGCTCGTGAGCACCATCGAGGGCGAGCCCATCAACAAGCTGGCACTGGGCCAGGATCTGCTTCTCAGATGCGCCCAGTGCGGCAAGACGAGTCGCAAGCTCGGCCTCGCGCCTCTGAACTTCCTCTTTCACTTGCTCCTCAGGATCCCGGCCGAGCCTCCTTTGCACCCGTGTTGTTACAGCGAGCGAGTGCGTGGAGAGCCATTGCTCAATGCCTGCCGAGATGAGCGGCCAAGCTGCCTCATGCTCCGAGACGGCCCTTAGTGACCCAATGAGCCACTCAATGTATGGGACCCGCTCAGTTGAAACAGATGCCTGCCAAGCCGCCTCCATGAACGCCGAAGGAACCACACGGGCTAGGGCGACGAAAGCCTCATAGTTGCTCCTAGGGAGGTTCTGTAGATCCACATAGGAGCGAACGAAGGCTGATGTAACACGGTGCGGGACTCTCGAGTCCAGCGCGGCGCAGACCACCGCCGCCCCGATCACATCAGCCGTGCGGTCAAGCGCCTGGATTGGCTCCAGCACAGAGCTAAGCGCTTCAAGGGGGTCCCCGCCCACCCGTTCCTCCCGAGCGAGTGCGTCGACCACGGCGAGACCGAGGGCAACCGGGATGCCCTCGCCGGCCAGGCGGTACCGGCTCGGCTCCCCGTCGAGCGGCCGAAAGAATCGCGTCTGTGCAACTGCGTGGAGCCGCTCGTCGAGGACAGCGTCGAGCGTTACTGCGTCGGCCCTTCCTGTCCCCTTCAAGACCTCGATGAGCTCCTCAGCTTGACCCTTCAGGTCGCTCGCGAACTGCGATGGGGAGAGTCCGGACGGTCCAATGGCAGCGTACCGCCTCATGTACTCGAAGAGAAGTCGATCGTCGCTTAACTCGCTTAGCTGCTCTACTTCAGCCGCCCCCAGCAACTCCAAGGCAAGGCCCAACAACCGCGGATTGCGCAACGACAGAATCAACTCGGCATTGAGCTTCGCCGGGTTGGACCCATTGGCCTGCAGGATGCTCTGCACCTCGTCAACGGACCATTCCGGCACAACTAGTTCGTGGAAAGCGCAGTGCAGCCCGTGTCTCACCGAGTGGGTGAAGAAGTGAGCCCGGGACGTAAGCACCAGGGAGCCGCCAATGTCCTCCATGAGCAACGTGCCAGCATTGACCCAGCGCGCCCAATCGACCCGCGGGGCCTGGTTCAGACCATCAACCACCACCACGACTGGGGGAGCACCGCCCCTAGCCTGGACCCAGAATCCAAGACGCCGGGCCCATCGTTGGCGACCTCCAGGCTCCGCAACCGCAGATGTCTGTCGCAGGAGACCCTCTATGACCAAGCCTCCAAATGCCTCCCGAGAGGGCTGTCCGGCAAACTGATCCGGCGTGAACAACAGCATTAGCGGGGGAGGATCGCTTTGCAGCCATGTCTGGGCCACCAACCACGACTTGCCGCACCCCTCATCGCCGAGCACTGCAACCACAGAGGGGGTATGGAAGGCTTCAGCGATCACCGCTGTAAGGGCTGGACGGGGAGTCGCCTGGATGAGTCCGGGATCGGCCGGTGCAAGCGGTTGACCAAGGTCCGCAAGCGCACGCCGGCGACTCGAAAACGCCTTACGCAGCCAGCCACCACTTCGAACGGCTGCGGAGGCCAGCGCCACCATGGGCCCATTGATTGCTGCCTCCAGAGCAGATGCAGCACCCGCGTAGCCAGGGTGACCTCGGATAGCCTCAAGTTCGTGGCTGATGTCGAGGGTGCCACCGATAGCGCTCCGCCGCGCCCGGAAGAACTGATTTGTCGCTTGGTGGCCCATAGCGAGTATCAGGGCGAGCAAAGGGAGATTGGACGGGGCCCAGTCCAACAGCAGTAGACCGATGCCGAAGGTCTCTGCCGCCTGCCTAACCACAGTGGTATGTTGAGCGCTGACTGCCTGAGTCGATGCGAGGATCCACGTGTCGACTCGTCCATCGCCGCCGACTCCCGCCTCGGTGATCTTGCTCAAGACCTCGTTCTTTGGCAGCGGAGTCGTGTATAGCTTGGTCTCAAAGTAGGTCGCACCGTGATCTAAGTCTGACTCCCCGTCTCGCCCGTGCTGCGACCCGCTAGATGCGAGACGGAACGGCATTCCCGATATCTCTGTCAGGACCGCAGCAATGAGCCCCTCGAAGCCATCAGGCCCCGTGTTGTCGAGGCTAGTCAACGCTTCACGGAGGCGTTTGAGGTGTTCGTCGATATCAGTCACAATCCACGCCCGAAAGTGCGTCCGTTACCCGTGTAAACAAGTCGCAGGGTCGATGTCAGTTATGGACACAATGGAAGGGCTGGCCTCCTGCGGACGGCGTGGGTTAGCGTCGCCGTTCGAGAGGAACGCCAGAGCCACCTGCGGCTTGGAGCCGCACAGCACAGGAGACCAGCCCATGTCATCCATCGCGAACCCAAACTTCTGCGTCGGCCTCGACGTCCACAAGGACTCGGTCACCATCGCGGTCCTTCGTAACCGCGAGCCGGAGCCGATGCGAGTCGATCGACTTCCCAACGACCACAAGAAGCTGCGCCGCTACTTCGAGCGACTGGGAGCCGAAGGCTCGGTGCGTGCCTGCTACGAGGCGTCCGGGGCCGGCTACGTGCTCCATCGCGCCCTCACCGAGTCGGGCTATCCGTGTGACCTCGCTCATGCCCACGCGACCCGGTGAGCACCGCAAGACCGATCGCCGCGATGCCATCCGCATCGCCCAGGATTTCCGGGACGGTCGCCTCGTGCTCATCCACATCCCCACCGAGGAGGATGAGCGGGTCCGTGATCTGGTCCGCTGCCGAGAAACCTTCCAACGCGAAATCATCAAGTCGCGCCACTACATCCTCAGGTTTCTCCGCCGCCGAGGCTTCATCTATCGCGACGGCACGGCATCTGGGGTGTTCTCTGGTGGAGCCCGGACCTCTGGACGAGCTGCAGGGGGCGATGCGGTGGGACGGGGTTGACCTAGGAGTGTAGTGCGGGCGCGCCGCGGATCGGGCCAGGGTGGCGATGAGTTGCAGCGGCTTGCTGTGACCCGGGAGCGCTCAGGGGCATCCCTCCGATGCCGTAGGGTAGCCCCCTGGGGGGCATGGGGGATGGCAGGGGGATGGCATGGGGGATGGAGGCGATGTACCATCTCGGAAAGGTGCCCATTGGTGGACCCCCACCCGGTGGCGGTCAGGGCCCCACCAGGCTGGGGGCTCCGGTAGCCCGGTGAAGTGCTGGACGCCTAGCCCTTCGCCGGCTCTCGCAGAGGGAGGTTACAGGTGGGTTTGCGAGACTATCTTTCGGTTGCCGAGGACATTGAGTGGCTTCATGAGGAGTGGTGGAAGTCTGCCTCCATTAACCTGAAGCCGGATGCCATCCGAAGAGGAAGCACCACTCTGCGTCTACTCTTGATTGACCACGGAATTGAAAGAGCCTGGTGGACCTCTGGGATGCCAGGTGTCCCGGTGCTTCACGGACCCGACCTAGTTGCTTGGCTCGAACGCGAGGGTTTCC
>Ga0209164_1003083_pt1 | contig 16380 bp, 16 predicted proteins | sample MTBNYHSulfiMetaG_FD_187458 | JGI IMG/M metagenome (GOLD analysis project Ga0209164, IMG submission 187458) | Enrichment culture microbial communities from rom New York Harbor, USA that are MTBE-degrading - MTBE-NYH (New York Harbor Sulfidogenic)... | ecosystem: Environmental > Aquatic > Marine >...
TCAATATGGTGTCCAGGATTCACTGTCTGCTACTTTCTCAGGTGTAATGTTTCTTTGACTAAGTATCATTATCATCCTGATGTATTCTTGGTAACCAGTATGTATAGTATGTCCTGGACACCGTACAACAAAGTATTGATTTTTCGCAATCAATTCTTGTATAATTAATACATAATATCAGCTTTAACTATGATCGCTTGGTGGGAAGAAATCATTGGTTTCATTTCTTTGGCGCCGATTTTCCTAGCGCTGGTCTTTATCGTATATTCATACCTCACCAAGAGCACCCTGGTATCCCGCAGGGTGTTTTATTTTTAAGTTTTCGTCATTATCCGCATTTTTGTAGATCATTAAATTAAAAAGAGAGGAGGTAAAAAAAAAGGGATCAATTAACAATCGGTTCGTTTCCAATTCATAAAAACAATATTAGAAAAGGAGTTTTATATCAATGTCACCTGAAAAGAAAAAGGGTAATTGGGCAGATTCTCTGACCGCTATGATGGAAAAGATGGCGCCGATCTTTGATCAGCCCATCCTCGCCTCAGTGCGCGATGGTTTCGTCGCCCTAATGCCGCTCATTATTGTGGGCGCGCTTGTCTTGATCGTTCTCCAATTCCCGCTCTGCTTCCGCGATGAGGCGGCATGCTATTTTGAGAGCGTATTGCCAGAAGCACTTGCAGGATCGTTATGGAGCGTCTTTAATGTGACCTTCGGCCTGCTGTCGCTGTATGTGGTCATCTCCGTTTCTTACGCACTCTCACGCCGCCGCGGCCTTGATCCACTCATGCCAGTGTTCTTCTCGTTCATGTCCTACATCCTGGTCGCCAGCCCACAGTTGGCCGGCGGAGAGGCAGGCACTTTCCTGGATAACCAGGGTCTCTTCACTGCCATCGTCGTATCGGTACTCTCGGTTGAAGTGTTTAACTTCTTTGTCAAGAGGAACATCATCATCAAGATGCCCGAAGGCGTCCCGCCCGCGATCTCGGCTGCTTTCGCAGCCCTCATCCCCGGAGCCGTTTTGGCATTTGGCTGGTGGTTCATCCGCTTCGTACTCAATTTTGACCTGGCGGCCGGATTATTCCAGGTATTGAGCGCGGTCGTCCCCGTAGCCTCCACCTATGTAGCCGCTGCCATTGCCGAAACGTTCCACGCATTCCTTTGGACCATGGGTATCCATGGCGACTTGACCATCGGCATCGCCCTCGAGCCGGTCTGGCAAGCCAACCTGGCAGCCAATGCTCAAGCAGTCGCTGCCGGCTTGGAACCGACAGCCATCTACACCGGCCTGTTCCGCTCATTTGTCGTTCCTGGCGGCTCTGGCGCAACCCTGCCGTTGGCGATCTACTTCACTCGCTCCAAATCAGAGCGGCTACGCCGCGTTGGCTGGCTCGGCATCCCGCCCGGGATCTTTAATATTAATGAGCCCATCACCTTCGGCGCGCCAGTTATCTTCAACCCAATCCTAGCCATCCCGTTCATCATCATCACCTTCTTGAATACCACGGTGGCTTACCTGGCAACCGCTGCCGGTTTGGTCGGACCAACCTACATCGCAGCTCCCTGGACGCTACCATCACCGCTGTTGATGTTCCTGGCCACCGGTTATGACTGGCGGGCGATCATCCTCGCCATCATTGTCGAGTTTGTGATCCCCGGCATCATCTGGTACCCGGCGTTCAAAGCCTGGGAGAAGCAGGTGCTGGAGAAAGAAGAATCCGCCAAAAAGGTGTGATCTCGGCGGATGTAAATAGTTAAAACCCGGGGGATGTGGCTCGTTCACATCCCCCATTTTTTTCCGAGGGGAAGCAATCATGAAATTAACCTTTATCGGTGCAGGGGGCGTACGCACACCCCTGGTTATGCAGAGTGTACTGAATTACCAGGATCGCCTGCCATTGGACACTGTGTGCATGATGGACATCGATCCCGAGCGCCTGGAATTGATGCGCCTGGCATGCAAACCGCGTCTGGCGAAAGGCGCCAAATTCAATATCAAATGGACCACAGACGCACTTAAAGCGATCGAGGGTTCGGATTTTATCGTCACAACTTTCCGGCAGGGCTCGCTGGAATCGCGCGTCATTGACGAACAAGTGCCGCTGAAATACGGGGTGCTCGGCCAGGAGACCACCGGTCCAGGCGGTTTTGCCATGGCGCTGCGCACCGTGCCGGTTATTCTGGAATATGTGGAGATGATCAAAAAATACGCGCCGGACGCATGGCTGCTCAATTTCACCAATCCTGCCGGCATCCTGACCGAAACCATCACACGTGTGGGAGGATTTGAACGAGCAGTCGGCATCTGTGATAACCCAGCAGGCATGATGCGCGCGGCAGCAGCTTTTCTGAGTGTGGATGTTGAGGACCTCTTTCCCGAATATTACGGCATCAACCACCTTGGATGGATGCGCTCTCTGTATCTGAAGGGGCGGGATGTTGTGCCTGACATCATAAAGACTTTGAAAAACGAAGAGGCGTTCCTGGAGCACTTCCCGTTCGACATCCATGAGGTGGAAGCGCTGGGTTCGATCCCAAACGAGTACAACTACTTTTTCTATTACCCAAGAAAATCAGTTGAGAACCTGGTTTCATCCGGCCAGAGCCGGGCGCTACAGATCCTGCCTTTCAACCAGGAGCTGTATGCCAGCCTGCGCAAGATCCGCGATGAAGAGGATGATCCCCAAAAGATCCAGGAAGTCTATATGCACTACCTGGCACAACGGCATGGCACGTATATGACCTTGGAAACAGGCCAAAAAACCACCAAGGAATCGCTGAAAGCTGATAAAAGCACAGTGAAGGAAGATGTAAAAGAAGCGATGGACGAGAGTGCCGAAGGGTATTCCAATGTGGCGCTTAATGTGATCGAGGCGCTCACGATCAAACCCAAAGTCATGATCCTGAATGTGCCCAACCGCGGCGCGCTGCCCGGGATGGCTGAGGATGACGTGGTTGAGACCACTGTGATGATCGGCAACGGTGTTGTCCGCCCCTTCGCGATGGGAACGCTGCCGGACGCCGATCTGGGTATGATGAAATCGGTGAAAGCTTACGAGCGGTTGACGATTGACGCTGCGATTAAAGATTCCTATTCATTGGCTTTGAAAGCGCTGACACTGCACCCGTTGGTTCCGGGGTATGACATTGCAAAAAGAATCCTGGACGATTATCTTGACCAGCATGGAGATTACTTCCCCAAGCTGCGCTATGCTAAAATTCCTTAGTACAAGGTAGCCATTGGAAGGGACACAATTAATAAAAGGAGAATGAAATGGCAGAACAGAAAAAAATTCATGTGCTGATGGTTTGCGCTATGGGCATGTCTTCCAGCTTGATCGAGGCGAAAACCGCAGAAGCCGCAAAAAAAGCAGGCATCCCCTTTGAACTCAAGGCTATCGATACCGCTGAACTTGGTCGCTGGGATTGGGAAAGCAACCGAATGGATGTTGTTCTGGTAGCGCCGCAAGTTCGATTTAAGAAAAAAGCGATTGAAGAAGCCGCTGGTCCCCAGGGCAGTCTGGTGCTCAATATCGACTCCATCGCTTACGGCATGGTAGATGGCGATGCGATCTTTGATCAGATCGTTGAAGCGCTCAAAGAAGCTGGGCGCTTGTAAAATTATTTTAAATTCACGAGGGAGTCTGAGAATCTATTATGGTATTTAAAGGGTTGCTGGTATTACTCAGTGGTTTTCTATTCATCTTCTCCTCGGGTATCCCGATGCGGTTGATCAGCCGCTATAAACCGGATTACCGGCGGGAAGGTATCTATTGGGGAGTCGGCATCTGGATCATCGCATTTTTGGTCAGCACCTTTCTTCAAAACCTGATCCGGCAAATCGCCACCGGCGGCGCCCCACTTCCTGCGCAGGCAAACCCGCTCACATATTTATTGGGGGCTGTCATAACCACCCTCTTGGTGCAGATCGGGATGCTGATATATCTCAACCAACAGCGTAAAAAGCACGCTGATCTAGCAGGTGAAGGGCTGGCTCTCGGATTTGGAATCGGTTTGATTGCTCAAGTGTTCACCGGAATGATATTAATCGCAGCGGGAGTCGGGGTGGTTTTTCAAGGCGTGGGACTTAACCTGAATCTCGGGCAGATACAAACCAGTACCATCGAGGTGATTGGTGGTGAAAGCCTGGTTGGGCTCTTTTTCGCGCTCTTGTCATTGGTCTTCTTCCGCATTGCACTCTTAACCGTTACCGCTGCGCAAGGATACCTGGTCGCGCGATCTGTCGATAACCGCCGCATTTGGTTCTGGGGAGCACTCTTGATCTATACCGCTTTCACCTGGGTAATCTTCCTCCTGCAGATGCTGCTCGGTGACCCCAACGCGGGACAGGTTTCTTTAGGGTTAACCACCCTGCTGTCTTCGGCTATTTCCGCTTTGTATTATATTGGCGTCTTTCTGTTGGGCACACGCTGGCTCAGCGGTCAACTCCAATCTGAGATGAAAAAGAAGAGCAAGAACAGGAGCAAATAAAGTGATGGCAGATAAAAAAGTTCCTCTTTATAAGAGCGGCAAAGATGGGCGTCCGATGGTGAAAGTGCCCGCGGGGAAATTTCTGTATGGCGAGGATAAAGAAGAAAAAGAAGTTCCCGATTTCTTTATTGACCAATATACGGTTACTAACGCGGAATATAAGACCTTTGTGGATGCAACCGGGCACCCGGACCCTGCGCTTTGGCGCGATCATACCTGGCCTGCAGGCAAGGAAAATCATCCTGTGGTCGAGGTGAACTGGAAAAGCGCGGCTGCGTATGCGGAATGGGCAGGCAAACGCCTGCCGACCAATGAGGAATGGGAAAAAGCCGCCCGAGGAACTGACGGGCGCACCTGGCCCTGGGGCGACGATTGGAGCATAAAAAATGCCAATGTTTTTTCCGGCGACACCACCCCTGTTGGGCAGTATTCTCCGCAAGGCGACAGTCCTTATGGGGCAGCAGACATGGCTGGCAACGTGTGGGAGTGGATCGGCGGCATCAGTGAACACGCGCTGCGCGCGCCACTGCGTGGAGGCGATTGGCTGGACGGCCCCGAAGAAGCCATGACCACTCACATTCGCATGCACACACCACATCGAAAAAATCCATTTGTGGGCTTTCGTTGCGCGTCCGATACAGCCGAACCGATGGAATAGTCCCTCTTTACGGTTTGAATCTTTATGGCGAATTCCACTGAAATCGTCCTGGTCCGCCACGCCGAGACCACGATGATCTCCAAAGCGCGGATCCACGGACACTCTGACGCGCCGCTCACAGAAAACGGCATCCGCGATGCACATAAAACCGCCTATGCTCTGGCAGATGACTCTTTCAGCGCATTCTACAGCAGCTCGTTAGGCCGCGCCATGCGCACAGCCGAGATCATCGGACAGTCGATTGGCCTGGCGGCGCACCCAGTGGATGGGCTGCGGGAAAGGTTTTATGGCTGGCTGGAGGGCAAACCTTTAGCTTTATTCGAACCCGACCTCACCGGTCCGGCATTCATGCATCCAATCATCAAGTTCGCCCTGCATTTCAGCGGCGAAAGGGAGGATGAGTTCCCCAAACGGGTGATACGCTCGTTTGAAGAAATTGTCAGCAACCATAGAGGGGAACGTGTACTGATAGTCATCCATTGGGGCATCCTCAGCATACTGACCAAGTATTTCAAGGGAGAAACCATGGAGGGCTGGCAGGGCGTCGGCCCCTGGACTGCCTGTGGAATTTCGGAAGCCCGGCTCAATGGACGCGGCTGGGAGATCCTTCGTCTAGACCAACACACTCACCTTCAATAATCGGCAAGGAATCATGCAAAATCCAACCAAAATCCTGCTCGTTCGGCACGGAGAAACCTCTGCAATCGCCAATAACCGGATCCACGGGCAAACCGACAGCCCGCTTTCGGAGCGGGGAAAGGGGGACGCCCAGAAAACCGGGGAATATTTCCGCCAACAGCCGCCCGATCTGATCTACTCCTCGTCGTTGGGCAGAGCCATGCAAACCGCCCGTATCATCGGCAGCGCAGTGGGAGTTGAGCCCATTCCAATGGATGGATTGCGCGAACAGAATTACGGCTGGCTGGAAGGGATGCCCAATTCATTATTTGAGCCTGAAGGCAGCGGCCATTGGTTTTTCCGGCCTTTTGTACGATTTGCCATGGCGTTTACTGCGGAGAAATCTGATGCATATCAGAAAAGGGTCATATCCACATTCAATGAGATCATTGCGCGGAATCCGGGCATGCGAATTTTGTTCGTTGTACACTGGGGAGTACTTTGCGTCTTGGAACGATATCTTTCGGGCAAGGATGTCTCTCAATGGTTCCGGCAAGTGGAATGGAACTATTGCGGAATTTCCGAGTTTCAACAAGCCGGCCAGACCTGGAAAATGGTCCGATTGGATGATCACGGGCATTTATAATACAATCTGATTAACATTTGAATAAAAATCATTAACAGAAAGTTGGAGCCTTGAATGGAAATAGAGTGGGAGCAGACATTATTTCAACTCATACTTCACGCGGGCAGCGCCCGCAGCTTTGCCAAGGAAGCAGCCGAACTCGCTGAATCCGGCAAGTGGGACGATGCGGAAGAAGCTCTTCAACAAGCGAACGAAGAACAGACCCAGGCGCACAAGATCAACACGAACATCATCACCAAAGCCGCCCGTGGGGAGAACATCGAGTTTTCTGTTTTATTGGTCCATGCCCTTGACCTGCTAATGCTGGCCTGGGCGGAAATCGATAATACCGAGCAGTATATTCGCATGGCGAAACGCATCAGCGCATTAGAAATGGAGGTGAACCAATGGCGCGACCAAGCATCGAAAAAATAACGGTGATTGGCGGGGGGAGCTCATACACCCCGGAACTGATAGACGGATTCATCCAGCACGAAAATGAACTGAAAGTGGGCGAGATCGCTCTGTTTGATATCGACGAAGAGCGCCTCGAAATCGTGGGCGGGATGGCGCAGCGCCAGGTGCGCTACGCGGAAATGGACACCAAGGTCACCTTGAACACCCAGCGGCCCAAAGCAGTGGAAGGCGCGAAATTCGTGCTTTCATCCATGCGCGTCGGCCATATGGCGGCGCGCATTTTAGACGAGAAGATCCCGCTGAAATATGACGTGATCGGACAGGAAACTACCGGCCCGGGCGGCACCTTTAAGGCTTTCCGCACCATCCCGGTCACCCTGGAAATCGCCAAGGATATGGAAAAATACGCGCCGGACGCCTGGTACATCAACTTTACCAATCCCTCCGGCATCATGACCGAAGCCATCCTCAAGCATACCAACCTGAACGTGGTCGGCTTGTGCAACAACCCCATCAACACCATCGCCGCCATGGCGGAAGCCTTCCAAGTCGAACCCAAGGATGTCTTCTTGGAATGGATGGGCATGAACCATGTCAACTGGGTACGCAAGGTTTATATCAAGGGAGAGGATGTGACCCAGAAGATCTTCGATAACCTAGAGGAAATGTCCAAGATCGAAGAAATGCCCAAGTTCGACCCTGAACTGGTACGCACGCTGGGGGTGCTGCCTACCTATTACCTGCAGTATTACTACTTCCAGCCAGACAAAGTGAAGGAAGTGAAGCAATCCGGCAAAACGCGCGGCGAGACGGTTTTGGAGGTTGAAAAAGACCTGCTCAGGCAGTTCGCTGATCCCAATGTGTTGGTCAAACCACCCGAACTCATGCTGCGCGGCGGCGCGCGCTATTCGGAGGCGGCGGTCAACCTGATCATGTCGCTCATGCTCGACCGGCGCGACGTGCAGATCGTCAATGCCCGCAACGGCAGCAGCATCCCCGACTTCCCAGAGGATGTTTCGGTGGAGGTGCCATGCGTGGTGGGCGCGCACGGCGTCACCCCGCTGGTAATGGGACATTTCCCCGAGTCGATCCGCTCGCTGGCCATCCGCGCCAAAGCCTGGGAATCCGCCGTGGTGAAAGCCGCTGTCAGCGGTTCTCGCCGCGATGCGGTGCTGGCTATGCTGCAGAACCCGCTGGTGCCGGATTATCCGACCGCGGTCGAACTGGTGGATGAGATGCTGGAAGTGAACAAGCAATATCTGCCTCAGTTTTTCAAAAAATAAAATTAATTACCGCATACATCGACGAGCTCACTCAAAGAGTGCTCTTCGAGCAGTATGCGGTTTCAAAAAAATACTTTGGAGATAGAAAATGACCAAAATTGATCTGACCAAGAAAATCGATATACCCGATTGGGTGGAATCGCTGACCAAACCGGTACGCATCGGCGAAGGACACCTGGAGAGGCAGTGGGAAGAGATCGGGGACGAAGTGATGGAAATGGTCAAGAAAGTACTCCCAACCGGAAAGTACACCCTTGGACCATACCTAAAGAAGTTCGAAGAGGATTTCGCCGCGTACAGCGACAGCACGTATGCGATCGGCATCTCCAGCGGTACCAAGGCGCTGCATATCGCCCTGGAAGCCATGGGGCTGGGACCCGGCGATGAGGCCATCACGGTCTGCAATACCTATGTCGCCACGGCTTTCGCGGTGAATTACTGCGGCGCGGAACCCGTCTTTGTGGACGTTGATCCCAAGACCTTTAATATGACCGCGGAAATGGTGGAGGAGAAGATCACCAGCAAGACCAAAGCCATCATCCCGGTGCACCTCTACGGGCATGTGGTGGATATGGACCCGCTCATGGAGCTGGCCAGGAAACATAATCTGTATGTGCTGGAGGACGCTTCCCACGCGCACGGCGGATATTACAAAGGCCGGAGGGTGGGTTCGCTCGGACACGCGGCCGCGTTTTCCTTCTATCCCTCCAAGAATATGGGCGCGTACGGCGACGGTGGCATCATCACCACCAGCGACCCGGAACTCTATGAAAAGATCAAGATGCTGCGCTATGTCGGGCAGCGCGTTAAATTCATTCATGAGGTGATCGGCTTCCAGGACCGCCTGGACGAGCTGCAGGCGGCCATGATGAGCATCAAGCTCAAGAACCTGGATGACTGGAATAACCGCCGGCGCAAGATCGCCGCGATCTATGACGAAATGCTCAAGGACACGCCGCTGCAGCTCCCGCATGTGGAGGAGTACTGCCATCATGTGTACTACTCTTATGCCACCATCGCGCCCACGGAAAATGAGCGCAATGACCTGCTGCTCTATCTGAACCAGCATGAGATCGGCGGGTTCGCCATGTATCCCATCATGGTGCCCATGCAGGGTGCATATGAATACATGGGCCACAAGGAAAGCGACTTCCCGGTTGGCGCAGCCAACGCGCGGCGCGTGCTGAACTTGCCGGTGTTCGAGACCTTCCGTGAAGATGAAGCGCGCGAGGTGGCGCAAGCCATTCTGGCATATTACGACCGCGTATAAACAGCTCGAAAGAGGGAGGAAAGCATGGCAGAGATGAAAAAGCTGGCGGTACTGGGCGGTAGCAGCATTGCCTCGCCCCTGCTTGTGCAGGAGATCGCCAAGCGCAATGACCGGCCGCCCTTTGAGGTGTGCCTGATCGGACGCACCCGGGACAAGCTGGAAAAGGTCGGGGCTGCAGCGGTCCGGGTGACGCAAGGCGCAGATGTGCCGCTCAAGGTCACCATTGAGACCAATATCACCAAGGGACTGGATGGCGCAGATTATATCCTCAACCAGATACGCGTAGGCGGCTACCAGGCGCGCGCCTACGATGAGCGTTTTCCGCAGCAGTTCGGCATCCTGGGTGAAGAAACTTTCGGACCGGGCGGCATGAGCAACGCGCTGCGCACCATCCCGGTGGTGCTGGAGTACTGCCGCGAGATCGAGAAAGCCGCGCCGGACGCGCTGGCGCTCAACCTGACTAATCCCAATTCCTTCATCCAGTACGCGGCGGTTAATTATTCCCAAGTGAATATGGTGGGCGTATGCGACTCGCCTGTAGGTATCGCTGAAAATATCTCCGCGCTGCTGGATGTGCCGGTGGAGAAGTTATGGGTGGAATACGCAGGCATGCACCATTTCGGCTGGGTGGTCAAGGCCGTGCTGGACGGGAAGGATATGATGCCGGAGATCCTTAAGAATCTCGAAAAGGTGCCCGGCCTTCCCGTGGACGCGGAGATCGCGCGCGCGGTAGGCGGCATCCCAACCTCGTATTTCCGCTACTACTACCACTCCAACCGCGTTTTGGAAAAGCAGAAGGCGACCAGCCAGGTGCGCGCCGAACAGCTGATGGAACTTCAGGATCAGGTCATGGCGGATTACGAGACCAGCAAAGGCGGTCTGCCGGATTCGCTGCTGCAGCGCGGCGCCCACTGGTACGGCGCCAGCGTGGTGCCGGTGATGCTGGCGCATGCCAACAACGCCAATGAGGTGCATATCGTCAACCTGGTGAACAACGGCACGGTCGAATGGATGCCGAAGAAGGCCATCATCGAAACGCAGGCGCTGGTGAACCGCCACGGCCTCACGCCGCTCGAGCCGGCCAGGACGCCGATTGACCTGCAAGCCATGGTGCGGCTGAACGCGACCTTCGAAATGCTGTGGGTGGAGGCGGTGGTTGAAAAGGATCACGACAAGGCGCTGCGCGCCATGATGCTCAACCACCTGGTGCATGACCTGGATACGGCCAAGGCGATTCTGAAGGAGATCTGGAAGTTCTAACACACTACATAATTTTCAGAAATAAAAAGCTTTTCGAAGCGATTTTATAACAATGAATCCTTTTCAAAATACGAAAGGGATTCTTATTTATCTGTCATTGCGAGGGTTGCCTTATAGCCCGAAGCAATCTGCGCCTAATTAGATACAGATTGCTTCACTCCGTTCGCAATGACAACGGTAAAAGGACAGATAACTTCCCTTGAAGGCGACGGTTCTCAGTCGCTGCCACTCGCAATGACATTTGGTTAAGATTCCTTCCTGGTCAAACGGATCAGCACCACGCCGGCTAGGATGAGGGCGGCGCCCAGGATCTGCACAGGCGTGAGTATCTCGCCGAACATGAAATAGGCGATGATTGAGGTCACGATCGGCTCGCTGGTCAGGATCAGGTTAGCCACGCTGGAAGGCAGATAATGCAAGCTGACATTGTAGAGCCCAAAACCCATGAGGGTGGGCACCATGGCCAGCACGAGAAGCACTAACCAGCCCGACCAGGCATTTCCCAGCCAGAACATGTCCGCCGCTGTCTTCGCGCCGCCCGGCAGGAACCGCCCCAACCCAAGATTAGCCGCCAGCATGAAGAAGCTGCCGATGGCGAAGATATACAGCAGCGAGGTCCAGGGGTTGATGCCGCGCTGGGAGGAATAGCGCCCCATGAGCGAGTAGAGCGCGTAAGAGAGCCCCGAGAGCACACCCGCCAGCACGCCGCCAGGGTTGAGCGCCCAGAGCGCTGGGTCGAGGGCGTTGGAGACCAATGCGATGCCGCCAACGCTCAAGACCACCGCGATGATCTTGGGCAGATCGAGCGATTCCTTGAGTAATAACCAGCCCAATATTGCGGTAAAGGCAGCGGAGGAATACGCCAGGACGGTTGCCACCGCCGCTCCGTTGAGCACCACCGAGAGCGCCCAGGTGGAATTGAAGAGCATCAGCACCAGGCCGTACAGCGCAAGGAGAGGTAGTTGCCTGCGCTCCACCTTGATGAGGTCGCGACGGCTGAAAAGCAGGATCAGGAATAAAGATACTGCCACGAAGAACTCGCGCCAGTAGGTCAGCACCAAAGCCGGCATAGCGTACGTGAGCGTCAAGTAGCGGATGAAGATGGCGGTGGTCGCCAGGAAGAGCGTGGCGCCGAAGGCAGCCAGGTAGCCGCGGTTGGCATGGGCAGCGGATTGGGTTGTGGTTTCCATATCGGGTGGAAATTATAGCGGGATATGAGGTCAATAATTGACACAATCAGACACTTTTTGACATTTTTCAAAAAAGTAGGGATTTGTTTCTTGGGAACGAATCTTTCCACAGATGAACTCTGATGTTTAATTGATAAGCACAGATTCAATCTTTTTTTATCGGATTGTTGGGTTGATAAAGCCAACCCAACCTAACCGGGTTTGCGGGAAAGTGGGGGATTTGTTTTTTAAGAACGAAATTTTTCCACAGATGAACTCTGATTTTTAATTGATAAACATAGATTCAATCATTTTTTATCGGATTGTTGGGTTGATGAAACCAACCCAACCTACCCGATTAGCTGGCCGAGATCCTTCACCCTTTCGGTGTCCAGGATGACAGTCTCTTCATCATTATTTTTCAGCCACTATAAGATCGTTGGGTTGAAGGTGCCAACCTAAACCACCCAGCGAGCCAACCGAGATCCTTCACCCTTTCGGTGTTCAGGATGACAAACATCTCATCCGCCGATGGTTGTTTTAATTCCATACCCATCCACCAAAGCGCGGATCTCATCGACCTGTGCGTCGGTGTGCTCGGGGAGATCCATGAGCGGGTAATCAAGGCCGAGGCGGGCATATTTGCCGGCGCCGTAGCGGTGGTAGGGCAGGATATCGACCTGCTGGACGATGTCGCCTAATTCCTTGACAAATCCCATGCGGGCGCGTATCTCGTCGGGGCTGTCGTTGATTCCCGGGACCATGACCAGGCGGATGAACATGGGCACGTTCTGTTGAGCCAGTAATCGAGCGTTGGCCAGGATCAGGTCATTGTCGCGGCCGGTGAAGAGGCGGTGCTGGGTATTGTCCATCAGCTTGATGTCATAGAGCACGAGGTCGATGAAGGGCAGGACTTCCTCAAAGCGGCACCAGCCCACATCGCCGGCAGTATCCAGCGCGGTGTGGATGCCCTCGGCTTTCATGCGTTTGGCGACATGCGCCACGAAGCCGGACTGCCAGAGGGGCTCGCCGCCGGAGAAGGTCACCCCGCCGCCGGAGGTCTCGTAGAAGACGCGGTCCTTGAGCAGTTCCTCCACCACTTGATCCACGGTCATGAAAGTGCCGGCTAGCTCCAGGGCTCCTTCGGGGCATTCCTCTACGCAATCGCCGCAGCCATCGCATTTCACCCGGTCGATGAGGATATAGCCATCCTCGCCAAATGAAAGAGCGCCCTGCGGACAGACCTGGATGCAGGTGCCGCACTGTTTACATTTCTCGCGCGAGTAGAGCAGGTCGGGCAGGGGGCGGATGAGCTCGGGATTGGAGCACCACAGGCAGCCCAAAGGGCAGCCCTTGAAGAACACTGTGCTGCGGATGCCGGGGCCGTCCTTGGTGGAGTACTTCTGGATAGCCGAGATCAGGCCCAGGTCGGGATTGTAGAGAGGCATAACGAAGAGATTATAACTTTTTCCGGTTAGAGACCCTGCATTTCCGTGCGCGCGATGATGGCTTCCTGCACCTCGGGGATGAGCGAGGTGAAGAGGGCGCAATAGCCCGCCACGCGCACCATCAGGTTCTGGTGGCGCTCGGGATGCAGGCGCGCGTCGCGTAATTCAGCAGAGTCTACAATGTTGAATTGGATGTGGAAGTTTCCGAGGATGCGGTTGGCTTCCAGGAAGGCCACGAATTTGTCCAGGTTGTCCTCGCCGGCCAGCGCGCCGGGAGAAAATTTCATGTTGAGCAGCTGCCCGCCGGCCATGCGGGTGTTGGGCAGCTTCGAGACCGACTTAAGCACCGCGGTCGGCCCGCTGCGGTCGGCGCCCAGGCAGGGCGAGGCGCCCTCATTAAGCGGCTGGCCCGCGTAGCGGCCATCGGGGGTGGCGCCCACATCCATGCCGGAAGGCACATAGGAGGAGATGTTGGAAGTGGACATGGTGTAGCCGCAGCCAAATGGCCCGCGCCCGCCGCGTTCATTTTGATATTCAGGCAGGAGATCGAGATAGGAATTATAGACATCCGCGGTGAGCCGGTCCACGAAATCGTCATCGTTGCCGAACTTGGGCACTGCCAGCGCCATCTTACGGATCCTCTGGTTTTTTTCGCCTTCCCAGTTGGCATCCAGAGCGTCACACAGTTCTTTAAAGGTAACTTTCTGATCTTCAAAGACCAGCTTTTTGATCACCGCCAGCGCGTCGCCGATGATGGAGGTGCCGATATTAGACTGGCTGACAAAATCGAACTCGCCGCCGCCATTCTTGAGCGTTTTGCCGCGCTCCATGCTTTTATCGATCAACGAGGATGCAAAGGCATCGGAGTCGTGTTTCTTGAGCGAGCGATCGCAGACATGGTCGCTCTCGACCGCCAGGTCTGTGTAGAATTTGAGGAATTTCTTCCAGGCCGCCCAGACCTCGTCGTAGGACTGGAAATCCACATCGCGACCCTCTTTACCGTTGACCGAGATGAGCTGGATGCCTGTGAGGGGGTCAACGCCGTTATTAAGCACCAGTTCGAGGATCTTACCAAAATTCATGTAGGTCATACCGGTGGCACGGTGCCCCCAGCGACCGGGGATGGCCACCTCGACGCAGCCCATGGAGGCATAATCGCGAGCGACATCGAGCGGTAAGCCCAGGGACATCATGGCGGGGATGACCACCTCGTCAGCAAACATGGAGGGCATGCCAAAGCCCTCGCGGATGAGCCGCGCGGACTCGACCAGCAGCGGGCGGGGCGTGCCGCCCCAGTAGCGCACCGAAAGGTTGGGTTCTGGCAGCCGGTTGAGATCCATGGCGCGCAGGGCGATATAAGAGAGTTCGTTGGTGCCGTCCGTGCCGTCAGTTTGCATGCCGCCGACCATCAGGTTGGAATAAAGCGGGTAGCCCACGCCAAACTCGGTGTGGTCCCAGGGGCGGACCTTGTTGAGTGAGTTCATCTTGATGAAGAACAGCGCGGTAAGTTCGAGCGCTTCCTCAGCGGTCAGCCGGTTGGCTTCGATATCCGCCTGGTAGTAAGGGTAGCAGTACTGGTCAAAGCGCCCGAAGGAGAATGAATGACCGTTGGATTCGATCATCATGATCAGGTGGCAGTAGTAGACCACCTGCAGTGATTCGTGGAAGGACTGCGCCGGGCCTTCGAAGATGCGCGCATTGATCTCGGCGATGCGCCGCAGCTCAGCTTTTCGCCGGCTGTCCTCCTCGTTTTCCGCCAGTTCCATTGCCAACCTGGAAAAACGGCGGGCAAACTGGATGGCGGCTTCCAGTGCGATGATGGAGGCGGTGTAGAAATCGCGCTGATCCTGCGTAATGTCATCCCGTTCGAGCGCCTGACGAGCTTCGTCCTGGTAAACGCGAAAACCGCGCGCAAGGACTTTCTCGTGGTGGGGGATGATGTGGCCGTCGCCGGACATGGAGATGCCGCCGCGGTGGATGACATTCTGCTTTTGCGCCTGCATGTTAGTCTCGCTCATGTTGGCGTAGACCTCGTCCTGGTGGGTCTTGCCATGCCAGTACGAGTGGATGCCGCGCAGTTTGTCCTTGGATTCTTCGGTAATGTCGAAAACATCGCCGGTGCGGCTGGCGAAGGAGTCGAGTTCCTCAATCACCCAGTCGATGGAGTATTCGGGGAAGATGGGCGCGGCACGCGGGCTGGAGGCCTGGTTGCCGACGATCATTTGGCCGTCCTCGATGAAGATGCTCATATTGGAGAGTATGGCATCCAATGCTTTGGCTTTGCGCAGGATATAGGATTCGCTTTCGGTCTGCTGGTAGGATGCGGTGATCAGGAGGGCACGCTCGGGGCAGATGGCGGGCATGACATCCAGCAAGTCCTGTCGCACCATCTGCACGCGCGGGTACCCTTGCCCGCCGTATTCGTACAAGGTGTTTTCTAGGCCTTGAACCCTGGTGGTTGTCCTGTCCGCTGACGCTGTGACCATGCGCACTCCCTAATTCGTTAATTTATATGAGAAATTATATCAAAATTGGGGCATTCTTGTTTCCCCACCCGTCCACTTCGACAGGCTCAGTGGACGGGCAGATAATAAAAGTAGGTTTTATTGTATATTTATGAAAATGAACCAGGGGAGTAATAAACTATGAATAACGAGAAATACTTTCAAGAATTACGAAAAAGAGTTGCGAAAGTTGATGGTTTTTACATTGAGTTCCCTTGGTTGTGGGGAGCATTGGGAAACCCGAATTCAAAAATAATTTTCATTGCACTTGCCCCGAGTCTCACCCAGGTTAAACAAATTCATCATGAAGCAATGACAGGAAGAATGGAAGAGGCCCAATGGTTTGCCAGTAAAGGAGATGAGGTTTTTAGAAAATGCCTGGTTAGATCTGAATTTAAATTAGGCACATGGGACAGTATCGGTGATTGGAAATGTTATATAACCAATTTCGTAAAGAAACCATATTATGCCAATCAATTTAGAAATCTTACTTCAAGCGAAAAGAAATTGATCGGTGAATTCAACTATCAAGTGCAACTTTGAAGGTGAAAGAGAGGTAAGCTGCGGTAAGATGAGCACCTCTCTAACATCCACATCAAAGGAGCACTCATGCGAACATATTCACAGCTTACCCAAATAC
>Ga0209164_1003084_pt1 | contig 16378 bp, 15 predicted proteins | sample MTBNYHSulfiMetaG_FD_187458 | JGI IMG/M metagenome (GOLD analysis project Ga0209164, IMG submission 187458) | Enrichment culture microbial communities from rom New York Harbor, USA that are MTBE-degrading - MTBE-NYH (New York Harbor Sulfidogenic)... | ecosystem: Environmental > Aquatic > Marine >...
CGAAGTAATTGGTAGTGCAATGAAAAATTGATGCCGGCCAACACCATGAAAAAAATGATGACAAAATCCATATACGCGCTATCGAAATGGGCGACCGATGCGTTCTTAGTGGAGAACCCGCCGGTGGGCATGGTGGTAAAGGCATGGCACAATGCATCGAAGAAAGTCATTCCGCCCAGCATGAGCAGCACCAACTGGACGAAAGAAAACAGGGCATAAACTTTCCATAGAATCTTGGCGGTATCCCTGATTCGTGGTTTCAGCTTATCGGGAACCGGGCTCGGCACTTCCGCTTTGTAGAGCTGCATTCCGCCGACGCCCAAAAACGGTAAAATGGCAATGGAGAGCACGATGATCCCCATGCCGCCCAGCCACTGGATGAAGCTGCGCCATAGCAAAAGCCCCTTGGGTAGAACTTCCACATTCGTTAGAATGGATGCGCCGGTGGTCGTGAATCCGCTTACCGACTCAAAAAAAGCATCGACCAGTTCCCAGTGGCCGTCGGCGAAATAGAAAGGCAGGGCGCCAAAGAAACCCACCGCCGTCCACCCTACAGTGACGATGGCCATGCCTTCGCGCTGGTTAAGACTGGCGGTGCGCTCTTTTCGGAACATCAAGAATAGAACACCGCCGGCCATGATGGTCATCCCCATGGACTTGAGCAAGGGCCGGACGCTATGGTCCGCATAGAACAGACCAAAGGCGAGCGGAACGACCATCGTAAAACCCAGGAACATGACCAGAGCGCCGACGATGTAAACGATGTAGCGCCAGCGCATTAGAAATACTCCAGCTTGACGGCCAGGATCTTTTCAATGCCCGGGATGGCCCTGCGATGCGCAAAAATGATGGTTCGGTCGTTCGGCTCGATGACCGTGTCACCAGTCGGAATGATGATTTCCTCGCCACGGATGATCCCGGCCACGATGGCGCCTTTGGGAAAGGATATTTTTTTTAAAGGCTTGCCGACAATTTCGGAGGTCTCCAAGGCGACGGCCTCTATGGCCTCGGCCTGTTCGCCCTTCAAAGCGACCGCCGAAAGCACTTTTCCCCGTCGAATATGTTGGAGAATGGTATTAATTGCCGACAGTCGTGGACTGACCACCTGTTCGATACCGATGGCGGTCATCAGTGGGAGGTAACTGAACTTGCTGATTTTGGTGATGGCTTTGCGTGCACCCAAACGTGTTGCCAACAGGGATGACAGGATATTGGTTTCTTCGTCGTTGGTAAGGGTGACGACGACATCGATATCACCAATATTCTCTTCGTTGAGCAGGTTTTGATCAGATCCATCGCCATGCAGGACGATGGTCTTGTTGAGCCGTTCGGCCAGCACGGCGCAGCGCCGGGCGTTTCGTTCAATTATTTTGCAATAAATCGACTGGGCCTCCAACTGAACCGCCAGCCGGTATCCAATGCGCCCCCCGCCGATGATCATCACCCGCCGGACGGGTTCGGCATGTTTGTCCAGGATCGAGAGGGCCCCCAGGAGGTCTTTTCCCTCACTGATAAAGTAAACCAGGTCGCCCGGCAGCAAACGATCCTTTCCAGTGGGGATAATCAACTCATCTTCACGAACCACCGCTGCAATCAGCAAGCGCTGTTTGCCGGCAATTTCCGGCAGGTCGGACAAACGCACGCCGGCCAATCGGGCGTTCGCATCCAAATTCACCCCAACGAATTGGATCCGGCCATCGGCAAACTCCCCCACATCCACCGCGCCTGGCACACGCATCAGGCGTTCGATGGTCTTCACGACTTCGATTTCCGGATTGATCACGGTATCGATGTGGGGCACTTGTTCACGGAACATCTCGTGGTAGGGGTCAAAATCCGCGCCCCTGATGCGGGCCAGTTTCTTTGTGCTGGGAGAGAGGATGTCGGCGACCAGGCATGCAACCAGATTGGTCTCGTCCTGATTGGTGACCGCCAGGAGAATTTCCGCCTGGCGAATACCGGCATCCGTTAAAACGGAGGGACTGCTGCCGCTGCCATTTATGGTCTGCACATCCATGTTCTCGGCTACCCGCCTGAGCGCATCCGCATCTCGGTCGATGACCACGACTTCTTTGTTCTCCAGTGCCAAACGCCCGGCGATATGATAACCGACCTCGCCCGCGCCAACGATCAAGACTTTCAAGGCCCTTCTCCCTTTTGGCCCAAACATCAGCCAGTTTGCCGGAATCACGACGATTTTAACCCATCGCGGCGACTGAACTTACTATAGCTTTCGGATGGGTGTCAATTCATTGCATCCTCTGACAGCGATTCTAACTGGTGCCCGTCCACAAATAGGCAAATTGGGTCGAGATCAAGGCGCGCGAAAAATTTAACCGCAGGCATATGGTCGATATTCCGAGGATTAAATTTTTCGCGTAACACCGATATCGGGCCAATTGGACATTTGTGGATGGGCACTAACTGAATGCCATTCATTAGACCCAGCCCGGGTGGGGCAGGTGGCCAGGGCCTGCCTCAACTGTTGCCATGCGAATTTTTATATCAAACAACGCCTGGAAAGCAGGCCTTTCAGGGCGAATCACATTCAGTTAGAATTGCTGACCCTCTGAAAGGATATGGAATCAAATTTCGAAGCGGACTATGGGAGGCACCCAGGCAAATCGCGTCAACCCAATACCATCACGGCGCAAATTAAAAGTATTGCAAACGCCCCAATGGCATCGTTTCGTGTGAAATGCCAGGCATAGGGTGTGCGGGAGTCACCGTAACACCTGGATGAAATGGCCGTCGCCATTCGATCCGCGGTGAGAAAAGAGCCCCTCATAAGGGGTATGACTGCCATTTTCATCTTATAAATCGGGTTCTTGCGGTTATCGATAGCCCTGGCGCGCTGGGCGTCGGCGATCTGTCTGGCCTGGGTCAAAATGATCTCGATGGAACGCATCAGCAGTCCTATCATGAGCCCAATTTTATAGGCCGATCGTCCAACCAACGGCCTCAATCCCCATTGGACGGCCGCACTGATTTCCGTTGTTCTGGTGCTGGCACTCAAACACAGGCCAAGGCAAACGATGAAGAGCCATCGCCAACTGATCATGGCACCTGCCACAACGCCCTCGTAGCTCAAGGCGATGCCGTGCCAGGCCAGGATGGCTTGGCCCGGTGTATTGACGCAACGAATCAACCACACGATCAAAACCAGGGCCAGAAACCATCTCAACTCGAAAACGGCCTGCCGGATCGGTAATCTGATTTGAGACAACACAAAGAGCGCCGTGGCGCTGGCGATCATCATGCCCACCGATCCGGCATGCAGGGAAGCGATACCCATCAACACGAGGGCCGCCAATTTCACTCTGGCATCCATGGAATGAATCAGGGAAACACGATAACGATATCCAAATGCGGTCAATTGAGCCATGAGGTCACCGTTTGCCCGAGACGATAGGCGCAGGGTAATCGAACATCAAATTGCTCGGCCTGTGGCAAAACGGCCATGACCGGACCGTCGGCCACAATGCGTCCTTTGGCCATGATCACGAGGCGCTGCGCCAGAGAGCCGATTTTTTCGAGATCATGGGCCGCCACAACGATGGTATGTCCGTCCTGGTGGAGCCTGATCAAGTGTGTGAGCACCTGCCGGACGCCAGGATAATCCAGGTTCGCAAAAGGCTCGTCCAAAACCAGAACGTCGGGATGCATGGCCAGCACGCCGGCGATTGTCAGGCGCCGCCGTTCGCCGCCCGATAAAAGGTGAGGGCTCTGATCGGAAAAATCGAATAGATCCAATTCCTTTAAGACCTGCCTGACCGAGCGGTCGATGGCCTCCCGCCCCCAGCAGAGGTTCTCTGGGCCGAACGCCACGTCTTCATACACGGTTTGCCCGACGATCTGGCTGTCCGAGTCCTGGAAAACCATGCCCACCTTGCGCCGCGCTCGTGAAAGGTCCTGCCGCACGGAAACCCCATCGACGATGACTTCGCCCTGCTGGGGAAGCAGCAATCCGTTCAGGTGCCTCAGGAGGGTGGTCTTGCCGGACCCGTTCGCGCCGGCGATCAACACGAACTGCCCTTTTGGGATTTTCAGCGAGATATCGCTGATACCTCTCGTTCCGGACTCGAAACGATGGGTCACGTGTTTCACCTCGATGAAGTTATTAGAGGCCTCGATAGCCGTTTTCATCGTCAATTGTCCGTGTTTCCTGTTTTGCAGGGCAATCGGCCGGAAAAATTCGGTGACAAGCCTTGAATCATCGGCCGCACCGTCCGCGCAATGGGCAGCGCAACGGCCATCTTAATGACATCGCCGGGGATGAAAGGATAACAACCGATTGCCATGGTTTTGCTCAAGGTCATCCCAGTGATGAGTTTGAGCCAGGCCACCCCAAAAGTATAGATGACAATGGAGCCGATGACCATTGCCAATACTTCCCAAAAGAATCGGCCCCTGGCACGTTCGGCGATCAATCCGACCAGGTAGGCGGCAGCCAAAAAACCGAACAAATATCCTCCGGTGGGGCCGATCAGACGACCGATACCACCTGTTCCGCCTGCAAACACGGGCAACCCGCATACACCCGCCAGCAAATAGACGCCGACGCTGATGGCGGCCCAGCGACTGCCCAACAAAAGTCCGGCGACCAGCACGAAAAGATTCTGCAACACAATGGGGACCGGTCCGATGGGAATCGCCAGATATGCGCCGACGGAAATCATCGCCGCCATCATGGCCGCAAAGACCAGCCTGCGAATGGAAAGATCGTCGTTCATCACTACCCCCTCAATCGATTTGGCCAGGTGCCTTGCCTTGATGAAAGCAATCGCCGTATACGACCGTATTGCGACGACCGTCATCGGTTTCCAAAACCAAGGCACCCGTCTCTTCCAGATCAACGGCTCGCCCCTCTATGATGTCATGGATGGTTTGCACCCTCACCCATCGGCCCAGGGTAATGGCTTTCTGCCGCCACTCGTCGATGACGCCATCCAATTGCTGTTCGCGAAGACGTCGCTCGAATCGTTCCCAAAAGGCCTTGAGGATATCCGTTCTTGAAACCCGCAGCTTCGTCAGGCGGGAAATCGACACCGCCGGCGGTTGAACCTTCCGGGTATCGTTGTGAACATTGACACCGATGCCGATATTGACAAACTCGACACGGTCGGACTCCGCCGACATGACGGATAGAATCCCTGCCAGTTTGCGTTCATTGACCAGAAGATCGTTGGGCCACTTGAGCCCGCAAGGGATGCCGTAAAGGCTTTCGATCGCTGTGGACAAATCCACCGCCGCCGCCAGATTCAGCAATGGACTTTTTTCCGGGGCGATATTGGGTCTTAATACCATGGTGAAATAGAGACCACCCACAGAGGATCGCCACGTTCGGCTCAGGCGCCCCCTGCCCTTGGATTGCCTTTCGGCGACGACCACGGTAAAGGCAGGGCATCCGGCTTGGGCCAACTCCATGGCCTTATCCATGGTTGAGGTCACTTCCGGGTAGTAATGAAGCCGTTCAGCAAGCGGACCGAACGCCCACGGAAACGGGGTGTCCGGGGCGTTCACCAACCGGTAGCCCTTCGGTGTCGCCTGGATATCGTATCCTGATTCTTGCAACTGACGAATGTGCTTCCAGACAGCGACACGGGACACATCGAGTGCCGAGCTGAGTCTTTCCCCTGAAACCGGGGCTGCGGATTGACTAAGCATGTCGAGGATTTGTGCTTTCATCTGGAGTCGTCTTTCTCATCTTTACGCGTCTATAAACTTTCCCTGATCAAAAATGATGCGCGCGGCCAGGGCGACCCGCCATAGTGTTAACCTTAAAACATTGGTGGGTTAACCGTAAAATGGTGCCCATGTCAAGCAAAAGAACCGATGGAGGACGGAGGCTCAAGCGGAAGTGGACTCGACAATGTCGATCAGGATTGTGTTCGAATGCACCTCGGGCATGTCCTGGCAGATGGATTTATAACGATTCCAACAACCTATGATGAATGTTATCAAAGCCGCCGTTGGACATGACAAGGATGACATCGCCGGGTTGGGCCTTGTTCACGACGAACGAGATGATGCCGTCGGTGTCGTCGAAAAAATGGGCGTCCCCACCCCGTTTTTTGATGTCTTCGACCAGGCGAACGGATGAAAAACGCTGATCTTCAGGAATTTTTTCGAGCAACGGCGCCTTACGGATACAAATCAGGTCGGCCGCATCGAAGCAGGCGGGATAGACCGATTGAAAAACGTTGCGACGACTGGTGTTGGTTCGCGGTTCGAAAACGGCAATCAGCCGCCGGGAACCGTAAAAGGATTTAACGGCCTCCAAGGTCGCCTTGACTGCGGTGGGATGATGCGCAAAATCATCGATGACCACGATGTCTTTTCTGACGCCCCGAACTTCCTGGCGTCGGCGAACGCCTTTAAAACTCTCTAATGCTTGCGCGATGACCGCGGTATCGATGGCCATGTGCTCTCCAATGGCGATACCAGCGAGAAGATTTCCAAGATTATGCCTGCCGATCATACGGGTCTTGAAATCGGCGAAATGTTCTCCATGGTGATAGGTTTCGAAAAGGGTATAGGGCGGTTGAATCTCCACACGACCCAGTCGCCATGCCGATTTCGGATCGTTGCCGTACATCACGACCTGCGAAGCGGAACTCGGCAGCAGTTCGGCCACGTTGCGATCCGTATCAAAAGCCATAAGGCAGCTCGTGGCTGCGAGTTTCTTTAAAAATGACCCGAAAGCCTGCTTCACATGATTCAAATTAGTAAAGATATCGGCATGATCGAATTCGATGCCGGTCAAAACGGCGATTTCGGGCGTGTAGTGTAAAAATTTCGGCCCCTTGTCAAAAAAGGCGGTATCGTACTCGTCCCCTTCCAGAACCATCCAATCACCGCGGCCTACTTTATAATTACTTTGAAAATCAGCAAGGAGTCCGCCGATGAGAAAAGACGGGTCCAGGCGCGCACAATGCAGAAGCCAGGCAATGAAAGACGATGTGGTGGTCTTGCCGTGTGTGCCGGTAATGACGATCTGTTTCTTGCCGGCGGCCGCAAACCGATTGATCGCCTGGGGCATGGAGCAATAGGCCAGATTCATTTGATGCATGGCCTGCACTTCCTGGTTGTCCCTGGATACGGCATTGCCGACCACGACCAGGTCCGGACGCTGTTCAAGGTTCCGACCGCTGAATCCCTCGAAGATGGCAATGTCCTTCGCTCTTAAAAAATCACTCATTGGTGGATAAACGTGCTGGTCAGAACCTGTCACTGCATATCCCATCTCTTTGAGCATGCAGGCCAAGGCCCCCATGGCTGTGCCACATACGGCAATCAAATGAATGTGGCGGATGGTTTCAGACGAACTGATTGCAGATTGCGAAGGCATTATCGCCATCCTTTTTGGGCAATTGATTTGAATGTTTCTGGAGACACCATTTCATCTTTCATAAAGGATAACCCCTAAAAGAACAATAGCGGCAGCGATAGCGTCGTCTATCTGATTCGACATAAACATCTATCTTTTTCATCCCTGCTTCCTTCGGAAACCCTACCGTTGCCATGGACGCGTCCGATGGCTCCGGGGGCCGGTCAATATGTGAGATTTTACATATAATTTCCAGAGTTTGATTTGACACTCATCCTCTTCTTGGTTATGATACGTCAAGTTTCTCAAACAGTGCAGGCTGCCATATTCCGACACCGGTCTTCCCTGGTTCGACCTAAAAACTTTAGGATTGACGAAAAAATTTTTGGTAGAAACGACTATGGCCAAAAAAATTTCATCGAGTGACGCGGCCCTTATCTCCCACCTGAAAGAAATATCCACATGGGTATCTTCGGTGCAGGATTTGGACAAGCTATTGGAGCTTATCATCGAATCCGCAGCCCGGGTCCTGAAAGCAAAGGCGGCCTCTTTACTGCTGGTAGATCGTAAATCCAATACGCTTTTCTTTCAAGTGGCCACCGGGGAAAAGAAAAAGGAAGTCAAAGAGTACCGTGTCAAAATGGGCCAGGGGATTGCAGGCCATGTGGCCGAAACAGGAAAGCCCCTGTTGATCGCCGATGTACGAAACGATCCGCGTTGGTTCAAGGAGATCAGCGAATCGATTCGTTTCGAAACCCAATCGATTGCATGTGTGCCACTCAAACGGGATACCCATATCATTGGCGTGATGCAAATCATAGACAAGGAAGATGGCAGGCCCATTGGTGAAAAAGACCTCGAACTGATTGAAGAGTTTGCGGCCTTGGCCGCCCTTGCGCTCGGGCAGGCCCAAAACCTTCAAGAAGTCAAACGGGAGATCCAGGACCTGAAGCAGGAACTGCAGGTCCGCCATGAAATGGTCGGTAAAAGCGCCGCATTGGAAAAGGTCATTGCCGACGGCCTCAAAGTTGCCAATTCCAAGGCCAGTGCCTTGATACTCGGTGAAAGCGGTACCGGCAAAGAACTGCTGGCCCGACTCATCCACCGGGCGGGCCCGCGCAAGGACAAGCCCCTGGTCGTACTCAACTGCGCTGCCATGCCCGAAACCTTGTTGGAAGATGAGTTGTTCGGCCATGAAAAGGGGTCCTTCACAGGCGCCGTGGCGCGAAAAATCGGCAAATTTGAACTGGCTCACGAGGGTACCATATTCCTGGATGAAATCGGTGAAATGACGCCCGGCATGCAGGCCAAACTGCTTCGGGTGCTGCAAGAAGGCAACTTTTATCGAGTCGGTGGTAACATTCCCATCAGCGTAGATGTGCGGGTGCTTTCGGCGACCAACAAAAAACTGGATGAAGAGGTGGCCAACGGCAAATTCCGCGAAGATTTGTACTATCGCCTCAACGTCGTGCAGATCAACATGCCGACCCTGCGCGAGCGCAAAGAGGACATCCCCCTGCTCGCCAACCATTTTCTTTCCATTTTCAAAGAAGAAACCGTCACCCCCAACCTCAAGATTTCCAGCGCGGCCATGGATAAAATGGTTCATTACGATTGGCCCGGTAACATCCGGGAATTGCGTAATGCCATTGAGCGTGCCGTGGTCATGGGAAATGGCAAGGAAATTCTGCCGGAAGATTTGCCCATCAGTTCGACCCGAACCAACTACCCCGGACTGCAGGTGGGCCTTACTCTGGAAGAAGCCCTTAACCAGTTCAAAAAGGAATTTATCGTCCTCAATCTGAAACATACGAGCGGCAATCGCAGCAAGGCCGCAAAATTGATGGACATACAGAGGACCTACCTCTCCCGTCTGATCTCCAAATTTGATGTGAGGGATATCTGATCCATAGCCAATTGCCACCGCCCCACCCGGAAAAATGACATCCCGGCCAACACATTGACAATCATTGGCATTCCACTTGCCGAAAATCGTCAAGGTGGGCCTCTCTGCCCGCTCTCGTCTTGACGCTAAACATTATCGTGTGGCCTTTCCGATTCGAGTCCGCATGTCAGCCTGAAGCCGTGTTTATAAGCGATTCATGCCGCCCAGTCGCATGACGATAATGAATTCCCCCTGCCGGATATCAATCTAACCCCTCATCTCAATTAGAAAGGCATTGTTATTGCAGGGGTCTGAATCGGTCTAACAGGAAAGACGCTGATGAAATCAAAATGGCTTAGCAAAAAGTTCAAAGTGAAATGCAGATCCAATGGGGGCGGCATTACTTGATCGGGTCAAAAAAATTTTAATAAAGATTTTGGCGTGACTGTCCAATAAAACATATGGCGATTAACCAAAAGTAGACAGACAGCAAACGATATTCACATGAGCAAACATTATACAGTCCTGGTAATCGACGACAAAGGCAGCCCTGTACGCGAAAGGGTCGTTTCCAAACGCCTTCTGGCCGCGCTTGTTGCAACCGTGTGTATCACGATATCGGCCATCGCTGCGGGCGGATACCATTATACCCGCCTCTATCGGTCGGTTGCCGAAAAAGAGCAGATGCAAACTCAAATCATGCGGCAAAAGGCCGACATCGAGAGTCAACGCAAACAACTGCAGACATTTGCCCAAAATATCAACGAATTGAAAGCCAACCTCATTTCACTAAATGAGTTCGAAAGCAAAATTCGCATCATGGCAAACCTCGAGCACAAAGCCGATCAAGCTTCTCTTTTTGCCATCGGCGGCTCCATGCCAGACGATCTGGATAGCGACTTGCCCCTCAAAGAGGGCCACGACAGTCTCGTTCGCGACATGCACGCCCACATCAACCAGGTCAATCAGGCGTCTGCCGTTCAACAGGACAGCTTTGAAACCCTGCTCAAGTCACTGAAAAGCAAGCGCAACCTGCTGGCGTCCACGCCATCCCTGCGCCCGGCCAAAGGATGGGTATCCTCGGATTTCGGCCATCGCGTGTCACCATTTACCGGTCGACGCGAATTTCACAAAGGCATTGACATCGCCAACCATCAAGGCACGCCGATCATCGCCCCAGCCGATGGTGTCATCACCTACGCTCAGGAAAAATGGTTGATCGGAAACATGATTACGATCGATCACGGTTATGGCATGCTCACACGCTATGGCCACCTGCACAAAATCCTAAAAAAGAAAGGGGAGCGCGTTAAGCGCGGAGAGACCATAGCATTGATGGGAAACACCGGCCGCAGCACCGGACCCCACGTGCACTACGAGGTCCATTTGAATGGTGTCCCCGTGAATCCGATGCATTACATCCTGGATTGATATCGGCCTTTGAAGAAATAATGGAGAACGCCGATGAAAAAACGACTTGCCGTTCTAATCGCACTCAGCCTGATATGGGCATTGGTGGGCTGTTCATCTTTTTACTCGGCCCCTCGAATGGCTCGGATTCATGTTAGAGGACCTGGAAACCAAGCCAAAGAATTTGTAATTTCCCTGGAGGGCCTGACAACCCAAGAGAATATGGATATTCAAATATCCGATCGCTATGCGGTCAATCTCGATTTACAATGGCTGTGGTTCGAAAAAGAGGATCTCAATACGGAAGAATTTGCCCCCGACCCCTTGAATATGAATCTTACCCCCTGGGTTCTGTGTAAATATCGATTTTGACAAAATCGACCTTCAGATCACCCTTCTCACGGATTCAGGCCCGGCCCGGCCGCTATTTCTGCTTCTCGCTCAGCCGCTTGAATGCCACCTCCGCGGCTCGAATCGTCGCCTCGATATCACTCTCTTCATGCGCAGAGGATATAAACAAGGCTTCGAACTGAGACGGCGCCAGGTAAACGCCGTTCTCCAGCATGATGCGATAGTATGCAGAAAACCTGTCTAAATCTGACCGCTTGGCATCCTCGAAGTTATTCACCGGGCCATCGACAAAATACAGCCCGAGCATCGATCCGACGTTCGCGATCGAGACCGCAATGCCGTTCTTTTGGGCAGCTGTCCGTAGGCCTTGGACCAACCGGCTTGCTCTCGCTCCCAAGGCCTCATAGAAACCTGGCTTGCCCAACTCCCGCATGCCGGCAATACCGGCAGCCATGGCAAGCGGGTTTCCCGAAAGCGTGCCGGCCTGATAGACCGGGCCCTGCGGCGCCATCTGGGACATAAGGTCGCGTCGGCCGCCGTATGCACCGACAGGCAGCCCACCACCGATGATTTTTCCAAAACAGGTCAGATCGGGTTTTATTCCGTAAAGGCTCTGGGCACAACTATAAGCTACCCGGAAACCCGTCATCACCTCGTCGAATATCAATATGCTCCCACTTCGATCGCATTCCTGCCGCAGGGTTTTGAGGAATCCTTCCACGGGTGGGACAAGGCCCATATTGCCGGCCACCGGTTCCACGATGACCGCTGCGATCTTATCCCCCTTGGCCGCCATGACTCGCTGGACCGCCTCGCTATCGTTGTATGCGATGGAAACCGTATGTGAGACAAAAGATTCGGGCACCCCGGGACTGCCCGCAATGGCCAAGGTCGCCACTCCCGAGCCTGCTTCAACCAGCAAGCTGTCGGCATGACCATGGTAGCAACCATCGAACTTGACGATCAAATCGCGCCCCGTGGCGGCGCGCGCCAACCGAATCGCACTCATGGTCGCTTCGGTGCCCGAATTGACCATGCGCACCATCTCCACCGATGGCACGGCATCGATGATCAGCTGGGCCATCTCGACTTCGAGTTCGGTCGGAGCGCCATAACTGGTGCCATTGTTTAGGGCCGCGGTCAGCGCCTCGATCACCGCGGGGTGGCGATGTCCCAGAATCATCGGACCCCAGGAGCCAACATAATCGATGTAACTATTGCCATCCACATCGAATATTCGACTGCCTTCGGCTCGGCGAATGAAAAGCGGATTGGCACCTACCGAACGACAAGCGCGGACCGGGCTGTTCACACCCCCGGGGATCAGTTCCTTCGCCCGTTCGAACAATCGTTGTGATGTGGTGTACTTCATTGGCTTTCCTTTCATTTATCCATTGGAAGAGTGCCGACAATCTTGTTGCGTTTCCGATGCATCTTCCTTGCAGGTTTGACATCCTTCACAAGAAGCGCAAAAATATCAGACCGTGTGTTGGGGGTCAAGGCAACATCGCCATATGGTGCACCACTGCACAGCCGCGAAAAAATGGCTATTCAGGCAAGGATTTGATTCCTTAGCCCCCCGAACCTCACCAGCCTAACCCGGGATGATACGCCAATGGTACCGAAAGAGATCATCAAGCTTGAAAAATTCCTGTTGTACGTGCTGTCCAGACATCCGGACGAATTTGGCCTTTTGCCCGATGCCGAAGGATACTTCAAAATCAAGTCGCTGCTTCAAACCCTGCATGAAGAGGCTGGCTGGAAACACATTCGTCAATCCCATATCGACGCACTGTTATTGATGACACAACCATCCAAGTTTGAAATCAACGGCCCGCTTATCCGTGCATGCCAAAGGGACTGCATGCCTGCTTTTATGATACCGGACACACTACCCAAGCTTCTATACACGGCGATTCGCAGTCGCGCATACCGATGGACGCATGAAAACGGCATTCATCCTACCGGACTTCCATTTATCTTGTTGTCAACCGATCTTTCCATGGCCATGAGAATCGGAAAAAGGATAGATAACGATCCGATCCTGCTCACTGTTCAAACGGCCAAGGCCGCAGACGCCGGTTCATTTTTCAGGCAGTTCGGTGAAGGGCTTTATCTGGCGGACCGCATTGAACCCGCCACCTTCATCGGCCCCCCACTGCCAAAGGAACAACCGGATGCCGCACGGGCTCGTCCCCAGCAAGTGAGGCAACCCAATGAAACGCCCGGCAGCTTTTTTTTGGATCCTCTATCCGACCCGGTTGCCCAGCAAGCTAGGAAACGACAACAGCGCCGGGATCAAGTGGATCGAAAAAAACAACGGCGAATCGCTCGAAAGGAAAAAGAGCGCCAATGGAAACAATAACCCCGAGCGCCATTGGCTTCCGGAAAACCGTTGACAACAGGTGTCAGACCTGTTACCAAGCCCCGGTACGAAAAACGGGCCGTTAGCTCAACTAGGCAGAGCACCTGACTCTTAATCAGTAGGTTGTTGGTTCGATTCCAACACGGCCCACCAAAATTAAAAGCAATAACGGGAGGTTACAAATACTGTAATTTCCCGTTTTTTATTTGTTACACATCAAAATTCACGTCAATGCGTAACAAATGCGTAACACTCAGCAACTGATTATAATCAGTAGCGAATGTTTTCCCCCTTTGTTTTGCGACACAACACAAAATATGTTAGCGTTGATGCATCTCTTATTTTCACGCTTGTAGGAGGCTAAAATGTTGGAATGGGCAACGAAGCCTTACGTCTACATCAGCATTGGCGCAATCTTTACTATTATCGGTGGCGTTATGTCGGCTTTACAAGGTGAAAAATTTGAAAAAGATATTCAAGGAAACATCCTTGGCGGGGACTCATATTGCTTTCTTGAGAGATTCTTTGATGAGTCAGGGCATCTAAACTTCGCTTTGAAGCATGTTGGGGAATATCCTATGTATGACGTTAATGTGGTTATAAGAGACGTAACCAAACGAGCCGAACTGCTCAGGCAAATTGGTCTTGACGGAAAAGAGATGACAAGTGATGAATGGAAAAAACTGACTACGGAGGGCGATTTGGGCGGGAAACTGTTCGAGGCTCAGTCTAAATCACGAGTGTTCAACCACGTTTGGCCCAGCCTTCCAAAGGGTGCTTTTGTTATGCCCATTTACAGAATAAAGTTGCCGGAAGACAAATCCGAATTGCGTTTTTTAGGTAAAATATACGCAAGAAATGTCACTATCACCCAACCGATACGATTGTTGAAAGTTAAAGGAGAGTGGAAAGAATCAACACGCATCCAAAAATTTGACAATGAAAACCATAAACCAATTGAAATAGATAGCGATCTTAGCCCAGATGTACCACTTTCTGCTGACTACGGCGGTGAATAAGATTTCTGATTCCCAAACCAAAGAAACCACTATCAAAAACCATTAAATGATTTAGACAAGGAGGTTTATTGTGGAGAATGAAACCATGAAAGCAGAATGCCTTCGAAGTCTGGAAAAAATTTTCAAGACGAAGAAAGATGAAATTTTGCCTGTAAGGCAAGGACAAAAGGCTATAACCATTTTAGCAAGTCAAGAAGGATTCAAATTAAAAACTGACCTTGGCGTCAAAGAACACAACTCTATTGCAGATGTGTTCGAGGCTTTGCTTAAAGCCGAATGGCTCCATTATCAGGACGATAATGAGGCCTTATGGAGCATCCATACAGATCTTAACCATATTGAACCGTAGCCTTTTCTAAATCAAAAAGCCTTTTTGCTACGCCTTCCTCTTAATTCAAACTAACCTGATTATCGCCTCCGAAAAGCAACAACTGTACAGCCTTTTGCTTCTCATTGCCCTCCCCTGCTTCGGCTTTCGGTGTTGGCCTAAATAGCATGTCCTTATTTTGGAGTCGCCTGGCTATGATCTCGCAGTAGGATTCTTCCTTTTCAATTAAGACCCATTTTCGGCCCATGCATTGAGCGGCTAATGCTGTTGTGCCTGATCCCCCGAAAGGATCAAGCACCGTTGCCCCCATTGGACAAATAAGAGTGATTAGATAAGACATTAAAGAAATTGGTTTTACGGTTGGATGGTTATTCCCTTCGCCTCTTTCCTTTTTAGAGGCCTTGGCACAATAAAAAAACCGGGCAGCCGAACCTGAGTCACCAAAACCGCCAGCATTTGCCCCGTGCCTGTCTAATGCGTATTTATTGTATTTTGTTTTTCCCAGAGCGCCCATAGAAGCAGCGCCACTACCACCAGAACTTACACCGGTTTGGGGGAAATTACGGACAACCTCATCGCTCCCGTCATGGACGAGGTTTGCTGGCCAGCGGCCAGATGCTGAAAATAACTCGTCACTGTTACTTGGTATTCCCTTGGTGAACGGTCGATAGCCATGTTCTTGCGCTTTTGCGTTAAAACGGCCCATTCCTCCAGAATACAACCTTGTCTCAGTCCCCACCCTACACCCGTCGATATTCAGCGCACCTGTTCCGTACTTAAGCACGTTTTGAGCCACGGTCCCAACAACAGGCTTACGAGCTAAAACCGCTGGCTCATGCGCTGGTTTCAAGGCCGTCCCAAAGCCATTCCATTGCTTGGCCTTTTCTTCATCAGCTACCTTATCAATAGCCTTGCTAATATTAAGTGACTTTGGAAATCCAGAGCCATAAATCCATTGAATTTGATCCCGGATTTCAAAACCAGCATCCTCAACGGCACAGGCAAGGCGGTGGTATGTGCGACTCCCGCCAAACGCTATCATGTGCGAACCTGGAAGACAGACTCGAAGGCACTGCATCATAACGTCCACACCCGGAGGAAGGGCGTCCCACTCCTTGCCCATAAACCCCAATCCGTATGGAGGATCAGTCACAATGGCATGGATCGATTCTGCCTCGATCCCCTGCATAATTTCCAAACAGTCCCCATGATACAGCTTCCCCCACTCATTCTCAAAATACGGTTTCATCCTCAAAAAAATCTCCACCATAATAAATGTTAATTTTGCAAGCCGTTATGAACATATGTTCATAATACCATGCCACAAAAAGATTGCAACCAAAATACGTACAGATTGATTTTTTCCATTGACTCAATCCAGGTTTTCCCATATTTATGCGTAACGGGTGCGTAACGCCTACTTTAAGTATTTGATATCGTTTGAAATATTTTAGCATAGCGACTCTCTCTTAATCAGTAGGTTGTTGGTTCGATTCCAACACGGCCCACCAAAAACATGAAACGGGGGGGATCTCACGATCGCCCCTCTTTTTTTCGAATGGCCCTGGCAGAAGGCGGGTTGGATTCAATGGAATGCAAATATGCAGGCGATACAGCGGGTTGAACCATGCGTATATTCCTTGACATTAAATAGGCCATGGTGTTATTTACATCATTTTTGAAAAACACA
>Ga0209164_1003086_pt1 | contig 16367 bp, 12 predicted proteins | sample MTBNYHSulfiMetaG_FD_187458 | JGI IMG/M metagenome (GOLD analysis project Ga0209164, IMG submission 187458) | Enrichment culture microbial communities from rom New York Harbor, USA that are MTBE-degrading - MTBE-NYH (New York Harbor Sulfidogenic)... | ecosystem: Environmental > Aquatic > Marine >...
CCATCGGGCCCAGGCGGCAGCCCTGGCGGCGGCGGGGCCCGGGGTGGAGGCCCAGGCCGTGGACGCCGTCGCCCGCTCCGTCATCGAGGAGGCGGGGTTCGGCCCCGGGTACGCCTACTTCACCCATCGGCTGGGGCACGGGATCGGGATGGACGGCCACGAGTGGCCCTACCTGGTGAAGGGGAACACCCTGCGGCTGGAGCCGGGCCATACCTTCAGCGACGAGCCCGGAATCTACATCCCCGGGGAGTTCGGGGTCCGGCTGGAGGACTGCATGTATGTCACCGACTCGGGTGCCGGCCTCTTCACGCCTCCCAGCCCTTCTCTGGACGATCCCTTCGCGAACTGGCCTTGAGGGGGGGAATCCGGCCGGCGGGGTCCCCGGCCGCAATTCTCCCTTCGTATTGGAGTACGATCCATGCTCGATTTCTTCCTCTTCATGCTTATCCTCCTGGGATTCATCGCCGGGACGGGGGTCGTCTACGCCCTGGTCACCCGCCTTTCCGGGAAGCTTGAGAAGGGTGGGGAGGAGCTGAGCCTCCCCCGGCTCAGGGATGAGCTGGATTCTCTTTCCGTCCGATTGGGACGCATGGAGGAGGAACTGGAGTTCTACAAGGAGCTCAGAGTCCCCGAGGAGCCACATCCCCGGGGAGCGCTTCCGGGTCCGCTGGATCAGGCCCCATAGAGTACAAGAAGGAGTCACAGCCATGACGGCCGCATCTCATAGTCTCAGAAGGCTCATCGTCTCCCTTCCCATACTGGCCCTCCCCCTGGTTGGGTGCGCTCCAGGCGAGGCCATTACCGCCCACGGCTCACCCTCCACCGATGTGTCCTTCTCCGTCACCTTCTCCGACGCCCTCTCCGCGGAGGCCCAGGACGGCCGCCTCATCCTGGTGATCTCCAAGCAGGAGGGGCGGGAGCCCCGCTTCCAGGTGGCCGCCGGACCCGAGGGCCAGCAGGTCTTCGGGGTGGACCTGGAAGGGTGGGCCCCCGGGACGCCGGCGGTCATCGGGGACACGGTGTTCGGGTTCCCCCTCCCGGGCCTCGGACTGGTGCCGCCGGGGGAATACACAGTCCAGGCCCTCCTGAACCGGTACGAGACCTTCACCCGTTCCGACGGGCACACGGTGAAGCTCCCGCCGGACCGGGGGGAGGGGCAGCAATGGGCCTCCAAGCCGGGGAACTTCTTCAGCGCCCCCCAGCGGATCCGGCTGGACCCGGCAGCCGGGGGCCGGGTGGAGATCGTCCTGGACCAGGTCATCCCGGAGATCACGCCACCTGAGGACACGGAGTGGGTGAAGCACGTCAGCATCCGCTCCGAGCTCCTCTCGGAGTTCTGGGGCACCGACGTGTTCCTGGGGGCCCACGTCCTCCTTCCCTGGGGGTTCGAGTCCCATCCGGAGGCCCGCTACCCCATTGCCATCTTCCACGGCCACTTTCCTTCGGACTTCGGCGGGTGGCGCACCGAGCCCCCGGATCCGGACCTGGAGTGCGAGTACAGCGCCCGGTTCGATTGGGAGTGCTACAACCGCACCCAGCAGGAGTTGGCCTACGAGCTCTACCAGGACTGGACCAGCCCCGGCTTCCCGCGGATGCTGGTGGTGGAGATCCAGCACCCCACCCCCTATTACGACGACTCCTACGCCGTCAACTCCCAGAACAACGGGCCGTACGGGGACGCCATCACGTATGAGCTCATCCCCTACATCGAGGAGCGGTTCCGGGGGATAGGGGAGGGGTGGGCCCGCTTCACCTACGGAGGCTCCACCGGGGGGTGGGAAGCCCTGGCCGTGCAGATCCTCTATCCCGACGAATACAACGGGGCCTACGGAGCCTGCCCGGACCCCATCGACTTCCGGGCCTATGAGCTGGTGAACATCTACGAGGACGAGAATGCCTACCTGGTGGACAGGGACTGGGGAACCACCTTCCGCCCGGCCCATCGCGACTGGCTGGGCCACATCTCCCACACGGTCCAGCAGGAGAACCACCTGGAGCTGGTCCTGGGGACGAAGGGGCGCTCCGGGGGCCAGTGGGACATCTGGCAGGCGGTCTACAGTCCGGTGGGGGATGACGGCTACCCGAAACCCATCTTCGACAAGGTGACGGGAGCCATCGATCCGGAGGTGGCGGCGTTCTGGAAGGAGAACTACGACCTGCGCCATATCGTGGAGCGAGACTGGGGTGAGCTGGGTCCCCGCCTGGCCGGAAAGCTCCACATCTACGTGGGGGACATGGACAACTACTACCTGAACAACGCCGTGTACCTCATGCAGGAGTTTCTGGAGAGCACCGGGAACCCTTACTACGGTGGGGAGATCGACTACGGCGACCGGTTCGAGCACTGCTGGAATGGAGACCACACCGTCTCCAACGCCGTCTCCAGGCTCCGGTATGTCCAGATGTTCGGGATGAAGTGGGCCGCCAGCATGCAGCGCCGGGCCCCGGCGGGGGCAGACCTGCGGAGCTGGAGATACTAGAGGAGGGGATCTCGCCGGCCCCTCTTGCACTCGTAGGACGCGCGAATCGCCGACGCCGTGGGAAGGCAGGGGCGTAACGGACTTGAGGACGAATCGGAGGATTCCATGCAACCCCGCGTACTTGGCCTGGCCATCCTGGCCTTCCCGGCTTTCCTGGCTCCCGCCGCCTCCCTCGGGGCCCAATCGGATCCCCTGGGCCCTCCACGGGGGCACGTGGGAATCAGCTTCCAGGTGGGGGAGCCCACGGGGGAGTTCTCGGATTTCGTGGACGCCGCCTTCGGGCTCGAATTCCACGGACGCCTGGGATTGGATCCCAGGGGCATCCTGAGCCTTCGGGGAGATCTCGGGTTCCTCATCTACGGGCACGAGTCCAAGAGGGTGTGCATCGGGGGCGTGGGGTGCAGGGTCGAGGCCCGCCTGGAGACCTCCAACAACATCTTCTACGGGAGCATCGGTCCCGAGCTGGGCATCCCCCTGGGCTGGGTACGGGCCTATGGCAACGCCTCTCTGGGCTTCGGATACTTCAACACCAGCTCGAGCCTCAAGAGCACGTGGGGGGGCGACGACATCCTGTCCACGGAGAACTTCGGGGACGGATCGTTCTCCTGGGGCGTCGGGGGAGGGCTGGAGATACCCCTGTCCCGAGGACGGACGCCGGTGGCCCTCGACCTCGGGGTCCGCTACCACCGGAACGGGACGATGGAATACCTTCGGGAGGGTGACATCGTGGATCATCCCGAAGACGGGAGCATCACCCTCTACCCCATACGGAGCGAGGCCAACTTCGTCGGGTACCGCCTGGGCGTCAGCATCGGGATTCCCCGGGGTGAAGATGACGGGAACGGGCGGAGCTGGCAGGGTTGGTAGCGGAGGGATGGACGTACAGATCTTCGGGGTACAGAAGAGCGCCGACACCCGGAAGGCTTTGCGGTTCTTCAAGGAGCGGAGGGCGAGCGTCCACTTCGTGGACCTCACCGTCCGTCCGGCCTCCAAGGGGGAGCTGACCCGCTTCGCCCAGAAGTTCGGAGTGGAGGCCCTCCTGGACCGGGACTCGAAGCGGTTCCGGGAGCTGGGGCTGGGGGCGGCCCATCACTCCGAGCAGGCCTGGCTGGAGAAGCTTGCCGGGGAGCCCCTCCTCCTTCGGATGCCCCTGGTCCGCCAGAAGAACGCCCTGACCGTGGGCCTGGCCGAGGAGGTCTGGAAGGAATGGGTGGGGCATTGAGCCGATCCCGGCCCGGATGCCGGAGGGGCCGCTCCCTCGGGCGGCGATCCGGGAGCCTGGAGCCGGGGAGGACGTGGCCCCTTACGCAGCTCTTACGAGACCCGAACCCGGAAGGCCCCCTTCCGTGTTGATCGGTCCACGCTCCCGCCCCTAGCTTCAGAGGAAAGGGGAGGCGCATGTGCCTCTCCTGCAACCTCGGAGGGAACTCTTGGTGGCTCTTTCCACCACCGGGTCCGGGCGGGGGCTCCGGGGCCGGATGCCCCTGCTCCTCTTCTTCCTGCTGGTGACGCTGGGGCTCTCCCTCTGGCTGGGATTCCAGGCCGTGGTGGCAGCCCGGTCCCACAGGCGCACCGCCGAGGGCATCCTCCGGGACTACTCGGAGATTGCGGCGTGGGAGTATTCACGCCGCACCCAGGAGCGGCTGGACTCCTTCCTCCGGGAGCTCTTCGACGAAGTGCCGCGCCGCATCCGTCGTGACCCTCCTCCCCCTCCTGGCGTGGTGGCCGGGGAGTTCCACTCCGCCCTGCGCAGGGTGGGGTGCCCTTGCGAATCCCTCCGCGCCGAGGCCGTCTTCCTCTTCCTGGACCTTCGCTCCGGAAACGTGGAGAGCCTCCCGGATGCGGTTCCCGAGCTCGTGAGGAGCCGTGCAGCCGAGGTAGCCAGGCGAGCCTGGGGCGCGGCGCCGGCCGATCGGATCGCCCTGGTGGCGGCGGGACCTTCCGAGATCCTGGACGTGCCCTCCGCGGTGGCCTTCAACGTCTCCCTGGAGGCCGATGGGGAGGAGGGGAACGGCCGTGCGGTCTACATGCTCCTGGCGCCCCTGGCGGCCTGGGAGGCGTTCTTCGGGGAGTGGTGGCGGACGGAGCCCCTCCTTCCCCAGGTGGTGGCGGGTGCGCAGTCCAACGACTCCCTGCTCCACATCGCCCTCTTCGCCCCCGGGGAATACCCGGTCTCCCCTCCTCCTGGGGAAGGCCCGCCCGCCCTCCTGGTGCGGGACACCCTCCCGGCCCGGTTCGGCGGGTTGATCGCCGAGGTGGGGGTCAGGCCCGACGCCGCGGGGGCCCTGGTCATCGGCGGGCTTCCGCGGACCCGGCTCCCCCTCCTGCTGGCCCTCATGCTGGTGACGGCCGGCATGGGGATCGCCGCCCTCGTCCAGATCCGGAAGGAGGAGGAGCTGGCCCGGCTCCGGGAGGATTTCATCTCGGGAGTGTCCCACGAGTTCCGGACCCCGCTCACCCAGATCCGGATGTTCACGGAGCTGATGGCCGACGGCAAGCTCCGATCGCCCGACGACTGGGCTCGCTCCGTTTCCGTCATCAACCGGGAGGCCCGGCGGCTGACCCACCTGGTGGAGAACGTCCTCCACTTCTCCCCCATGGCGGGAGGGGCGGTCCACCGGTCCACCCCCGAGAGGGTCGTGGTCCAGGAGGTGATCCGGGACATGAGGGAAGCGTTCGCGCCCCTTGTCATCGACCGCGGCGCGGAGCTGGAGGTGACCGTGGATCCCCCCGGGGCCGTGGCCCTGGCGTCCCGGGGGGGGCTTCACCAGATCCTCGCGAACCTCCTGGACAACGCCCTGAAGTACGGGCCGAGGGGCCAGACCATACGGGTGCGAGGAGAGGCTCGGGAGGGGAGGGTCCGGATCGCGGTGGAAGACCAGGGCCCGGGCGTTCCGCCAATCGAGCGGCAGCGCATCTGGCGACCCTACCATCGGCTCCAGCGGGATAGGGACCGCCACGTGACCGGGAGTGGGATCGGACTCGCGGTGGTGCAGCGCATCGCCGCGTCCTGGGGAGGAAGGGCGTGGGTGGAGGAGGGGACGGGCGGAGGAGCTCGCTTCGTGCTGGATCTCCCGGCCGGCGGAGAGGAGGCCTGATCCATGGCCCGGATCCTGGTGGTAGAGGACAACGAGGACCTGGCCTTCGGCCTCCGGACGGTCCTGGACTTCGAGGGCTACGAGGTGGATGTGGCCATGGACGGTGAAACCGGACTCGCCTCGGCCCGAAGCGCCCCGCCGGACCTCCTGATCCTGGACGTGATGCTTCCCGGAAGGAGCGGGTTCGACGTCCTGAGAGAGCTCAGGCGATCGGGGCACCGTTATCCGGTGCTCATCCTCACGGCCCGGAGCCAGGAGTCCGACGTCGTCCTGGGGTTCGATTCCGGGGCCGACGACTATGTCACCAAGCCCTTCTCCACGGCTGAGCTTCTGGCCCGGGTGAGGGCCCTCCTGAGACGAGCCCCCCGGGGGGACTTTGAGGCGGGTCCTCCTGTGGAAGCCCGGTTCGGCCAGGTCGAGGTGTCGAAAGCCAGCAGGACCGTGAGGCGGCAGGGACAGCTGGTGGAGCTGACCCCCATGGAGTTCGACCTCCTGGTGGCTCTCCTGGACCGGAGGGGGTCGGTGGCCAGTCGGCAGGAGCTGCTGAAGGAGGTATGGGGATATGGAAACCCCGACATCAACACCCGCACCGTGGACGTCCACCTTTCGGAGCTGCGCCGGAAGCTGGAGCAGGACCCCTCCCGGCCGGTCCACCTGCTCACGGTCCGTAAGGCGGGCTACCGCCTGAAGGTATAGGCCGCGGCCGGTGCGCCCGGCATTTCCCCATTTCGCTTTCTCTGGATCAAGGTGAAGACATGAAGGCCATAGTCGATCTGAAACGTCTCCTGGCGGTGGCATTCGTCCTGGCCGGGGTGGCGGCGGCGGACCACGTCGGGGCCCAGGTGGGCCCCCCGCCCGCGCCGGAGGAAGAGAACCTCCGCGTGTTCCTGGACTGCCAGCGATGCGATTTCGACTACTTCCGCCAGGAAGTGCCCTTCGTGAACTACGTTCGGGACCGGATGGACGCCCAGCTCCACGTCCTGGTGACGCAGCAATCCACGGGGGCCGGCGGATTGGCCTACACCTTCCATTTCATCGGGCTGGGGGCCCTGGATACCCGCCAGGACACGCTCCAGTACGTTTCCCAGCCGGACGAGACCGACGACGAAACGAGGGCGGGGATGGTCCGGACCTTCAAGCTGGGATTGGTGCCCTATGTCGCCTCCACCCCCCTGGGGAGCCGGTTGGACGTGCGCTACCAGGGGCCCCGTGGGGTGCCCACGGCGGAGGAAGCGGCCGATCCCTGGAACCTATGGGTCTTTCGCGCGAGAGCCAGTGTGGAGGTGGAGGGGGAGAGCCGTAGCAGCGACCGCTCCTTCGACGGCTCCTTCGGGGCCAATCGCACCACCGAGGACTTCAAGCTGGACCTGAGCCTCAGGGGCTCCTACGAGGAACGGAAGTTCGAGCTGAGCAGTGGGGAGGAGCTCACCAGCACCTCCAACGACCACGAGCTGGAGGGCACGGCGGTCTGGAGCCTGGGGCCCCATTGGTCTTGGGGCGTCACCGGGTCGGCCACGGTTTCCACCCGCCTGAACCAGGACCGGGCGGGACGGTTCGGACCCGCGGTGGAGTACAACATCTTCCCGTGGAACGAGTCCACCCGCCGGCAGGTTACCTTCTTCTATGCGCTGGAGGCGGCGGCCTTCGACTACGAGGAGATCACCCTCTTCGAGAAGACCTCCGAGACCCGGCTGGAGCAGACCCTGGAGGCGTCGGCGGCCTTCGAGCAGCCCTGGGGGGAGATCGACGCCTCGGTGGAGTGGTCCAACTTCATGGACGACTTCGCGCAGCATCGCCTGGACCTCTTCGCCCGGCTCGAGATCCGCCTGTTCCGGGGCCTCAGCCTGGACATGGACATGAACGCCGCCCGGGTGAAGAACCAGATCTACGTCCCCAGGGAGGACATTCCCGACGAGGACGTCCTCCTGGAACGGCGGCAGCTGGGGACCGATTTCGAGTACGGGTTCGACATCGGCTTCTCCTACACCTTCGGCTCGGTGTTCAACAACGTGGTGAACCCACGCATGAGCCGGGGCGGCAACGGTGGCCAGTACCACTGAGCCGGCGGGCCGGGAGCCCGCCCGGATCCGGGCGGGCTCCCGGCCCCTGGTTTGACCGCCTGGCCCGACGTCCGGGCCGGGGCCGCCGAGGGGGTGAGGCCGCGAAGGCCCGGCTGTCTCCTACCCGCCCGCCCGGGGCAGGGGCGGCTTCTGATTCGCCGGCACCGGTGAGACGTAGGGCCGCCCGCCAGTCTTCTCCTGCCAGAAGGCCCTGGCCTCCCTGACCAGATCCGGGCGGGTGAGGAGGTCCACGCCCGTGAGGGCCAGCACCTTGGCGGCTGTCTCCGCCCCCCTCACGGACCCTTCGGTGCCGTGGGAGGCCGTCACGGCCCAGCTGTGCCAAGGGATCTCGGCGGCGGCGGTGGTGACGGAGAGGCTCACCACCGGGGTGATCCAGCTCACCTCGGCCACGTCGGTGGATCCCCCGCCCGGCGGCTCGGGCTCGGGCTTCAGGGGCTTCACCTCCGTGCTCAGGCCCTTCTCCTCCACCCCCGCGAACCGCTGGAGCTCCCGGGCGAAAGCCTGGTCCTCCTCGGTGAAGGCGGGCGCCCCCACGGCCTCCAGGTTCTTCTGCATGGCCTCCTGGAGGGGGCGGTTCAGGAGCATGGAGTGGACCCCCGTGATGAGGGAGACCTTGTGCTCGGTGGCGGTGGCCAGCGCCGCGGCCTCGGCGATCTTCAGGAGCCGGCCGTAGGAGGCGTCCACCGGGGCACGGGCCGTGTCGCGGACGAAATACCAGACCCGGGCGTAGTCCGGGACCACGTTGGGGGCGTCGCCGCCGGACGAGATGACGTAGTGGATCCGGGCGGTGGGGCGGATGTGCTCCCGCAGAAGGTTGGCCCCGAAGTTCATGACCTCCACCGCGTCCAGGGCCGAGCGCCCGTTCCATGGGTCCGCTGCCGAGTGGGCCGTCTGGCCGAAGAACTCCACTTCGAAGTTGTTCAGGGCCTGGCCCGACTGGTTGCGGACCTTCGTTTCCTGGGCAGGGTGCCAGTCGAGGGCGGCGTCCAGGTCGTCGAAGAGCCCGGCCTTGGCCATGTAGACCTTCCCCACCACCGTCTCCTCCGCCGGAGTGCCGTACAGGCGGACCGTGCCGGTGATGCCGTGCTCCTCCATAGTGCGTTTGAGGGCGATGGCGGCGCCCACCGCGGCGGCGCCGAAGAGGTTATGGCCGCACCCGTGCCCGTGGGGGTTCCCGTCGGCACGGGGCTCCCTCCTGGGGACCGCCTCGTTCCCGATCCCCGGCAGGGCGTCGTACTCCGCCAGGATGCCGATGATGGGACGGCCGCTTCCGAAGGATGCCACGAAGGCCGTGGGCATGTCCGCCACCCCCCGCTCCACGGAGAAGCCCTCCGCCTCCAGGACGTCCTCCAGGAGGCGGGCCGAGGAACGCTCGAGGAGGGCCAGCTCCGAGTATTCCCAGAGCTTCATGGACATATCCCGGATCTGGTCGCTGAGGGCCTCCACGGCCGCCAGGGCCGTGGCCTTCTCCGGGGGGAGGGCCTGGGCCGAGACGGTCCCTGAGCCCAGGGCTGCCGCCGCGACGCTCCAGAGAGCAAGGAGGAGCAGAGGGCGTCCGGAAAGTCGGAAGGGAAGGATCATGCTCGCTTCTCCAGCGTGGGTCGGTGCCTTCGATCCCGGGCCTCGCCGGGGTCAACAGTACCCTACGGGCAGGACAGGGGGGCGCGCCAGAGGCGAGCTGCCCGGCCCGCCGGGGCGTCCCCCCGGGGGCCGGGCCAGGTGAGGGGCCGGCGGACGGCATGGCCCGCTGCCGGCTCCCTCCCTCCGACGGCGGCATGCATCGCTGCCCGCATCCCTCACTCGATGGCCGGCAGCTTCGCCAGGGCCTCCTTTACCTTCTCCTCGGGGTACTCGTAGTCCACCAGCTCCCCGGCGAAGTACCGCTCGTAGGAGCCCATGTCGAAGTGGCCGTGGCCGCTGGCGTTGAAGGCGATGACCTTGGCCTCCCCGCTCTCCTTGCAGCGCAGGGCCTCGTCCATGGTCTCCTTCACGGCGTGGGCGGTCTCCGGGGCCACCAGGTGGCCTTCCGACCGTGCGAAGCCCAGGGCGGCGTCGAAACAGGCCGTCTGGTAGTGGGCCTTGGCTTCGATGAGGCCGAGGTCCAGGAGGTGGCTGACGGTGGGGGCCATGCCGTGGTAACGGAGCCCGCCGGCGTGGATGCCCGGGGGGATGAAGTCGTGGCCCAGGGTGAACATCCGGATCAGGGGAGTGGTGCACGCCGTGTCCCCGAAGTCGTACTTGTAGAGCCCCTTGGTGAGGGTGGGACAGGCCTGCGGCTCCACGGCCACCACCTTCGTCTTCTTCCCCTCCACGATCTTGTCCCGGACGAAGGGGAAGGCGAACCCGGCGAAGTTGGAGCCGCCGCCTGCACAGCCGATGATGACGTCGGGATAGTCCCCGGCCATCTCGAACTGCTTGAGGGACTCCAGGCCGATGATGCTCTGGTGGAGCATGACGTGGTTCAGGACGCTCCCCAGTGAGTACTTGGTGTCGTCCCGGGTGGCGGCCTCCTCCACGGCCTCGCTGATGGCGATTCCCAGCGATCCGGGAGAGTCGGGGTCCTTCTCCAGGATGGCCCTGCCCGCATGGGTCTGGTCGGTGGGGCTGGCGAAGCAGGTGGCTCCCCACGCCTCCATCATCAGGCGCCGGTAAGGCTTCTGGTGGTAGGAGACCTTCACCATGTAGACCTTGCACTCGATCCCGAAGAAGTTGCAGGCGAGGGCCAGGGCGCTTCCCCACTGCCCGGCTCCGGTCTCGGTGGTGATGCGCTTGATCCCCTCTTCCTTGTTGTACCAGGCCTGGGCGATGGCGGTGTTCGGCTTGTGGCTCCCGGCGGGACTCACGCCCTCCCACTTGTAGTAGATCTTCGCCGGGGTCCCCAGGGCCTTCTCCCACCTCCTGGCGCGGATCAGGGGGGTGGGGCGCCAGAGCTTGTAGATCTCCAGGATCTCGTCAGGGATCTCGATGAACCTCTCCTGGCTCACTTCCTGGGCGATCAGGCCCATGGGGAAGAGGGGAGCCAGGTCGTCGGGTCCGATGGGCTTCAAGGTCCCGGGGTGGATCACCGGGGGCAGGGGCTTGGGCAGGTCGGCCTGGATGTTGTACCAGCTCCGGGGCATGTCCGTCTCGTTCAGGAAGATCTTCACGGAATCCATGGGGCTCTCTTCGTCCTCCTCTCGGGATGGTAGGTGTGGCGCACGCTCGTTTCCGTCATTCGTCGAAGAAGAAGGTGGGCTCCCGGTAGAAGCGGATGGCCTTGTCCGCCACCTTCTCCAGAATCGTCTGCTGAAGCCAGGCTTCCTTCTCCTCCAGGGACAGGCCCACCCGGAGCATTTCCAGCTGGAGGTTGAAGCGCAGGGCCCGCTTGGGGAGGAGCACCCGCGTCACCCCGCTGGGCACCCTCCGGTCCGAGCCCGTGAGCTCCTGGAGATCCTCCAGGGTGAAGGGGCGGAAGGAGATGAGGGCGGTGAAGCTCTGGTAGTTCCGGGCCAGGTCCTCCATGCTGGTGTAGCTGACCCGGTCGAAGTAGGCGAAGCGATGGTAGACCCGGGTCACCTGGTGGAGCTGGGCCACCCAATCCTGGAGCCTGGGCGCTCCGTGCAGGATCACGGCCCGCCCTCCCGGAAACCTGAACCGGGCCATGGCGGGGGGCGACATCGACGCTACGCCCGGCTCCTCCACCAGGGAGACGCCCTCCACGGACGAGGCGTGGGCCAGGAGCTCGTCGGGGCTGAGCCGCTCGATGGCGTGGTGCCATGTGGCAAGGGCCAGCCCGGGATCGAAGAGGTCAAGCTCCTGCACCAGGACGTGGGGGTACCCCAGCTTCCTCAGGGCGGTGACCCGGTTGGCGCCGTCCAGGACGATGGTGCGCCGGGCGCCGGATCGCCCCACCACCGGCGGGTTCTTCAGGACGCCGTCGGCGCTGAAGCGATCCACGAGGCGGGCCACCCTCTCCATGTCGGGATCCTCGTGGAGCACCACGTCGTCCAGGGATACGATGTGGAGCCTCGGGAGCTCCCCGATCCGAAGGGGACCGTTCTCATCCGTGCTCGTCGTTCCGTGCATGCCCCTCTCTCCTCCATCAAAAAAAAACGCTGCAGACCTCTGCAGCGGGAGACTAGGTTCGGCCTGTGGCTGATCTAGCCGGTGGAGCGCATCGCACTCCTCCCGCTGCTCGTTCCCGAGCGCCACCACCAGGCCCCCCTGGGGGCTGATTGAATCACTCCCATTCTTCGTCCGTTCTCCCATCGCGTGGAGCTGATCACGCCCCGGCGGGCCGGGCCGACGACCGCTATCGATACTGGTCCCGCGGGCCGATGTCAAGTAAGGTGAATCCAGGTGGTAGGGAAAGGGTGCATCGTTCCTCGTTCTGGAGGTAGCCGCAATGTCATTCAGATGTCGCTTCAGCGGGACCGCCCGCTTCCTCACTTCCCTCGTGGCCGTAGCGCTCTTGATCCCGTTGGCGCCGGCTCTCGAGGCCCAGCAGGGCCGCCCCAGGCAGACGGTCCCCATGGACTCGGCACGGGCCGCCATGCTCTATGTGAGCAACCGGTGGGAGGACCACCCGGTGTCCAACTACGAATCCGCCATCGCCGGGAAGGCTCGTACCGACAGCATCTACGCCGCCGTCACCCAGGGGGTCGTGGATTATCAGAAGATCACGTACCGCAGCCGCATCGGGGACATGGACATCCCCGCCTACGTGTTCCAGCCCCTGGAGAAGCGGGGGCCCGGGGGGCATCCGGCCATGGTGTGGGTCCACGGCGGCGTCCACGGGAACTGGGGCGCTAGCATGTGGCCCTTCGTCCGGGAGGCCGTGGAGCGGGGCTATGTCATCATCGCCCCCGAGTACAGGGGGAGCACGGGGTACGGCGAGGAGCACCACCGGGCCATCGACTACGGCGGCTACGAGGTGGACGACTGTATCTCCGCGTACGACTGGATGGTGGCCAACCTGCCCCACGTGGATCCCGAGCGGGTGGGGATGATGGGGTGGAGCCACGGCGGCTACATCACCGTCCACTCCGTGGTCCGGGAGAACCATCCTTTCAAGGCCGGAGCGGCCATCGTCCCGGTGACGAACCTGGTCTTCCGTCTCTCGTGGAAGGGCCCGGGCTACCAGCGGAGCTTCTCCACCCAGGAGCGCATCCAGGGGCTCCCCTTCGAGCAGCGCGAGATCTACAAGGAGCGCTCCCCCTACTACATCGTGGACGATCTCAAGACGCCCCTCCTGGTACACGTGGCCACCAACGATGAGGACGTGGACTTCGAGGAGGGGGAGCCCCTCATCCACAAGCTCCGGGACATGCACCCCAAGATCACGGAGACGCGGATCTACATCGATCCGGCCCCCTGGGGTAGCAGTGTGGGCCATGCCTTCAGCCGTCGAGTGGACCCCGAGACGCTGGAGCGCGTGGACTCACCCTCCCAGATCGACTCCTGGAACCGGACCTGGACCTTCTTCGACTGGCACCTGCGCCCGTACGAGACGGAGCCGACCCCCAGGACGCACCAGGCGCGCTGAGGGAAGCACCTCAGGCGCGCAGGGGAGAGCACATCGGGCGCGCTGAGGGAACGGAAACGCGGAAGATGGGACGGGGCCGGTTTGCCGGCCCCGTCCCATCCCACCTTCAGCGGCCGGCCTCGAACACCACTTCCCCCCCCACCACCGTGGCCAGCACGCGGCCGCCCAGGAGCCTTCCCGGGTCGGTGCTCCCCACGGCGAAGGGATCCAGGCTCAGGACGGTGATGTCCGCCCGCCACCCCGGGTGCAGGACGCCGGTTTCCTGATCCAGGAACTCGGCCCAGGCTCCCCAGGCCGTGTAGCCCCGGACGGCCTCCTCCGGTGTGAGGGCCTGCTCGGGGCGCCAACCCCCGGGGGGCTGGAGATCCTTGTCCCTCCGGGTCACGGCGGCATGGAGGCCGTAGAAGATGTTCCAGTCCGACCCCGGCAGGTCGGAGTTGAGGAGGAGGCGAACACCGGCCCGCCGCATGGTCCGCCATGCGTAGGCCCCGTCGATCCGTTCCGGCCCGACCCGGTCCTGGGCCCAGCCCATGTCCTCCACGGCGTGGGGTGGCTGCATGGACGCGGCGATCCCCAGGTCGGCGAAGCGCCGGAAATCGTCGGGATGGACCACCTGGGCGTGGACGATCTTGTGCCGGAGGTCCCGCACCTCTGGGCTCCCGGACATGACCCGCTCGAAGAAATCCAGGGTCTCCCGGTTTCCTGCGTCCCCGATGGCGTGGACCTCGGCCTGGAACCCTGCCCGCATCATCCGGGCCACCAGCTCCTCGTCGAACCCGTAGTCCGAGCCGCTGACGCCCCGGTGTCCCGGCCTGTCGGAGTAGTCCTCCAGCAGGCGGGCTCCCCGTGAGCCCAGGGCCGCGTCGTAGAAGGCCTTCACGGAGCGGGTGCGAAGCATAGACCCGGTGTCGGTGTCGGGACCCTTCAGGATCCACTCCTCGCAAAGCCCGGGATCTCGGGCGGCCAGCATGGCGTAGACCCGGAGCGGGAGGCGCCCCTCCGCTTCCAGCCTCTCGAAGGCTTCCATGGCCCGTCGGTCCACCCCCGCTTCGTGGATGGAGGTGTACCCGTTCTCGGCCATGACCCGGAGACCCGCCAGGACGTGGACCATGGTCTCCTCCACCGGGGGCGCCGGAATGGAGTCCTCCAGCAGGAGCACCGCCCGCTCCAGGAGGACCCCGGAGGGATTCCCACCGGAGTCCCTCACGATCCTGCCGCCGACGGGGTCCCGGGTGGCGGACGAGATGCCGGCCCGCTCGAAGGCCATCCGATTGCCCCACCCGGCGAACCCGTGGAGTCCCCGCAGGTAGACGGGATGGTCCGGCACCCTCTCGGACAGGAGATCCATGGTGGGGTACCGGTCCGCCCACGCGCCCTCGTCCCATCCGGACCCCAGGATCCACGTGCCCGGTGGCGTCTGGGCGGCCCGGGCCTCGGCGAGCCGCACGGCCTCCTCCTCGGTGGCCACCCCCACCAGGTCCACCTGAGAGAGAAAGGCCCCCAGCTGAACCAGGTGGACGTGGGACTCCACGAGGCCCGGGATCACCGTGGCCCCCTCCAGGTCCATGACCCGGGTCCCGGGCCCACGGAAGGCATCCGCCCCCTGAGCATCGCCAACGAACACGATGACGCCGTCCTGGATCGCCACGGCCTCGGCGTCGGGGTGCCACCCGGTGGCCGGGTCGAAGGGGGCGTCGGGGGCCGGATGTCCCTCCGCGTCGGGCTCACCCCAATCCAGGGAGTACACCTGGGCGTTGGTGAGGATGAGGTCGGCGGATTCGGCTCCGGAATCACAACCGGTGATGGAGATGGTCCCCAGGAGGAGGGCCGCAAGGACGGCTGGCGGCCAGAGGACGGAGAAGGGAGGGCTCTGGGGGTCGGGAATGCCACGGTCAGGGCCACGTCGGGTCATGGTTCTCCTCCGTTGGGGGCAGGGCCCCGTGGCAGCGCGCTTCGCCGGGAGTTCCCGCCGCCACGTCCGCCTTCGATGCCACCATCCCTCGCCGTCGTCACACCCGGCCAGCGTTCCAGCCGGCCGTCGTCACACCCGAATGTGCGGGGCCGGAGCGCCCTCCACCAGCCCGGGGAGGACGGCAGGTGCCTCCTGGAAGGCTGTGGACGGGGCGCCGGGGGCCGGCCCGGGGCCCTGCGCCCGCTCTGGCGTTTCCCCCTTCGCCTCTGGCGCCGGGCCGGGCCCCAGCCGTAAGGTGCTGCGTTCGGATGGACCCCAGCTTCCCTGGAGGGTACAGATGTCCCCCACGTTCGAGCCTCGCACGCGCCGGCGGCCCCTTCCTTTCGCCGCTCCTCGCCTGATCGTCCTGCTGGCCGCCGCCGGCCTGGCGGCCGCCCCCTTCGCCATTTCCGCCCAGGCTCAGGAGAAGCCTCCCCTCACCGTGGACGACTACGGGCCATGGAAGAGGATCACCTCCGGGACCCTCTCCGCCGACGGGCAATGGATGAGCTACGTCCACGACCGGCTGGAGGGGGAGGACACGCTCTTCGTGAAAGCCCTGGACCGGGACGCGGAACACGTGGTGCCCCGGGGCCAATCCCCTGCCTTCTCCCGGGACTCCCGCTGGGTGGCCTACCTGATCGCCCCGCCGGAGCGGGAGGGTGCGGCTGCCGGGGCCGCGGCCCGGACGCCACAGCGTCCCCAGGCGCCAGGGCAGGGGCCGACACCGGCCGGCGGGCAGGGCCGGACCATGGTCCTCCGGAGCCTGGCCTCCGGGGATTCCGTCACCTTCACCGACGCCGCGTCCTTCTCCTTCCCGGAGAACACCGGCCTCCTCCTGGTGAGGAAGCGGGGCCCCGGCAGCGAAGCGGGCTACACAGGGGCGGATCTGGTGGTCCACGACCTGGCGGCCGGTAGCTCCCTGAACCTTGGAAACGTCGCGGACTTCGCGGTCAACGAGCCTGGCACGCACCTGGCGTACCTGGTGGACGCCCAGGGGAAGGCGGGAAACGGCGCCTACCTCCTGGAGCTGGCCACCAACCGGATCACGCCCCTGGACACGGACCAGCGCACCTACTCCCAGCTGGTCTGGCACGAGAAGGGGAACGGGCTCGCCCTCCTGAAGGGGGAGGTTCCTGACGGCAAGACGCAGCGCGACAACGTGCTCCTGGTCCTCCGTGACCTGGGGCGCCCGTCGGGCCTTCTTTCCCTGGACCCGGCCGCGGCCCCGGG
>Ga0209164_1003088_pt1 | contig 16363 bp, 16 predicted proteins | sample MTBNYHSulfiMetaG_FD_187458 | JGI IMG/M metagenome (GOLD analysis project Ga0209164, IMG submission 187458) | Enrichment culture microbial communities from rom New York Harbor, USA that are MTBE-degrading - MTBE-NYH (New York Harbor Sulfidogenic)... | ecosystem: Environmental > Aquatic > Marine >...
GAGAGAGGGATTCGAACCCTCGGTACCGCTGTTGGCAGTACACGCGATTTCCAGTCGCGCTCCTTCGGCCAGCTCGGACATCTCTCCAATCTTCAGGCCTGCTGAAACTTCTTATTATTCTGTCTTTACAAGGAGATAATGGCGGAGAGGGTGGGATTCGAACCCACGTGCCCTGCTATTCACAAGGCAAATCGATTTCGAGTCGACCCCGTTACGACCACTTCGGTACCTCTCCGGAAGATGTTGATATTAGATTCCCCGTCGGTCCCGGAAGAATCGCCGCATCAGGTCCTGACACGCCTCTTCCATGATTCCGGATACGACCTCCAGCCTGTGATTGAGACGGTCATCCCGACTCAGGTCATACAGCGAACCTGCCGCGCCCCCCTTTGCGTCAAAGGCCCCAAAGACAAGCCGGGCGATTCTCGCGTGGATGGCCGCTCCCATGCACATGAGGCACGGCTCGATGGTGACCACGAGAATGCAGTCGTTGAGGCGATAGTTTCCCTTGGCAATCCCCGCTTGTCTCAGTGCAAGGATCTCAGCGTGGGCCGTCGGATCCTTCAGGGCGATCGGCTGATTATGGGCCCGGGCCAGGATCCGTCCGTCTGATCCGGCCAGGACGGCGCCCACCGGGACCTCCCCCTCTGAAAAGGCACGTTGGGCCTCTTCAATAGCCTGTGTCATTAAATAATAAAGATCATCCGCCAAATTTCAATGCCTTTTACACTATTTCCATACTCTGAGTCAATATGATAAGGTATCCGGGACAGAGATTTGTAGCCTCAGGGGTTTAAGGTCCGCATGTCCGGGAAAGGCGACAGGACCTCCCTTACAGATAACATGTCAGATTTGTTCAGGATTGAGGCGGGCTTAGTCATCGAGGGTCTCCCTGATCGCCCTGACAAAACGGTAGAAGGTCTCGGTTTTCTTCCTGATGGACCGTCTGGCGAGGCCCTCAAACATCTTTTCCCTCAGCCCCCTGGATATCTCGATCTGCACCCCTTGGCCGGACAGGCATCGATTGCAGATATTCCGGCGGCTTCTACCCTCCAATCCTGGCTTCAAACTGTCTTCCGCGTGGAACCCCGCCCTCTTCAATGCCTCGATGATCCGATGTTTGAGGTCATCATTTCTGCCGCCCACATAGACCTGTTCCGCTTCCCCACGGCAGCCGTGAATCGTCACCACCACGTGGGCCTCTTCAGCGGTCCTGACCGCGACAGGCACGTCGAACCGGTCGCTTCCCACATGAAGGGTTGCATTTCCTGTTTTCTTGATCCCTTTGAAGGTCACCAGGGCGTGTTGATCCGAAGCGACGGCGTCGGCGATATCCGCGGTACCCGGTTCGATGCCCCCGCCGTGCGGGGCGATGACGGCAACAGGGGAAGAACCTTCCCGCGCCAATATCACGTAATCAGCCCCTTCGGTTTCATGTCGGGCCAGTTCACCGTAGCTTTCGTATGTGTCCATTCACGAAGTCCAAGGACGCCTTTTGAGGCCCCGTCAGACCTCGGCAATGGTAGTGCCCACCTGTGGGCGAACGATCCACGATTTTTATTTTACCACCCTTACAGATAAATGGGTAGGGGCTTGTGCATGGGGTCGGTTCTGATTATAATCGGTTGAAAGAAAATGAGTAAAATATCGTAAGGCGGGCCTGACGTTAAGGACAAGAAAGGCCTGTTTTCATATTTTTCCAATAGGAAATAGCCAATCATCAATGGCCGATTCAGCGAGGTTCCACCCATGGACAATGCCTTTTCGTCGGTGATTATCGAAAGCATGAGCGATGGGGTCCTGGTCCTTGATTTTCAGGGACGTATCGCCCATATCAATCCTGCGGGCCTGGATCTCCTGGGCCTCGGCGCTATTAACGTTCGAGAATGCAACTATGCGCAGCTCTTCATGGATGAGGCCGAAAACGATGCGTTCAACGACATCCTGATCCGGGGTGTTCAGGAGGGGGAGACCCGGCTGTACCGGGAGGTCCCCTTCAGGAGAGGGGACGGCCGCCTGCTCGACCTTGCCGTCACCACATCGTTTCTGCGCCTCGAATCCGGCAGATGGGAGACGCCGGGCATCGTGGTGGTATTTAAGGATATTACCGAATTCAAGGCATTGGATAGAGCGCGTCGCAGGGTCCTGGATCATCTGTCCCATGAGTTGAGGACCCCGCTCTCCATTGTCGCCAGCTCCCTGAGGGGCCTGGAGACCCACGGGAGCCAGAAAACCGTGGACCGGATCCGGAGGAATCTGAAGCGGCTTCAGGACATCCAAATGGATGTGGAGGCCATCGTCAGAGCGGAGGCGCCGGATCGGGAGCAAAGATCCAGGCCCTGTGTGGAGCAGACCCTTGACCTGCTCCATGTCCTTGCAGAAGAGAATCCGGATCAGGCCCATGCCCTCAATGCCGTCAATGAGATGATGGAAGCCCATCTTCCTCAAAGGAATATCGACCTGCATGCGCTGAAGTTGAAGCCCGCTATCGAACGGGTGGCAGCCCTGGTCCCTGGGCTGTCATCCCATAGAAATGTCCGGATAAAGAGTGAGATCAGGGAGGATCCCTGTGCCCTGATCGACGAAACGATCGTGGAGAAGGGCCTCATGAGCCTGGTCAAGAACGCCGTCGAAAACACCCCTGACGACGGGACGGTCACCATTTCTCTTGGAACCTCACCCGATGGGGTGGAACTCGTGGTCCGGGATACAGGGGTCGGGATCACCGAGGAAAGCCAGAAGCAGATCTTTGGCGGCTTCTACCATGCCAGGGAGACCGATTATTATTCCACCAGAAGACCCTTTGACTTCGATGCAGGGGGAAAAGGCCTCGAACTCCTGAAACTCAGGATATTCGCAGATGCATGCCGGTTCCGGGTGACGTGCGAGAGTACCCGCTGCGTCCATCTCTCGGGTGAGGACGCGACCTGCCCGGGGTCGATATCATCCTGTCCCCATGTCCAAGACGAAGACGGGTGCGCCCGCGCCGGGGGCACGGCATTTACCCTCGTCTTTCCGATGGCGCCGGATCCCGATCAAGATTAGGGCGCAGGTGGAGGGCATGGGGGATTTTGAAATCAAAAGGGATCATGATGCAATTTTGGGGTTGACAACGACCGCTATCCGGGGTATAGGTATCACACAGGAGAAAAGGAATGAGCAGGATGCACACACTGAGGGGCTTTTTTTATTATTACTTTAGCCGGAGGGCCGGAATGCCTTAGTGTGTGTTTTCGCAGATATCATATGAAAAAGAGGCGGAGCACACGCTCCGCCTCTTTTTTTTGGGCCAGGATTCACTGAATCTGGCGGACGGGAGATGGATGATGGAGAACGGTGCGCCTCAGGGCCTATTGTCAGGAGGGCATGACAGCACACGGAGCGATCTGGATCTCAACCAGAGGCTGGGTCTGATCAGCCTGATCGACGAGGGGATGCGGCTCAAGTCCCCTGATTCGCCCATTGTGGCGGATCTGTTCAACAACCTCTGGGACCTTGTCAATGAAACCGTATCCGGGAGCAGGATCAACCGGCTCAAACCGGAAGATTCCCATAATGGCTTCCGGGTGATCGAGGTCAATGCGGAGACCGGGGAAAACCTGGGCCGGCTGAATATGCTCTACCTGCGGAAGCCGGTTCCCTGTTACTACCTGGTGTATGTCGAGGTAGGAGCGCCGTTCAGAAGAAAGGGGTTGGGCACGCAGATACTGAAGCACTTCAAGAAATTCTTGATCAGAAGATCAGCCGTCGGAATCCTGGACAACATTATCCCCGAGGAAGACCCCACATATGATTTTTACCTGAAACAATCGTGGAGACCGGCTGAAAGCATCATCGGAAAATCCGCCCTGGCAGACCGGCACTACTACATGATCTTTACGCCCCCCGGGCTGGAAGGAAAGGACCTGAAAGGGCCGGTCCTGAAGCTGCTGCACCACCTGGGTCGAAAACGGACCGTTATCGACATGCGGGACAACCAGATCATGGTCCAGCGCACCATCGAAGAATTCAGGGGCCTTCATTCGGCCCTGATGACCTACTTCGAGGACCCGATCAAGAGAAGGGAATCCTCGCCCGTGATGCGATTCATGTTTACCCGTTTCGTAACCAAGTTCGTTGCCTTCAGACGACGCATAGAGGCCTTGATCGGATATACCGGGGGCGATTCCCTTGAACAGATCACCCTGGCGCCTGAGATCTCCCGGCTGAAGGCCCAGTCTTATGCCCCCTTCGACCTGGAGAACGGTCCCACCCTTGTAGACGGTGACATGAAACTGTGGAACCGGCTCCCCGAGACGTTAAAAAGACATCCCGCCGGCTTTATCGAGGGGCTGCCCAACTACGAGAGGCCCAGCCTGACCTCCTGGCTGGAGGGGCAGCGGGGAGACATGGTCCATGCGCTGACCATCGGGGATCTCATGGACCTCGGGTTCGATCCGACGCGTCTGAAGGAAATCGATGTTGACGGTCTTCCCTGCATCTTTGAACGAATCCAGGCGAAACAACTCCCGGATTTGAAGAAGAAGGAGGCATTATTGATGGAGGTGGGATCGAGGATGCGCGGCTGGCGGGTCAAAAATGCCAGCCTGAATGTGAACCTTCCGCTTCTGACGATCCGCGACAGGGGAAACGCCTATGTCCTGCGCAGAAAGATCGGAGGGGTCCACTGGGAGGAGGCGGTGGAACAGATCCAAAGTTCACCCCGCCTGAGGGCACTGGATGGATCGCTGAAACTGCACCGGATGATCGCCGGGACCGTGAGGGAGGCCCACCGGGCCGTGTCTGAGGAATTAAAGGTGCCGGAGGAGGTCCTGAACGACCTCCTGGCCTGCTTTGTCTCGTGGGACATCAAGACCAACCGGCCGCTCATCATGGTCGATTACACCACCTCCTATTTGACGTCGATCTGGATGGCGTGAATCCGGGGGTTACTCAGGAGGGCCGTTTCACCAGGGGATATCCGGGTGCCTCCGGCCCCCCTGTGCCTGACAGGGATCGGATCTTTAGAGAAGGCCATTTGATGGAGGATCGGACGTCCAAACTTAAGGGCCTTCAGCCGGTCCGATCACGCAGAAACCTGAGGCATACGTTCCCACGCAGAGCGTGGGAACGAGGGTATCCAGTATCAAACCTCAAACATCCAGCATTCAGTATCCAGTCTCAAGCATCCCGCATCAATCCAGGACGAACTCCTTCTCCCTGAGCTTGGCATGGGCCGCGGCCAGTCTGGCAATGGGAACCCGGGGCGGGGAGCAGGAGACATAGGTCATTTTGATGTGGTGACAGAACCGGATGGATTCAGGATGCCCCCCCTGCTCGCCGCAGATTCCGACCTTCAGGTCCGGTCGTGTCTTTCTCGCCCACTCCATGGTGATCCTCATGAGTCTGCCGACGCCCTTGATGTCCAGGACATCAAAGGGGTTGTGCTGCAGTATTCCCCGTTCTTCATACAGGGGGAGAAATTTGTTTTCAGCGTCTTCCCTGGAAAAGGAAAAGGTCGCCTGGGTCAGGTCATTAGTTCCGAAGGAGATGAATTCAGCCAGTTCAGCGATCCTTCCCGCCCGCATGCAGGCCCTGACCACCTCCACCATGGTCCCGAATTTGTAGGGGATCTTGATTTGATACTTCTTCTCTACGTCGCCGTTGATGCGCGTCACATAGCGATGGACCCATTTCAACTCCTCCAGGGTGCATACCTGGGGGATCATGATTTCGGGGGAGACCCGCCCCCCTTCCCTGATATGCTCGGCAGCGGCCTCCAGGATGGCCCTGATCTGCATGGCATAGATTTCCGGATAGGTGATCCCGAGCCTGACCCCACGATGTCCCAGCATGGGGTTGATCTCGGCCAGGGACTTTACCTTCTTGAGCATGATCTCTTTGGACTCGATCATGGGACCGGCCAGATGTTTGGCCTTGAGTTCTTCCAGACCTTTTATGATCACGTCCAGGTTGACGGTATAGCGGTCGTGCAACTCGGGATCCAGCATCTTCAGGGTATCGGGGAGGACTGCCATCCCTTCCACGGTCTGTTTCAATTCCCCGAGTTTGTCGATCTCGTCTGAAAGTTCTTCAGCAGAAGGGAGAAATTCGTGGATGGGCGGATCCAGAAGGCGGATGGTGACCGGGTCGCCGTCCATGAGCCGAAAGATCTCCTTGAAATCCTCTTTCTGGAATGGGAGGAGGCGATCCAGGGCGGCCTCCCTCTCTTTGGGGGTATCGGCCAGGATCATCTCCTGAACCACCGGCAGCCTCTCCGGCTGATTGAACATCCGCTCCGTCCGGCACAATCCGATGCCCACGGCCCCGTATTTTTTGGCCTTGGAGACCGCCTCAGGGGTGTCTGCGTTGGCCATGACCTGGAGTTCGCTGATCTCGTCCGCCCACTCGAGCAGGACCAGCAGGTCTTCAACGAATTCAGGTTCGATGGTCGGCACCTTGTCCATGTAGACGTTGCCGGTGGTCCCGTCAATGGTGATCATGTCGCCTTCCCTGAGGGTGACTCCGGAGATGACCGCCTCTCTGTTGAGGTCGTTGATGACAATGGCCTCGCATCCGGAAACGCACGGCTTTCCCATGCTCCTCGCCACCACGGCCGCGTGGGACGTCTTTCCGCCCCTGCTGGTGAGGATCCCCTGGGCGGCAAAGAATCCGTGGATATCATCCGGCTTGGTCTCCTCCCTCACGAGGATGACCTTTTCGCCCAGTTTTGCCTTGCTCTCGGCCCGGTCCGCATCAAAGACCATCTTGCCGGATGCGGCCCCCGGGGATGCCGGGAGTCCATGGGCCAGGACCTCGGCCTTGGCGTCCGGGTCCAGTCGAGGATGAAGAAGCTGCTCCAGCATGTCCGGCTGGATCCTCAGAAGGGCCTCCACTTCAGAGATGAGTCCTTCGTTTACCATGTCCACAGAGGTCTTGATAAAGGCCGCTGCGTTCATCTTGGCGTTCCGGGTCTGGAGACAGTAGAGCTTGTCTTTTTCAATGGTGAACTCCAGGTCCTGGACTTCGCGGTAATGGTCTTCCAGTGTGTGCCGCAGCTTTTCCAATTCCGGATACACGTTCGGCATGTCTTTTCTGAGTTCGCGGATCGGCTTGGGGGTGCGGATGCCGGCCACCACGTCCTCGCCCTGGGCATTGATCATGTACTCTCCGAAAAAGCGGTTCTCGCCCGTGGCCGGATCTCTGGTAAAGGCAACGCCCGTGGCGCTGTCGTTCCCCATGTTCCCGTAGACCATGGTGCAGATATTGACGGCCGTGCCGTTGGCCATCTCCTTGGTGATCTTGAATTCCTTCCGGTAATCGACAGCCCGTTTTCCCATCCACGACTTGAAGACCGATTCCACCGCCAGGTTTAACTGGACGTAAGGGTCCTGGGGAAAGGGGGCGCCTGTTTTTTCCTTGAACAGGTCCAGGAACCTGTCGCACGCTGCCTTGAGGGATCCGGCATCCAGTTCCACGTCTTCCCTTACGCCCTGTTCCTTCTTCAACCCATTGAAGATATGGTTGAAGTCTTCGTCCTTCATATGGAAGGTCACGGTGCCGAAGAGCTGTATCAGCCTGCGATAGAGATCGTAGACGAATCGCTCATCGTTCGTCAGGCGGATAAAACCGGCCACGGTTTCGTCGTTGAGCCCGAGATTCAGGATGGTGTCCATCATGCCGGGCATGGACATGGCGGCCCCGGACCTGACCGACACCAGCAGGGGGTTTGCCGGGTCGCCGAACCCCTTTCCGGTCTCCTTCTCCAGTTGTGCCATGGCATTACGTATCTCTTCGGCGACTTCGGGTTGAAGCCCTTCTTTCCCTTTCTTCTGGTCCAGATATGCCAGGCAGGTCTCGGTGGTGATCACGAATCCCGGCGGCACCGGGAGTCCGATCTGCGTCATCTCACACAGATTGGCGCCCTTGCCCCCGAGGAGTTTCTTGTTTTTGCCGTCGCCTTCTTTAAACGAGTAGACATATTTCGTCGATTCCATTATGCGCCCCCTTTTTTGTTTCTGTTTCTCACATACTCGAACAGGTAGGCAAAGCCAAATAACGCCACACCCAACCCGAGGACTTTTGCCGTCGACATATCGTCAAAGAACAAGCGTGAAATGACAACTGCGAATATGCCTGAAAGGATTAAACGGAACACAATAATTCGGGTCTTTTGCATTGAATTCTACCTCAGAAATCCGTATCTCTCGGTGTTCATCGGTGCTTGTACGCAAACGCCTGCGGTCTATGCCGAGGGCTTTTTGAAGGGGATGACCGTGCCTGCCTTGCTGGATGTCTTCTTCCCATCAGTCTGCCCCGGAGACGGCGGCGCGTCTGTCTTAATGGGGGTTTTCGGAACCAGCTCCAATCTCATCGGCACCCCGCCCATGGTGAACGCCTCGCCCTCGATATACGCCCCTCTCAGTATCCATGTGACAGGCTGGGTGGGAACACTGAGGAGCAACAGGGTAATATGATACCAGTCCCTCTTATAATCGGGCTCAATATGCTCTACCCGTGCAAACACCGTGGGGCGCTCCTGCTGGTAAATCAGTACGACATCTCCTTCTGTTGCCATGGGGGTTCTCTTTTCCGATGATGGGTGGATGGTGTGCGGGCCCTGGGTTTTCAGTCGCTGTCTTTCAGGACAGAGCCCGGATCGGTCCTCAGCTTCTCCAGTTTTGATTCAAAGCCGCTCCCCAAATCCACCCCCATCTGCTGCGCCCGCTTTTTGGCCTGAAGACCGATGTTTCGACTGTCCTTATAAAAACTGTCGCTGTGGCGACCCACAGGATCATAGCTGTCCAGGCGATCCTTTTCAGACTGGTGATAGGCGACCCTGGAAATCAATCGGTCCCACTGACGACTGCCGCAGGTCGGACACGCAAGGGCATCTTCATCGGACGCGCTCATGATCAGGGTTTGAAACTCACGTTTGCAGCGTCGGCACGCATATTCATAGATCGGCATGGCCGGTTTCCTCCGTCAAGGGCATTGAAGATTCCTCACAGCAGGCTGCGGGGAATGCGCCCGCTGAGCATTCTCAGCGGTCAGCAGGGAGTACGCAGTCTTTATAGCAGATATTCCGAATTCAGGCAATCCTTCTGATGCGCCCTATCTGCGCCGATGAAAGCGGGTCCAGTCCAGCATCTCCTGGATATTCTTGGAAAGATACCATCGACCGTTGGCAAAGACCCCGTAGTCGGCGCCTGCCATGGCCGAGGCGAGGCGGGTGGAATTGGCATAGAAAAGCCACTGTTCCACCCACATCTTTTCGATGGTCTCGTTGAAGATGCTGTCCTTCTGGGCAGGCCCCCGGGCAATCCCCGCGTCCCAGGCCGAGAGCAGGATCTGCGTGGCGGTCAGGGTCATGGCGTTGGTCGTCTGAAGGGTGTTTTCAAGCCGGTCGAAATGACCCCGGACCCATCCGTTGCTGTGACAGGCAAGGCAGACCTGTTGCATGGCCTCTTTTCGCCGCCACTGTTCATCACTATCAATAAGATATTCGGACGCGGGTTCTCCGGTCAGGTCTGTGGGGAGGGGGAGTCCCGCCCTGTTTCGAATGAGGGTGGTATCGGGGGACACGGGGTGGGGATGGGCATAGATCAATCCAAACAGTCGCTGGTCGAGACGATCGTTCATCCGGTGGGTCCGCCTGGCCACTTCCGATCCATCCCTTGAAACGAGGAGGCTCACATGGCAGGCGGCGCAGGTGGGCGAGGTGAAGTCTTTGCCCACGGTCCAGGGGATTGCCTCGAAATCCCATGAGGATGACTGGGCAAGGGACGAAAAGATATTGCCGTGCTTACTGACGGCGTAGACCGAATAGGCCGGAACATCCGGGCCCTTATGGCATTCGGCGCAGGTATAGGGCTTTCGGGCCACGGCCACGCTGAACTGGTGCCGCGGATGGCAGGCGGTGCAGGCCCCTTTCGATCCATCCGGATTGATCCTCCCCACCCCCTGGTTGGGCCACCCGGAGAGGACGGGAAACGACATCCCGCCGAAGTCCGTCTCCTTCTCCACGTTCCCCTGACGCTTCACTTGGGTGCCGTGACAGAAGTAGCAGGAGTCAGCCTCTGTGGCATCATCGGCCCGGCTGTAGGATACGCTTCCTTTGGAAAAGGACTGCAGGTCGTTCACCGAGTTGACCAGGTCCCGATAAACAACGTTGTTCCTGAGGTTCCCGTACGCGTGGGCCATGAGGTTCTGGTCGTATTCTTTTCTTTCCACAGGGTGACAGGTGGCGCAGTCCTCCGGTGTCACCACCACATGGACCTGGTAGCCGTTGTGCTCGAAACTGTCTGTATGCTTTTTTGGATTGAGGGTATGGCATTCGGCGCAACCCACTGCCACGTTTTTGAGGGGATCCGGCAGGGTATCAAAGGAGACCCGGCGTTCTGCCTGGGGTTTTTTCATGGCCTCGGCCGGGGTGATCCCGGCCATGCGCCCCCGGCGCCAGTCCTCCAGGCTCCCTGGATAGACTGTGGCATGGCATTCCAGACAGGTCTGGGTATCCTCGCTGAGCTTGGGTTCTGTTGCCGAACCGGCTGTGGCGGATAACAAGAACAGAAGCCCCCATATCACGGCCGTCTTTTTCATATTCCCTCCTTTCCCGGACATTGCCTCAGAAAAAGCGCCTGGGCCCATTGGCTTTGGGTTGCTGAGAAAACGCCATCCAGATGGTGACGCATCCGTCCTGCAGTGTGACGTTATTCTGCAAAATAGTCAAGGCCCTTGGGAGGATTATTAGATAATCCAATGGGTTATTCCCAGCAACGCACAGGGGTTCGCACCCCGGATGAAGATGGGACGTCAGAGAACCCCACTATTTTTTCATCAGGGAGTATTTCAGCTTGACAAGGCCTTTCGGGGGCAGGATGATCCCCTTTAAAGGATGCAGGGGATGGAGGGAAAATCAACGGCGGTTCACTCTGGAATTGCAGAAACATGGAATTAAGGCACAGACCTGCGGATCTGCCCGTCCTGCTGTTGCACAACCTGGACCCACGTTGGGAACGTGAGGCCATGGATGCAACGCTGGATGCGGTTCGACAACTCAAAGCCGCGCTCGAAGAACAGGGCCATTCGGTGGTGGAAGCGCCGGTGCGCGATAACGCCCTGGATCGGATACTCCGGCCATACAGCCCGGACCAGCTCATCGTATTCAACTGGTGCGAAGAGCTGCCCGGATCAACGCGAAGCGATGCCCGTGTGGCAGAAGTTCTGGAAGACATGGGATTTACCTATACAGGCTCTCCACCAGACGTACTCACCCTGAGTTGGGATAAACCTTCCTGTAAATCGGTGATGAATCAGTACGGCATTCTTACTCCCCTGTGGCGGATTGTCGATTCCAGGCCCCCTGATGACTGGAACCGGTTCCCGGCCATCGTCAAGCCGGCGTTCGAGCATTGCAGCGTGGGCATCAGTCGGGAGGCCGTGGCAATGAATCCGGACGAACTCGCTTCCCGGGTCGCATTTGTCCATGAGGAGCTGCAACAGGCGGCACTCATCGAAGATTTTATCGATGGCCGGGAGTTTCATGTCACGCTCCTGGGCAACGGCGTGGTCGAGATACTGCCACCGGCAGAGATGGACTATTCGGCTTTTGACAACCCGAGGGATCGATTGTGCAGTTTTGATTCGAAGTTCACCCCCGGTTCCGTCCCCTATGAATCCATAGAGATCCGTGTCCCTGCCCGGTTAAATGCACGGGAACACGACCAGCTGAAAGATGTCGCCATGAGGGCCTACGAGGTGTTCAACTGCCGGGACTATGGACGCATCGACTTGAGAAGCGTCAACGGTCAGATGTATGTCCTGGATATCAATCCCAATGCAGACGTCAGTCCGGACACCAGCCTGGCATTAGCGGCCGAGGCCGCAGGGTTGAGCTACGGGATGGTGGCGAGCCAACTGGTCCACCTTGCTGCCGCGCGGCATCCCTTGTTCGGCGCCATCTCCTGATTGAAACCGGCTGGGTATCGAATGCAAAAAGACAGCCACATGAAACCATATATACAGGGTGCCCTGGATGGACTGTGCGCCATATACAGCATTGTAAATGCCACTCGGATCATTACCAGAATCCCCGATGAGGAGGCGAGGGATCTTTTTCAGCAGATTCTGGTCTATCTGGAAGAGAACCATCACCTGCGCAGGATCTTAACGGAGGGCATCGGCCTGCCGACCATAGGTGGGGTGCTTCGAGACGTGGTGGGTGATCGGATCGCCCATCGGCATATGCCGTTCAAACATCACCCCGACACCTCACTGGATGAGTTCTGGTCGACCATGATGCAGTTCCTCGAAAATGGTCACCAGCGTGCCATTCTTATCGGCATCGGGGGCCCTTTCTGGGACCATTGGTCCATTGTTCATTCGATCACCGACAGGCAGATCCGTTTCTTTGATTCACACAGACTGAAGCAACTGAACCGCAACCGCTGCACCACCACCCGGAGCACCTCCACACGTCCGCACGTCCTGTGCCCCACCCATACCTATTTCCTGTCCTGACGGCAATCGCGCCCCGTGACGACGGCAACCGGGTCGACAAATGCCCTGTCCCACGGTCTGCAGCAGGGGGGGCCTGCCGGGGATTCGCTGCAACCAAAGGACAACGGAACGGTCTCCAGAGACATTTGAGATTTGGACTCGTTGCGGGTTGCGGGCTTTGGTCTCATCCTCCCACCTTTTTCCAACCGCAGACTGGGGCTTGTGAGAGACGAACCCTCAGGATGGACGTGCAAAAGTCTACAGGTGGACGATCCTCACCTCTCCCCATTTCTTGGCCAGATGTTCGGCCACGAGGCGGCGATGGCAATGATCGGGTTTGTCCTCACTGCAAAGGAGACAGGCATTATCGAACAGGTCACGGGAAAGGGTTTCTTCGGGCTTTCTTCGGCTTAACAGGGACCGAAACGCCTTTTCGTAAGCCGACCAGTCCCCCTTCTTTTTCTTGAAATCGTCCATGATCTCCTGGGTGGGGGCCAGCTCCGGCAGGTGAATATAGTCGATTCCGCCAATGGCCTTCAGAAAATAGCGCAGGTCATCCCGCTTGGCAAAACCGGCGAGCTGCGAGACATTGTTGAGGCGTATGTCGATGACCCGTTTCACCCCGACCCTCTGCAGCCTGCCGAAAAAGGCCTCGGCCGGTTTCTGGGTGAAGCCCATGGTAAACAGCGTGATGGCGCCCATCATATTTCCCTTTCACGTTCATGTGACGTCTTGTCGTTCTCCTGGACATACGCGGTCCTGTCTGGAGAGATCAGCGCAGGGATCTGATAACTGAGCGACTTGCCCCCGCCGGTGGGCATAATGACCAGGGTGTCGCGCCTGCTCAAGACGTTGTCGATGATCTCCGCCTGAAGCGGCCTGAATGCATCGTAACCGGGCACTTCTTTGAGAATATGCTGTGGTGTATCCCCCATGATGACCGATCCCGTGGGTTGTAACCGTCAGCGTCTTATGATCATCTTTATTTTCCGCTCAAGCTTATACGATAAGCGTTTGTCTTCCGGCATCTCCTCCGGCGGGTCACAAACCTGTTCAAGAGGGAGACATCCCATAAACCTCAATATATCGGACATCCACTGTCTTGTAACGTTGTTTGAATGGGTATGGTACATCGGGTGGACCAGGAATGGCAAGAGCGATAGGTGTTGTCGGCCGGAATGACTCAATTTCGATGGCGGTTTTCCCGAGCAACGCCGAAAGCTCAAGGGAATGGGCCAGGCCCAAATTCGAGAAGCGGCACCCCATCCCTCAATCCCTGAATTCCTATTAAAAGGCCCATCCCAGGCCGAAGTTCCAGGACTGGTCGTAATTCCGTTTTCCGTCTGCAGGCTGGTTGTCATACTCGTAATTGAATTGAAAAGAGGCAAAGAGCTTCAGGACCATGGGTATGCGAATCCCGGTACGGGTGCGAACCATCCAGTTGCTGGTGTCCTGGAAGTCGTACAGAACATCATTGTGATGATACACCTGAAAAAACCTGTCAAAGAACCACATGTCGAAGTCAAGTGCCCAGTAGCCGGCAAAATAGTCCCGCTGATTCTTGTTGCCCAAGAATTCCATGTTCTTGCTGTACTTCTCATAGCCGTAGGCCGGTCCGATCTTGGCTGAGAGATTCTTGTTCCGCGATCTCCAGAACTGGTAACCGGGTCCGGCCGCGACATTCCCCAGGAGATCCAAATCCTTGAATTTATCGGTCTGTGCCGTGGCATTGCCGAAAACGAACCACTTCTTGTCGATGAAGCGCTCATAGGTGGCTGAACCCAGTGCATTGTCCTTGCTGAGTTTGTCACTGCTCCATTCCTTGCGGAATTCCCCGTACAGCTTGATGACATGAGGGAGTCTGGAAACGGTGAGGTTCCCGATCAGATTATATTTTTCAGTATTGGTATTGCCGGTTTCCTTGCTGGCCCCGGCCGAGACATTGCCGGTGAACTCCCAGCCGGGCTGCTGCTTCGGCCGTTCCAGGCTCCTGACCTGGGCCAGTTGGACGGGCACCGGAGGGCTCCCGTCGGCCGGCTCGAGGATCAGGACGTTATCCTCTCCGGCCTTTATTTTTCCGATGAGGGTCTCTTCGTCCCGAAGGTAGGCCTCCAGGGGTTGATCGGTCGTCAGTCTTTCCACTTCTTCCCATTTGATGGTGATGTCGCCTGCATAGGAGGTCTTGAAAATCAGCTTGCCCAAAGACATGGAGACCACGGTCCCCTGAAGACGATCGCCGTTTTTCATCATCAGTTCATCTGCGTAGGCGATGCTCCCACACATAAAAAACCAAAGGCCGGCTGACACGGCCGAGATGCCGCCTTTAAAGCATTTCGCAATGCGTCGTCGCCATACCTCTCTTTTGCAGCGTTCGTTATGATTCAATCGAATGTGAGCGCTATTCATATATCCCAATCTCCTCGTTTCCGTACGGATGTCCTGCCCTAAAATCAGAGGATGTTTGCCCGGCATTCCTAAGCGGGACAGGCCGGGGCTAAAAAAGGTCTTTGGCAAAGACGTCAATCCATTTGTATTAATTTATCGTTGTTTTTTGTCTTACAGGCGTTGTGGCTTTGCGTGACAAAAACAGATTCTATCGAGAATTACTTGCCCGGTTTGCGCTGGAAGTTGTTCATAAGACCTTGTGTGGCAGGACTATAGACGAAGGAGGCCGGGGTGTCAACCCGCAATCAGGATATCTCGGGAGAAGCTCTCTCTGATTCCCGAGCCACGGAAGGAGCGGATGCGCACCGTGTGGCCCTTTACACCCGTTCCTTGAACTCCGTTCCCAAGAGACCTTCCGGCCGGATCAGCAGGACCAGGATGATGATCAGAAAGGCGAGGGTGTTCTTGAAGGCCACGGAGATGAAGCCCCCTGCCAGGCTTTCGGCCACACCGATGATCAGGCCGCCTACGATGGCACCGGGAAGGCTGTTGAGCCCCCCCAGAATGGCCGCGGCAAACCCCTTGAGAAAAGGCTCCAGCATGAAGAAAGGATCGAGGAGCAGGGATGGCGCTAGAAAGAGTCCGGCCAGAACCCCCAGAGATGCGGCCAGGCCCCAGCTCAGGGCGAGAATTCTGCGGGTGGGGATCCCCATGGTCTGGGCCGCAGGAAGATTCTCGGAGGTGGCCCGCATGGCCAGCCCCAGCCGCGTCTTCTGGACCAGGAGAAACAGGAGGAGGCTTGCGGCCAGGCCGACGCCCATGGTCCCGAGGCTCAACTGACTGACCACAACGCCGCCCAGGCGATAGATCCGGGTATCTGAAAGGGGAAAGGGAAAGGCCTGCGTCTCCGTGCCGCCGAAATAGGAAACCAGCCCCTGGATGATCAATCCGAGTCCCAGGGTCAGGATGATCTGGCCCAGCTGGGTGGCCTCCCGGCGCTGGGCCGGCACCAGGACGCAGAAATAAAAGGCCATGGCCAGGATCGCACCGGAGAGGATGGCCAGGGGAAAGGCAATGCCGTATGGCAGATTGAATCCCAGGAACATGAAGGCCACAAAGGTGCCGGCCGTTGTCACGTCGCCATGGGCAAAATTGAGGATGCGCGTGGAGCGGTAGATCAGGGCCAGGCCCAGCGCCACCAGGGCGTAGATGGCGCCTGTGGATAGACCCGAAACCACGTATTGAAGAAACTGCGTCATAAGATGTGCTCCTCTGCTCTTAGCGGAATGGCCAGTTCCGGAAATACAGCCTCATCTTGAACCACCTGCCATACAGCCCCATGGGCTCGAAGATCAGGACAATGAGGATGGTGACGCCATAGACCACCGGGACCATCTCCTTGTAGGCGCTGAAGAACTGGGGCACCAGGATCACGAAGGCGGCCCCCATGATGGACCCCTCCACAGAGGCCAGGCCCCCGATGATCACGGCCACAAAC
>Ga0209164_1003090_pt1 | contig 16354 bp, 17 predicted proteins | sample MTBNYHSulfiMetaG_FD_187458 | JGI IMG/M metagenome (GOLD analysis project Ga0209164, IMG submission 187458) | Enrichment culture microbial communities from rom New York Harbor, USA that are MTBE-degrading - MTBE-NYH (New York Harbor Sulfidogenic)... | ecosystem: Environmental > Aquatic > Marine >...
CCATGACTATTCATCAAGCCTTTATTGAAAGAGCTACCCTGGGTGAATTGATTCTTACTCAGTTCAAGGAATTGTTAAAAAAGTAGATAACCAACACATTCTCCCCCCTATAAGGGATTGACTCAATGGTGAACTTTTAATTTTTCGAGTAATTTCTTTTTAGCCTCCTTTTCCCGATTCGCTTTTAACAGTCCAATTAGCAAGTCTAAATCCAGGGCTTTTTGCCATATCTCGGCACGAACCCTTTTATTTTTTCGTTTGAGGTCGGAACGAACCTCTTTGATCAAAGCGAGCAAAAGGGCATATTCTTCTCCAAAAAGTTGCTCAAGGTTCTCCCGGATCTTTTTTGCCAGGGCTGGGCTTCCTCCTCCTGTCGAAATGGCAATCGTTAAATCCCCGCGTCGTAAAAATGAAGGGACAATAAAATCCGATTCTCCCGGATCATCCACCACATTTACGAGAATCCCTCGTTTCTTTGCCTCCTGAGCAACGCTCCGGTTCATCTCTTCCGCATCCGTTGCTGCGATCACAGCGGCCGCACCGTCAAGGTCTCCCGGTTCATAGTCCTGTTTGATCAAACGAATGGCTTTATCCTGCGCGAGACGAACAAGATCTTGGTGCAGGGTCGGGCTGATCACCGTCACTTTCGCGCCACATTCTAAAAGCATTTTCACTTTACGAAGGGCAACCTTGCCGCCTCCGACGACAACATATCTTTTACCTTTTATGTTTAACATGATGGGATGATAGATGACGGTTTCATGTCTCATTTGTCAAACCACTGTAGGTATTTCCGGAGCTGAACCACATCACCCACGACCACGACGGAAGGTGGCTGAAGGTTTTCTTTCCCAACTTTCTCAACAATGTCCTGAAGCGTGCCTACCAAACACCGTTGCCGGGAGGTTGTTCCCTGGGTGATCACTGCAACAGGAGTGGAAGGCGATCGGCCGTGCTTGATTAACTGGTCAACGATTTTGGCCAGATTTCGCATCCCCATGAGGATGACGAGCGTGTCTGCTCCGGTGGCCAGTTTGTCCCAGGAGATCCTGGGTTCGCCCCTGTCAGAAGCCTTGTGTCCGGTGATGACAGCAAAGGAGGAAGCAACCTCACGATGCGTGATAGGAATACCGGCATAGGCAGGGACGGCAGACGCCGAAGTCACTCCGGGCACGACTTCAAACGGAACTCCGTGCCTGGTCAAAATCCCAGCTTCTTCACCGCCCCGTCCCAGCACAAAAGGATCGCCCCCTTTCAGTCTCACGACGATCTTACCTTCACGAGCCTTCTCCAAGAGCAATTGGTTGATGGAGTCCTGTTCAAGAATATGTAACCGATCTGCCTTTCCCACATATATCTTTTCAGCCTCAGGGCGGGCTTCATTGAGCAGGCTCTCTTCAACAAGGCGATCATAAATGACGACATCGGCGTGTCGGAGACAATCTAAGCCCTTGACTGTCATTAAACCCGGGTCGCCCGGGCCAGCACCCACTAAGTAGACTTTTCCTTGTTTCATTTCTGTCTGACCTAAACGATAAAACGGATCCTATGCGGAATGATCATGATACTCACTTGTCCAAAGTCTCTTGTTCCGGAAGGTAGGACTTGATTCTTTCTGAAACCATCGTCACTGCTTTCTTCCTGCCTTCTCTGACTTCCCACACAGGAACAATGGGAAAGACCTTTGTGAAAAGGACATAAAGGAGCATGAAGAGAGAGATGCAGCCCGCCAGGATCGACCACTCTACCCAGGTTGGAATGTAATAGGCCCCCTCCACAGGCAATCTTTGTTTGGTGAGTGTTGGAACAATAATCACAAACCGTTCCAACCACATTCCTAAAATAATCGAGATAGAAGCGATGACGATCCCCCGGATGGTTCGATATTTCCTGATGGCAAGAATCGGCAAAGGAATAACAAAGCACAGGACAAAGTGAAGCCAGAAAAGGGGAGCGAATTTTCCGGATATCTTGGACCAGAAGATGGCCATATGGACCGGTTCATTACCATAAACGATGGTGATATACTCAGCAAGCGTAAAATAGAACCATAAAAGGGTCATGGCCATCAAAAAGATACCGATGTTGTTAAAATGAACTGGTTTGATATAATTCTCAAGATGGTAGCCCTTCCGGAGAACAGCCATCACGACAATCACACTGGCCACTCCGGAGAAGATGGCACCCACCACGAAATAAGGACCGAAGATGGCACTGTGCCAAAGCGGCTGGATCGTCATGGCAAAGACAAAGGACACGACGGTGTGAACGGTGATCATGACTGGGATGACGAGGACCGATACGAAACCGATTGCCTTCTCCAGACGACGATGCTGGCCTTCGGTACCTCTCCATCCTAAGGATAGGATGCGGTAGAACCATTCTCTTTTCCCTCCGAGATCTCTGAGCATGGCGATATCGGGAATGAGAGCAAGATAAAGAGAGATAGAGCTCACCGTCAAGTAGGTTGCAATGCTGCAGACATCCCAGAGCAAGGGAGAGCGAAAATGAGCATACCGGATGGCATAGAGCATTCGGTCCGGTCTTCCCAGATCGATTAATACGCTTCCTACCCCAAACATCAAAATAAAAACGGTCGTCAGTTCTGAAGCTCGACTAATCGGTCTCCGCCATTCCGCCTTAAGAATGCGGAGAACGGCTGATATGAAGGTTCCTGCGTGGCTGATTCCGATGAAGAAAACGAAGTTCGTGATGTAAACCCCCCAGAAGATCTGTCTCGAAAGCCCGGTGACCGTCAATCCTGTTCGATATTGGGTGATGTAGGCATAAAGGCCTAACAAGACAAGGGCGCCCAGGATGGAGACGGTGATGTAGAACCCCTTTCCTGTCTTCCAGATATGTTCAAAGAGAGCGGTATCTTCTCCAATGATCTTTTGTCTATGGTCTATCATCTTCTTAATTCTCAGGGTTCAAATAAATGAGAAAAATGATTTCACTTGGACCCTTGACCCCTGGGATCCTCGGATCCTTAAGCCATCTTTATTTACAAAATATAATAAACCTTGGGCTTCGTTCCCAATTCAGGCTGCCGTTGATAGATCGTTTTAAATTTAAGGGTTTCTCGAATCTCCGACTTGGGATCCTTTAGGTCACCGAAGACCAATGCCTTTTCTTTACATGCCTCCACGCAGGCTGGGATTTTATTCTGGGCCAATCTCTCAACACAGAAATTACACTTCTCGACGACTCCCCGGACCCTGGTAGGATACTCTAAATTAATATTTTTAATGAAAAACCTCGGATCTCTCCAATTGAAACTTCGGGATCCATAAGGACATCCCGCCATGCAGTACCTGCAGCCGATGCAACGGTGGAAATCCATCATGACAATACCATCCTCTCGCCTCCATGTCGCCCGGGTGGGACAGTACTTGATGCAGGGAGGGTCATCACATTGATTACAGAGCAACATAACCGATCTGTGTCGATAATCTTCCTCAGAATATTCAAGCTCATGTTCAGGGAAGACCTTTTCATAAGGTTCCGTCCAGATCCATTTGATCTCATCTTTCAGAGTTCCCATATTGGGTACATTGTGGATGCGGTGACAGGCATCGATGCAGTCCCGACACCCCTCTTTTGCAGACCAACATTTCTTGAGATCCACCACCATAGCCCACCGGATCTTAGCCAGCGTTTCAGCTGTAGGTGAGGGTTCTGGTTGATCAATCTTTGAAAAGACCTCCCAGCCGGGTTTTGCTGAAAGCCCCAGCAGGGTGAGTCCAGTAATTTTTAGGAATCCTCTTCTATCGAATTGCATCGGTTCATTCCTTGACCAATTGTTTTGGATAGATATGACAGTCCCAGCATTTATTGGTCACTCCCATATAGTTGTGACACTGGTCGCAGAACTTGACCTTATCTCTGTGACAATTCATGCAGGTACGGTTCAAACTAATGGTATATGTCTTTTTGTTGCTCGCCTGGTAGGTTCTCATCCCATTCCGTACGACGGAGAATTTCCAGTCCTCCAAAAGCGTTTTATGATTGACACGAATGAAGGCCTTCGGTTCAACGCATTCCTTCTTATCCTTATCTGTGGGAGACTCAGGTTTGGGAACATAGCTGGTTTTTCCGCTCACCGTGTTATGCCAGATCGGATAAGTGATCAACCCAAGAAAGATGATCAATCCTAAAATAATTTTCTTCCCATCATACATGATCTTCTCCGTCTCCGCCTGTGAGAGGTTCTCCACGGAGATTGGTTGTTCGTTCCTTTTCCCCTCGTACCACCAGGGCATTCCCAACCAGCTCGTGAACACCAGCCACATCGACCCCAGGGACCCAATATTCCAAGAGCGGTGGAAGGGTTGCCCTATCAATCGCACAGATACAGGTTAGCAGGTTTACCCCGTACTGCTCCTTCACATACTTGACGGCGTTTGCTCTCGGGAATCCCCCTCTCAAGCGCATCTCCATATTCTCATCCGAACCCAGTCCAGCCCCGCTTCCGCAGCAAAAGGTCCGTTCCCTGATCGTATTCTCAGGCATTTCGTAGAACCCACTGCATACATTTCTGAGAATATAGCGTGGTTCTTCAAGGAGTCCTACCCCTCGGGAGATATTGCAGGAATCATGATAGGTGACCTTCCATTTATTATTTCGGCTCGGATCTAATTCCAATTTATTGTTCTTAATCAGATCGGCAGTAAACTCGCAAAGATGAACCATCTTGGTCGAATTTGCATTCTCGAAATGGGTACCCGTAACGGGAGAGATTGGTTCCTCTAAAAAATCAGCCGGACCATTGAAAGTATCCATATACTGATGGATGACTCTCCACATATGACCGCATTCTCCTCCAAGAATCCATTTCACTCCGAGCCTTTTCGCCTCACTGTAAATCTTGGCGTTCAGTCTCTTTGCCAGGTCAGCGGAGTGGAAAAGTCCGAAATTCCCCCCCTCAGAAGCATAGGTACTCCAGGTGTAGTCCAGGCCAATCTCATGAAACAGGAGAAGATAACCCAAGAAGGTGTACCAGTGAGGGCTGGCAAAGTAGTCAGCAGAAGGAGCGATGAAGAGAATCTCTGCTCCCTTTCGATTGATGGGAACCTTCACGGTCACCCCGGTCAGCTCCTGGATTTCATCCACAGCAAAATCGACGGTGGACTTGAAGGCATGGGGAGGAATGCCGAGGTGGTTTCCGGTTCGATAACTATTGGAGGCCGGCTCGACAATCCAATTGATGTTAAGGCCCAACAAATTAAGCAACTCCCTGGCCATCATGGTCATCTCACAGGTATCGATTCCATAGGGACAAAAAACTGAGCAGCGACGGCATTCGGTACACTGGTAGAAATAATAGAACCATTCCTTCAGTACCTCTTCGGTAAGGTCTCTGGCTCCAGCCAGTTTACCAAAAACCCTCCCAGAGAATGTGAAATATCTCCGATATATTGACCGGAGCAGCTCGGTCCTCAGGACAGGCATATTCTTCGGATCCCCCGAGCCGATGAAGAAATGGCACTTGTCCGCACAGGCTCCACATCTCACACAGATATCGAGGAAGAGGCGAAATGACCGATAACGGCCAAGACGATCTTTTATTCCCCTCAGGATGGTTTCCTTCCAGTTTTCGGGTAGCTTCCAGTCTTTATCCGTTGGCTGCCATACCCCGGGATTTGGAAGGCCGAGATATTTTTCATGTTTGGGTGCCGCGGGGTAGCCATAGGTCCCCTTCCGAAATTCAACCGCGGGCTCCATCCAGTTCTTTAGAGGAGGCGTGTAGTCAATCGTCAAAGGTTTTTCTTTTGAAACTTCTTCTACCATCTTTACCCCTTCTCTACCGGCAACCCAACTTCTTTCATCGGTTCCCGAAACTCTTCTTCGTACTCTTCGTAGGCATGTACTTCGACGGGATGATTCCAGGGATTGAAATGTCGATCATTTCGGCTGGTATTCCTCATGTTTTTAGTGGGGCTCAAGAAGATTCCCGGCATATGCATCAGCTTGCTGAGAGGGAAATAGGCCATCAAAAGACTCACAAAAAAAAGATGAATATAAAAGATTAAATTTACCCCCTTTGGAGGCATGGGGCGTAAACTTAGCATAGCCATTACCCACTCCTTCACCTGCACTAAATCAACCTTAAAGATGAGCCGCATGAGAACTCCGGAGAGCGCGATTCCAGCAATCGTAAGAAGTATAAAGTAGTCCGAGGGGAGAGAGATATACTTGACCTGCGGAGTGATGACTCGTCTTAAGAAGAGATAGGCCAGGGCAATCACAATCATGAGATCGCTAATATAAAGGATCGGTAAAAGATTCTGAAAAATCGAATCGACTCTCTGGAGGATCACAACCACAGAGGGAACGGGTTCGAGAAAGAATCTCAAGTGCCTCAGGAGGATCACGAGGAGAGACCAATGGAAAGCCATAGCTCCCAGCCAGAGCAGGGTGCTGGTTCTGAAGAGAATCTTGTGGGGGGCCTCCAACTCGACCCTTTCGTTCTTGAGCAGGGAGCGGAAGAGAAGGATCTCAAGGGCCAATCTTTTCACCACACCTCCTGAGGTATAAGGGCTGTCAAGATTGTCGGCTTTGATCCAGGAGAGTGATTTCTGCTGTCCGCAGACCGTTGGGATGTGGAAGGGAACCGGGGAGCCCGACCATTTTAAAACACGGTAAATAAAACCGACGACGAAGAGGAGAACGGCCGCATAAGGAATGAAGATGGCAAAGATAGGGTATAGGCCTATTCCTTCCGTGCCGATTACGACAAGGAGGATAAGGAAAAGAATCCCTGAAATGGAATACCAGAGGCCCATATCCTAAGAATCCTTTATAAATTCGAAAAAACAAAATTCGAAACTCGAAACAATCTCAAGTGATTAAATGTTCGAAACAAATAAAGTTTAAAGAAATTTTATTTGAAAATTCGAATTGGTTTCGTATTTCGATATTCGGATTTCGGATTTTATGGAGTTTCATCCTTTCCTTTCAATCGTTTTTCTTTCGGATGGGTTATCCTTTCCATCATTTGAAAGGCCATCTCTTTCTCAGTCCTGGCCTGGTGAACCCGGATCTCACAAATCTTCTCTCGGCAATCCATGTAGATATCAAATGCCTGGAGAGCCAAGTCGTCGATTCTCGATTGAAATTCCAGCCATTCGTCCATGACCGACCCTTTACATATTTCATTCTTCAGCGTCTCTCCAATGGCTCTCTTCAGCAGGAAAATGAATCCCACCGCTTTCGAAGGAGAGAAATCTTGAACGGATCTGATTTTAAGAATCGAATCTAACGAAGACTGGCACTTTTCTTCTTGGCTGCCTGCACAAAGGTTTTTGAAGAGACCGTCTATCTCTCGAGAGAGAGTAGAGCCCACAGGATTCGTAAACTGATTCTTATCTTTTCTCATCATGGCTGCGGTATTGGCAGGATAGGTTTCCAAGATGAGATGGAACCATCTTTCTAAAATGGCTGCTTTATTTTCTTTCAACAAATCCTGTATCCTCAGCATATGATCAAAGGGCTAAGACATCATGATGTAAAATGAGACCTAAAATTTCATCCATCGCGGCCAATTTTCCTACAGCGATCTTCTCTGTGAGATCTAACTCTTTTACACATAACTGCCCAGCTAAAAGTTTTACTCCAATTTCCTCAAGGTGTCTAAAATGAGGGAGCAAGGGGGATCCTTCAGCCATGAGTTTAACTGCTGTGTTCCAACAGATGATGGCCACAGGTCCATCGTCCCTTTTTGAAAGGGTCTCTAAAAGGTTGACCAAGATCTCAAAACCGAGGGTTTCATCCCCAATGCCGATACTTTCGGATCCCAAGATCAATACTTTCTTTTTGGATTCGTTCAAAGTCTTCTCCCTCTCTGTTGGAAATCAATCAATGCCATTCCCATTCGATGAAAGGCTTTTTCGTATCCACCAAGGCATTCGCCACCAGTTCCACAAGGCCTCCGTAATAAATGCTATGTTTTTCCCATAAATCCTTACTGTTAAGGATATCTCGGATGGCCCCTTTGCAATTGGAACAGGGTGCACACACATATTTTCTGATACTTGGATCCAGGACATCCTTGAAGGTCTCAAGGATCTGCTTCAGTTTCATCCGACTGGAGATATTCTCCCTCCATTCCTTAAAGTTCGTGGAGTTCATGATCGCAAAACCACTTCCCCCGCCACAACAATAGTTTTCAACCCCATGGGGCTCCATCTCTCTGAATTGGGGACAAACCTTCTTCAGAATACGCCTCTGAGGCTCCACAATGCCCATCAATCTCACAAAATTGCAAGGATCATGAAGAGTGACGGGGAAATTGTTCTTTTGAGGGTCGAGCTTCAACTTATCGCCACAGACCAGTTCCTCCAGAAGGGGAAGAAAACTCTCCCTCGGGAAATTCATTTCATCCAGCAATATCCGGTCCGCAATCACGATGAGACCTTTATGAGCATGACCGCATTCTCCCATCACCATCTTCTTGATTTTTAATTTTTGCGCCACTTGGACCTGTTTGAGGGAGATTCTGGCAAACTGAACATCATCATACCATGTACCGTAATTGGTGGCCTCATACCCGTAGATTTCGCTGGAGAGCGTCCAATTCAGGCCCGCTGCTTCAAAGAGGATGGCAAAAGCCACCGGATTTTCGATCCAGGACATGAATTCACCGGAGTTATGGATGAGCAGAATGTCCGCGCCCTCCTTGTCTACTGGAATCTTAATCCTCTTGCCCCATTTCTCCTCAATCTCATCCTCCATAAAGTCGACCATGCCCTGGAATGCTGCGGAGGAAATCCCCGTGCTCGCTCCCACTCTTAGCTGCTGAACCGTACCTGAATCATGCAGTTCCTTGGGGGCTATCCCCATCTCTTGGCTGAATAATTTTCTAAGCTCTCTCCCGATCAATCCATTATCACTCCCGAGAGGACAGTGCTGGGCACATCGTCGGCAAAGGCTACATCGATAAGCCAGTTCAGCCAGTCGGGCCACGGCCGGCCAGTTCAGCTCAATATCGTCTCCCGTCAATTTGGAAATAATTTTTCCTCGTTTCTTGATGTATTTGTTAATAATCCTCCGGAGGATTTCTGATTTGTAGGTGGGGCGATAAATTTCTTGATTTCCGCTGGAAACATAGACAGGGCAGGCATCACTGCAGGTCTGGCACCGAACACAGCTTTCGAGAGATTGCATTAAGGGTTGCCAGAAGAGCCAGTTGTCTTTCTGAGAGAGCAGTTTTTCGAGACCCCTGAGGAAACGTTCCACCAGTTTCTCTTCCTCCTCTTTACTCTTCGGTTTGGGAAGGGCAAGGGCTGAAACGCCATCGAGGGAACATTCATAATTCTTTTTCTGATTTTCTGATAGAGGTGGATAAGGGGCTTTCTTCTCCTTTTGATTCAGAGGGGGAGGAAGTGGCATCAAGTCATCTGCCGTCACTGTAACAAGGGGCTCCTCTGTGCCAAGGCTGATATCTTGCAATTTTATTTTTTTCTTCTCAGTCTCCATTGTGCAAAAAATGCCTTGTCAAATCCCCTCACCCCACCCCTTCGCTAAAGGGGGGTGAGGGGGGATTATTTTGATTCTGGTAAAGAGGTTTGTTGCAATTCCGAGGCAACCTCTCTCCATCGCTTTCCAGACTGGATGTGGGGGGCGGACCAAGTCACTGGCCGCTCTAGATGCTCCTTCATTCTCCTCTCAATCTCGTTTCCCCTGCCATATGGCACATCATCCCATCGAAGAGTGTGATAGTATCGGAAAAAGAGTTGGTAGACATGGCTGAAAGGCAAGTAGACCAACCACACAGATGCAAAGAGGATATGAAGGGCGGGTGCCAAAGCCGGGTGAAGTTTGTGTTCAAAATTCTGAAAGGTTATCTGCTCTCTCACATATTTTAAAAGGGCGGGCATACTTGAATGGAAATGGATATCTACAGCAATGATCCCTCCAACTAAAGTGAGAAGGAGGAAAATCCATTTTACATAGTGAATGGGAGGATAATAAACTTTCAACTCTTCATCCGTCATTCTCAGGATGAAGATGAAAAGCCCTCCGATGAAGGTCAGGAAGGTGGAGAAGGTCCCCCAAACCCATCCAAAAATAGAAACGGTTTCAATGCCCCCAACCACTGCATGGATGAAAAGCCAAACATGCCAGAGAATAAGCAAGTAAAGCCCGATATGGAAAACAAATAGAGGGTACCAAAATCTCCTGTTTCGATGGTAAAAATCCCTTAGAAAGAGAATATCCAGAACCATGGACCAAAGCTTTTTACCGAAAGTACTGTGTGTTTTTGCCCACCAATCGGTCAGTTCATAAATAGAGCTCCCTTTATATAGTTCCCAATGTAAATGAATGGGGGCATTCATACACCTTCTCAAACGAAGGGCCGTGGCGAGTATAAAAAATAAGATACTCCCATAAAAAATAAAGAGGATCATAGCACCCATACAGATCCTTCCCCTACCCCCGTTTCATTTTTATAAACAACAGAAGGGAACGATTCAGAATCCTGAATACGATTCCCCTGAAGATTTAAATTACACGCAGCCGGTCGGCTTAGGTAACCCTGCAACTTTACACGCCCCCTTCGCCGGACCCCCTGGGAACAATTTATAAATATATTTGAGGTCGAATCCCGTTTGTTTGATGACCATTCGGATGGGCGGGGCGATTTCAAATTTTAAGTAGTAATCTCTGAGATAATTTACCAATTTCCAGTGCTCCTCTGTCATGGGGTGAGCATTTTCGGTCTTGGCCAGATCTTCTGCGACGGCCTGGTTCCACTTCTCCGGTTCCTGGATAAAACCATCCTCATCAATCTCAATATCCATCCCACCAAGGTTTGCCTTTGCCATCTTTTCTCCTCCTAACCTTTGATAAATTTTTCTGGTGATTCATCGAACTTTTTCTTGCAGGCTTTACAACAGAAATAGTACTCCTTCTCTCCATAGGTACTGGTCGCCCTTGGCTTAGCGGCCACCGCACCATAAAGGACCCCTACCTTGCTTATCTCCATTTCCCTACTACATACCGGACATTTTACCTCCATATGTTCTTCCGTCATATTGACCTCCTTCTAAAATTCGCTTCCTTGGCTGCGAGTGAAACGAAGGCCTCTGCCCAGGAAGGTGTCCCCAAGGCATGTAAGTGTGTATAAGCAGCAAATATATTTTTATATAAAACACCATCCCTTTGACCGTCAATCCCATGCCCTCGTCTTATTTGATAAGCAAACTTAACCCCCTTCTTGATCGATACCTTGGAATGATGAAATTCATGGCCTCGGATGGTCAACCCTATTGGGAAAAGGGGATTTTGATACAGGACTTCAGCAATCACATAACCATGTCCTTCGGGCTTTTCAGAGATTTGAACTTCAGCGGGAATGGCTCCAACCATTTCATAAGACCGACCTTGCCAGTGGATCTTCTGGGATAAATACATGAGACCCGCACATTCCGCATAGACCGGAAGGCCTTGATCGATCGCCTTCCAAAGATCCTGGCGTAATTCTTTATTCTTCTCCAGTTTCTCCAAAAAAAACTCGGGGAATCCTCCCCCGACATAGAGACCATCAACCTGGGGCAATCGGTCTTGAAGAGAGTTGATGAGGACAAGGTCAGCACCCCATTGTCTTAACCCCTCGAAATTCTCCGGATAGTAGAAATTGAAAACCTGGTCGGAAATCACTCCAATCTTTACTTGGGGACCTTTTTGGTGTCCCTTCTCCTTCACAGGGATCGGTGAAGGAAAAGACATTTTGAATTGCTTAGAAATACTCAGGATTTGTTCCACATCGAGATAGGACTCAAGTTTTTCCCCTAACCGTTTGACCGATTGGTCTGCTTCCTCAGATTCCCGGGATGGAATGAGGCCAAGATGGCGTTCCGCGATGTGAAGGTTTGCGTCTCTCGGAATACTTCCCACCACAGGAATCTTGCAGTACTTCTCTACCGCATTTCTAAGCTTATTTTCATGCCGGAACCCTGAAACATAATTGAGGAGGACACCGGCAATATTTGTTTCGGGTTGGAAATGCTGATATCCCATCACCATCGCTGCGATGCTACTGGTCATTCTACTTGTATTCACCAACAGGACAACTGGAATGTTCAACAGACGAGCTATCTCCGCCGTCGTTCCTTGAGTATCCAAACCATCATAAAGTCCCATCGCTCCTTCAACAATAGCCAGATCAGCCTTCTCGCAGGATTGCTCAAAAGATTGAATTAATTTTTCTTTGGGGACTAAGAAAAGGTCCAGATTACGGCAGCTTCTTCCCGCCGCAATCGTGAGCCATGACGGATCGATGTAGTCGGGGCCTTTCTTAAAGGGTTGGATCAAAAAGCCCCGTTGGGCCAGCAAGTTGCACAAGCCGACCGTAACAATGGTTTTACCCGAGTGACCCTGGGGCGATGAGATGAGAAGGCAACCAAAGGTTCGATCACCGTGGACGAAATGATCACCTCTTGCCATGTTTATCAAGTCTCATGTTTACCGGGGAGAGCGATATAGGTGATGCCGCCAAAGCTCCGATATTCAATTTTTCCTTCTTTCGCTAATTCTGCAATAGCCTTATCGACAAAACTCTTCTCTTGTCCGACGGCCCTCGCAACATCCTTATTCTTAGCCTGGCTGACGGTCGTTAAGTATTTGAGAATACTCTCCTTGAGGTCTTCGTTCATTTCACCACCTTCCTCTTCTCACCTTCTAATCCCCCCTTTAGCAAAGGAGGGGAGGGAGGATTCTTACCATTTAAACTGGGTCGTCGTTCTCCAAGTTTCCCTTGCATAGGTATAGTCATCGATGTGCTGTTCAACAAAAGGTATCTCAGTCAATTGGAAGAACTGTTCCCAACCTATCCTTTCGATCCATTCTCCCATCCTCTCGTATTTGCGGGCCTTTTTCGCATAGACCCCGACGATCTTCTTGATGATGTCCACCACTTCAGGCCAGCGGGGAGGGTTGTTTGGAAGGTAGGGAACGATCAAACGGGAAAACATGGGGGGCTTTCTCGCATTGGACACTTTGCCTCCGGCATAAATGGCCACGCCGTCCCCTTCAGCGTCGGCAAGAGGCATCGCCGGGCAGACCGTAAAACAGTTTCCGCAGTACATACAAAGGTCTTCTCTAATGACCACGCTCTTCACTTCCTTGTCAGGATGCCGCCGAATAGCCCCGGTAGGACAAGAGGTCATCGTTGTCGGAATCTCACAAATTGCCCCTACCTTTTCATGATCAATTTTTGGAACTTTGGTATGAACTCCGACGATCGCTAAATCCGAACAATGAATAGCACCACACATATTAATACAGCAGGCCAACGAGACCCTCAGTTTACCTGGAAGTTTCATGCTGGTGAAGTAGCCATAGAGTTCGTCCATGAGTGCTTTGACGATCGGTGAACTATCTGTGGCCGCACTGTGGCAATGAGCCCATCCTTGGGTGTGTACAATATTGGAAATGGCATCTCCCGTGCCACCGACTGGAAGACCAATTTTTTTCACCGCTTCGATGATGAGCCTCACATTCTTCTTGTTCGGTGTTAAGAATTCAATGTTATATCGGCTTGTAAATCGGAGATGACCATCACAATACTGGTCTGCAATATCACAGAGGTCTCGGATAAAATCCACACTGACGAGCCTCGGTGAACCGGCTCTGACCGTATAAAGCTCATCACCACTTTCTGCGACATGCCGCATGATACCTGGTTTTAAAATTTCATGATATTTCCAGCTCCCATAATTTTTCTTTATGACCTCAGGGAGCATCTCCTGAAAATTCGGTGGGCCGATATCTGACTTTCCCATGATAACCTCCTCTCATTTTCTAAGGGTTCGAGGATTCGAGGGTTTATGGGTTCGAGTATTCATTTTTTCACTTGACCCCTAGACCCCCTACCTGTCGGCCCCGGTCCCGACCGAGGGCGGGGCAGGCAGGGCCCCTTGAATCCTTTTTTATCTAAAAGAATACATAGGGGTTCGTCCTCGGTGCCTTGATCATTTGTGGAGTTGGCTTCACTCCAATGGCTTTAAGGAAGTTTCTCATTCCCAGCCTTTCGATCAGTTCACCCACTCTCTCCCTTGTTCTTCCGTTTTCATCCCACCAATCCCATATTTTTCGAATGAGATCTTTGATCTCGGTATAAGGGGGTTCAACTTTTATAAAGGGAACAATCACTGAAGAGAGCATCGCACCTTTTAGAATGGGTGCTTTTCCACCAATTAATATTGTGGCCCCTTTATCCAGTCCAGGCCTGATCGATTTGGTCAATTTATTGATACAATGCATACATCGGACGCAATCTTGAGGAATGACTTTAAGTTTCTTGGTCTTTTCATCCCATTTGAGTGCGTTGGTTGGACATTTATCAACGACCAGTTCCTTGACATCAAAGCCGGCCTTCACATATTCTTTGACTGCCTTTTGATCGATTTTTAGACTATCCCTCCAGGTACCGATGATTGTAAAATCCGCTCTGGCGATGGCGGCCACACAATCGTTCGGGCACCCGGAAATTTTAATCTTGAATTTATAAGGCCATCGAGGACGATGAATTTCATCTTGAAATTCCATCGTGAGGTTATAAACCATATCGAGAGTGTTGATATTCGTCCATTCACACCTGGCCGGTCCAACACAGGCCGTGGGGGTCCTCAGCGCAGACCCTGAACCTCCTAAGTCAAATCCCACTTCTGTTAATGCATCAAAAGAGGGCTGAAGGTTTGCTGTGGTTGTTCCTAAGAGAATAATGTCCCCGGTAGACCCATGAAAATTGGTCAAACCACTACCATACTTTTCCCAAACATCGCAAATTTTTCTCAATGCTTTGGTGGTGTAAAACCAACCTGCAGGATGATTGACACGAAGAGTATGGAAGGATTCCACATTTGGGAATAAATGCGGTACATCGGTGTACCTCCCAATGACCCCACCCCCATAGCCCGTTACACCAACGATCCCGCCGTGTTTCCAATGAGTCACTTTGTCGTTAAAAGAAAGCTCCTGTATACCCAGCAGGTCTTTGGCCGCTGCATTCTTCTTGGCAGCTCGTTTTATTTCTTTGACATAACTCGGCCATGGTCCCTTCTCCAATTCATCGAGTTTTGGGGTCTCGTCTGCCATCGATTTTACCTCCTATGGAATGACTTTTACTTTTAGTAAGAAGCTTTCGCCTCAGATAAAGATCTTCACCTCTCCTATAGATATTCAAATTTGGTAGTTTACAAGAAAGATTGATTTATTAATGGAATGTATTTCTTTTTAACATGGTCTGTAATAGAGTGTCAACCATGTTTTTAAATGACCGTCTATCACTTTTTAAAAATAAAGCTTGACCCGAATTTTCCTTTTTAGTATGATCTGTGGTGATTTAAGAATGGTGAATTCATTATAAAAACTTAACCCTTCCCTCTGGGAATTATATTCATTTGGTCATAAAATGGCGATGGAAGGGAACAAGAAAAATATTCTAATAAATTGGAGGAAAAGTAGGCATTAGGACAGTTGGAGAGATTTAACTATTTTATATAGAAAGGAGGAGCAACGTATGGCGGAAAAGAAAAATGGAATTGACTGGTCGTCGTTGTGGAGGAAAGAGGATTGGTGGGCCTGTTGGATCGGCTGGTTTATTTTATTGATGGCCATCGCCGGAGTAATTCCGAAGGCTCCTAAGATTGGAAAGTGGGTGGCTCTTGGACAGGCTTTCCCTGAGGGATGGGGGACTCTCGGATCCCTGATCGTCTTATTCATCGTCACGGCTATCCTGACGATCATCGGTGCCGCCGCATTGAAACGGGATGTAAAGCGCTACATTCCCGGATATCTTGCTATTTTCATCCTTGCTTTCATAGGCATCGTCATATCCAAGCAGAAAACCATTGATCTCTGGGGACTGGAATATGTCATCTGGGCTTTGATTTTTGGTCTGATCATCAGCAATATCTTCGGAGTCCCAGGCTGGTTGAAAGCCGGTACTATGACGGAGTTTTTCATAAAAATCGGCCTGGTCTGCATGGGTGCAACGATCAATTTTGTGGTGGTCATTAAAGCCGGAGCCATTGGGATGATACAGGCTGTGGTGGTGGTTTTAGCCGTCTGGTTCTTCGCCTACTGGTTGGCAAGGAAATTCGGTATCAATGAACGCTTTTCAAGCGTCATTGCCACCGGCGTGTCCATTTGTGGGGTATCCGCATCTATTGCCGCCGGTGGGGCTGTCCAGGGAGATCCCAAGGAAGTCAGCTATATCATTGCGTGGTTGATGATTTGCGCAGTGGTATTGATCCTTATCATGCCCCCTATAGCACGGTGGATGAACCTTCCAACCAACATGGCAGGAGCATGGATTGGCGGAGTGATTGACAATACAGGAGCGGTGGTT
>Ga0209164_1003094_pt1 | contig 16321 bp, 14 predicted proteins | sample MTBNYHSulfiMetaG_FD_187458 | JGI IMG/M metagenome (GOLD analysis project Ga0209164, IMG submission 187458) | Enrichment culture microbial communities from rom New York Harbor, USA that are MTBE-degrading - MTBE-NYH (New York Harbor Sulfidogenic)... | ecosystem: Environmental > Aquatic > Marine >...
GCGCGGCCGCCGAGGAGTTCCTGGTGGTGTGGCAGGACGACCGCAAGTCGGGGTCCCGCGACGATGACATCTACGGGCGTCGGGTCGGTGCTGCCGGGCCCATCGGGAAGGACTTCCGCATCTGCGGGGCAGCAGCCAAGGCTTTCGATGGAGACCCGGCGGTGGCCTACGGCGAGGCCAACGACCGCTTCCTGGTGGTCTGGGAGGACGAGCGCAACTTCGCCACCCGGTTCGCCGACGTCTACGGCCGGTTCGTGGCCGGAGGCGGCGGTCCCGTTGGGCCCGACTTCCGCATCAGCGGCAAGAAGGCCATCCGTACGGACATCTGGCCGGCGGTGGCGTACTCCCCTCTGGTAGATGAGTTCCTCGTCGTGTGGCAGGACTACCGCTGGGAGATCACCTGGGGCCGCGGCTGGGACATCGCCGGCAGGCGCGTCACGGGTTGAGGCGGGCGCCTCTCCCGGAGACCTAGGTGGTCGCCGTCGCCGCCCCGTGGCAGCGCTTGTACTTGAGCCCGCTGCCGCAGGGGCAGGGGTCGTTGCGCCCCACCTTGTCCTTGGCCGAGGCCTGCTTCTTGAGGGCGGCCCCTCCCGTTCCCTGCAAGCGGACCACCGGGTCCACCTGGGGCGACCGCTCCACCACCTGGGCGTGGAACACGGTCCGCACCGCATCGCGCCGCAGGGAATCGACCATGTCGGAGAACATGTCGTAAGCCTCGCGCTGGTACTCCACCAAGGGGTCGCGCTGGCCCATGGCACGCAGGCTGATCCCGGTGCGCAGGTAGTCCATCTCGGCCAGGTGCTCGCGCCACTTGGCGTCCACCAGGGCCAGCACCACCGTCTGCACCAGGCGCCGCATGAACTCCGGCCCGATCTCGGCGCGGCGAGCGTCGAAAGCCTCCTGGGCCTCGGCACAGAGGCGGGAAGAGACGTCGTCGGCGGCGACGCGGGCGGGGAAAGCGTCCTCCTGGGCCAGCCGGGTGGGGAAGATCTGGGACAGGCGCTTCTGCAGGCCCTCCCAGTCCCAGTCCTCGCGCGGCACCTCGTCGCTCACGGACTCCGCAACTTCGGCGCTTACCACCTGGTCGATCCACCCCCGGATCAGGGGCTCGGGGTCGTCGCCCCGCAGCACCCCGCTGCGCCAGGTGTAGACCACCTCGCGCTGGCGGTTCATGACCTCGTCGTACTTCAGGACGTTCTTGCGGATCTCGAAGTTCTGCGACTCCACCTGCCGCTGGGCTCTCTCGATGGATTTGGTGACCAGGTTGTGCTCGATGGGCACGTCCTCGGGAACCCGCAGGCGGCGCATCATGCCCTGCACCCGCTCCCCCTGGAACCGGCGCATGAGGTCGTCTTCCAGGGACAGGTAGAAGCGCGATTCCCCCGGGTCGCCCTGGCGCCCGGAGCGCCCGCGCAGCTGGTTGTCGATGCGCCGCGCCTCATGCCGCTCGGTGCCCAGGACGTACAGCCCCCCGGCGCCCAGGACCCTCTCTCCCTCGGCGGAGGCGGCTTCCCGAATGGCCCGGAACACGCCGGGGTACTCGGCTTCCCACTCCGGGGTATCGGGATCCAGGCCGCGTTTGCGCAACTCCAGCTTGGCCAGCTCCTCGGGATTGCCCCCCAGCCGAATGTCCACCCCACGGCCGGCCATGTTGGTGGCCACCGTCACCGCGCCCACCCGGCCGGCCTGGGCGATGATGGCCGCCTCGCGCTCATGGTGCTTGGCGTTCAGTACTTCGTGGGGGATGCCTTGCTTGCGGAGCAGTTCGCTGATGCGCTCCGACTTCTCGATGGAGATGGTGCCCACCAGCACGGGCTGGCCCTTGTGGTGCCGCCCGGCGATGTCCTCGACGACGGCATCGAACTTGCCCCGCTCGGTCATGTAGACCAGGTCGGGCTGGTCGAGGCGGATCACCGGCTCGTTGGGCGGGATCTCGAGCACGGAGAGCTTGTAGATCTGCTGGAACTCGCCGGCCTCGGTGAGGGCCGTGCCGGTCATGCCCGCCAGCTTCTCGTACATGCGGAAGTAGTTCTGCAGGGTGATGGTGGCCAGGGTCTGGTTCTCCTCTTTGATCCGGACCCCTTCTTTGGCCTCGATTGCCTGATGCAGTCCTTCGGAGTAGCGCCGCCCCTCGAGGATGCGACCGGTGAACTCGTCGACGATCTTGACCTCGCCGTCGGCCACCACATAGTCCACATCACGGTGGAACATCTCCTTGGCCCGCAGCGCCACATCGAGATGGTGCACCAGGTCGATGTTGGTGTGGTCGTACATGTTGGGCACGCCCAGGATCTCCTCGACCCGGGATACCCCGGCCTCGGTCGCCAGGACCTCGCGTTTGCCCTCGTCCACCTCGTAGTGCACGTCGCGCCGCAGGCGCTCCACGATGCGAGCGAAGTCGCGGTACCACTTGGCCACATCGGTGACCCGCCCACTGATGATGAGCGGGGTACGGGCCTCGTCGACGAGAATCGAGTCGACCTCGTCCACGATGGCAAAGTGGTGGCCCCGCTGCACCATGTACTCGGGGCTCATCGCCATGTTGTCGCGCAGGTAGTCGAAGCCGAACTCGTTGTTGGTGCCGTAGGTGATATCGGCGACGTAGGCCGGCCGCCGCTCGTCGGGGAGCATCGCCGCCTGGATGAGGCCCACGTTGAGGCCCAGGAAGCGGTGGATGCCCCCCATCCACTCGGCGTCGCGCATGGCCAGGTAGTCGTTGACGGTGACGATGTGCACCCCCCGGCCTTCGAGGGCATTGAGGTAGGCCGGCATGGTGGACACGAGCGTCTTGCCCTCGCCGGTCTTCATCTCGGAGATCATGCCCCGGTGCAGCGCCCCGGCTCCGATGATCTGCACGTCGAAGTGGCGCTGCCCCAGCACTCGTCGGGCAGCCTCGCGGACCACGGCGTAGGCCTCGGCCTCGAGGTCGTCGAGGGGAACCCCGGCCGCCAGGCGCTGCTTGAACTCCTCGGTCTTCATCCGCAGGGCCGAGTCGGTCAGCCGTTCTACCTGCGGCTCCAGGGAGTTGACCCGGCCCACCAGGGCCTGGAGGTCCTTCATGGCTCGGCCTTCACCGGCGCGCAGCAGTTTGGCGAGAAGGGGCATGGCACCGGCCATCATATCGACGACCTGCCGCTGCGGGCAGGGGTCAGCGCCGGCGGCTGGGACCGTCCGCCGCGGTCTCGGCAGCCTCGAGGAGGGAGGCCGGCGGCACCCCGACATCGTCGGGCAGGAGTACTTCGGCGACCCGGTCGTCGGCCAAATCCACCGGTTCGGGGACTTCGAGCAGAGTCCCCTCGCGATCGCGTACCACCATGGCGCCACGGGTTCCGCCGGCGGCGGCCGTGACCATGACCACCTCACCCCCTCCGAGGCGCAGCAGCGAACCGGGCGGGTAGAGGCCCATCATTCGGTTGAAGGCCGCGACGATGTCGGGGTCGTAGGCCTCCCCGGCGCCGCGCAGCAGGATGGCCGTCGCCTGTTGGGGGGAGCGCGCCGGCCGATGCGGACGATGGCCGGTCACGGCATCGTAGGTGTCGGCGACCGCCACCAGCCGGCTGAAGAAATGCGGGCACCGCCCCTCGAGGTCCGGGTAGCCCCCTCCATCGAAGCGGACGTGATGCTCCAGAACGATCTGCGCCGCGATCTCTTGCCCGGGCCCGGTGGCGGCCAAGATGGTCAACGCGCCCTCCTGCGGATGCAGGCGAACCAGCCCCCAATCCTCGTTCGACAGGCGGCCCGGCAGGCGCAGCGCCGGGTCGTCGAGCACCACCCGCCCGATGTCGATGAGCAAGGCCCCCATGCCCAGGCGGCGGAGTTCTTCGTCGCTCAGTCCCACTGCCCGGCCCAGGGCCAGGCTGAGCAGGCAAACGTTCACCGAGTGGTAGAACATGGCTTCGTCGTGGTTGTGGAGGGTGGCGAGCATCAGCGACGGCCCGCCCTCGGCGGCCCCTCCCTGCAGGAACCCATCCACCGCTCCGGCCACTCTCGCCAGTTCCAGCCGCCGGCCCGACGACACCGCCCGCAGCGCATCCAGCGATGCGGCATAGGTGCGGCGCAAACCCGACAGGGGTCGGGTCTCGAGCTGCGAGAAGGCCACCGGCCGCTCGTTGATCCGCACGGTGCCGCCTACCGGCAGATCGGCACCATGACCGGCAGCCACCGCCGCCAGGTCGGAGAGGTCCCGGCGCGAAGCCCCGCGCAGCACGGTGATCGAGTCGATGCCGCGCTGCTGCAGGTCGCGCCTCATCCCGTGGAACTCGATGGAGGCATGCGGCAGGAGCCGCGAACCCAGGAAAAAGGCCTCCTCGCCCACCGTGAGGCAGACTTCGGGCTGACCCGAGGTGAGCACCTCGGCCGCCTGCTGCAAGGCGACAATGGCGTCCTCGACGGCGTCGTGCGTCGGAGGATGGCGCAGAAGGCTCTGCCCGGCGTGGAAGAGGGCCCGCAGGAATCCCCGGGCGGCCAGCTCGCTCATCGCCGCAACCCCGCCAAGGCTTGACGGGCCGCGTCCCTGACGACCCGAGCCGTTCCCATCGTTCCCCGGCGCCGGGCGAGCCGTTCGAGGGCCGGGGGCACCGCCGGGTCGGATCGTTCGGCGATAACCTCTACCAGCCGCCGGGCTTCGGCGGCAGCCGGAGGCCGGGTTTCGAGCAGGTCGACCAGAGCAGTCACCACTTCCCGGCTGGGAGAGGCTCGAAGAAGAGAGACCGCGGCGTGCCGCACCCGCGGTTCGGGATCGGTCAGGGCGGTCACCAGCGGGGCCACCGCCTCCCCGCGGCGCAAGGCGAACAAACCGCGCATCGCCTCTACCCGCACCCGGTGATCGGGGTGGGTGAGCAGTGACTCCAGCGGGGGAACCGCCTGCGGCCTTCCGGTGCGTCCCAGGGCGATGGCCACGTTGCGCACCACGAACCATCGCGGGTCGGCCACGAAGGCAGCAACCAGCCGGACATCGCTGCGCCCGATCCAGGAGAGAAACTCCACCAGGAACCTCCGGTTGACCGGCGGCTCCTCGACCACCATGCCATGGACGAGGTACCGGGCGAGGCGCTCTCCCCATACCGCCACCAGGCCGGCGCCGGTCCCCGGGGGATCGGCAGCAGCCAGACGCACTACCAGGTCGTCGAGCACCTGCGGGTCGGAGACTTCGTCGAGAGCCTCCGCCACCAGGTCGGCATACTCCGCCGGATAGGTGGGGGCGACCACCAGCCCCCGCATCCAGGCTTCGGCCCGCGCCAGGTCTCCGGCCCGCACCGCGGTAGTCACCTTGCCCACCCACACCCGCAACAGTCGATGAAAGCGAGGGCGCCGGGTCTCGATGCGGAGCAAGTCGCGTAGCACGGTGATGCCCGCATCGGGCGAGCCGGTGTCGGAGAACTGGGCGGCCAGGCGCTGCACCAGGGCCTCGTCGATAGAGGCCACCTCGGCGGCTTCGTCCCGGCGCGGCTCCCCCGCATCAGGCGGGAGCTCCTCAGGCGGAAGAGTGAGGTCGGCGGCGGGGTCCATGGCTACAACTCGATGAGGCTCTCACGCACCGCGTACAGCACGGCCTCGCTGCGCGAGTGCAGGCCCAGCTTGTCGAGGATGTTGCGGATGTGGTTCTTGACGGTGTTCTCGGAGATGAAGAGCACCCGCCCGATCTCCCGAGAGGTTTCCCCCTGGGCTACGTGACGCAGGATCTCGATTTCGCGGCCCGTCAGGGCGGGCTCGCGATCGCCGACGATGTCCTGATGGCGCAGGTGGCGGCGCAGGATGTCGAACAGCTTGCCGCCCATGCGGGCCGAGACCGCCGCTCCGCCCCGCATCACGTCCCGAATCGCGGCGGCCAGACCTTCGAAAGCCGTGTCTTTCACCAGGTAGCCCCGGGCCCCGGCACGAATACCCTCCAACAGGTCCTCTACCGACTCGCTGGCGGTCAGCAGGATTACCTTCGAGGACGGGGACACGGCCTGGACCTTCTCGACGACTTCGAGGCCCGAGAGCCCCGGCATCAGGATGTCGAGCACCACCACGTCGGGCAGCAACTCCTCGGCAGCGCTGACCGCCCCTTCGGCGTCGGCGGCCTCGCCGCAGATCTCGAAGCCGGCGGCGCGCAGCGCGGCGCTCAACCCGGTGCGGAAGAGGTCCACGTCGTCTACGACGAGGACTCGCACTGCGGTCACTGGGGCTCGATCAGCCCCAAAGAACCGCCGCGCCTCCGGTACAGAACGCTGTACCGGTCGGTTTCCGCGTTCAGGAACAGATAGAAGCTGTGCCCGAGCAGTTCCATTTGGAGGGCTGCCTCCTGTGGCGTCATCGGCTTGACGTCGAACCGCTTCACTCGCTCGATCTGCAGGTCCGTCGTGCCGCCGGTTTCTTCGACGCCACTGGAGGTGCCATTTAGCCGTTTGTCCCCGCCCCGGCGATGCCGCTCCACCAAGCGCTCCTTGAGCCGGCTCATCTGCCTCTCCAATTTGCCCACCGCCAGGTCGAGAGCGGAACGGTGGTCGAACCCCGCCGCCTCGACTCTCACCATCTGGCCGGCCGCCTTGGTGGTGATCTCGACCCGGCAGCGCTCCTCCGCCTGCCGGGGATTCGGCTCGTCGGTGAACTCGACGTCGATGGGCCCGGCATCCTCGTAGGCCCGAATCGAGCGGGCCACCTTCTGCTCGGCAAGCCGGCGCAAGTCGTCGCCGACGTTCGTGCGCTTACCGCGGACGTGGACCTCCACCGTGACCTCCTCTTCGGTCGTGGGGCGCGAGCCAAGGGCGGCGGGCAGACTGGAAGTGAGGGCCAAACCGAAAGCGGTGCGTTCCTGGCGGCACGCACTCTCCCGTCGTCGGCTTCCCCGTAGGGCTCGTTCTCACTATACCGCTGCCGCCCTCGGGCGGCAGGGCGGTGGCCGCCATCGGGCCGTCGTGGCGGTGATCGCCACCCAGGAACCGCCCAGGGCGGCGGCCGCCGCCCGCAGGGTGGCGCCGGTGGTGACCACGTCGTCCACCAAGACCGCGCCCGGTGGGGCCTGGCCCGCCGCCCAGAACCGCGGAAGCCCCCGGCCCGCCCCGGCCGGGCCCGCCCGCCGGTGGTGCCACCAAGCCGGGCGCAAAGCCACCACCACCGGCAGGCGACGGGCCCGAGCCAGTGCCCCGGCCAGCTCCATAGCCGGATCGACACCGTAGCGCCACAGGCGTAGCCGGGCGCGGGGCACCGGCACCAGGGCGGTGGCCCCGTTGGGCAACGCGGCCACCATGCCTGCCGCCAGGGCCGCGGCCGCAGCGGCGTGGCCGCCGTATTTGAGCCGGTGGATCAGGGCGCGAGCCGCCCCCTGGTGGGCGTAGGCACTCCGCACCAGGATGCCCCCGGCCAGACGGCGCTCACCCCCCGGCGCCAGGTCGGAGCGGCAAGCAGGGCACAGCCCGCCGGGAGCGGCGGGACGCAGGGCACAAGCCAGGCAGGGCATGCACGCACCATATGCCCCTGCAGTGACACACCCGGCCCTACGACCGCCGCTTCCTCGAGGCGGCCAATGCCGGGCACGGCCACCAACTCGCCTTCTTCGAAGAGCGCCTGCATTGCCGTACCGCGCGCCTGGCACACGGCGCCGAAGCGGTATGCGCCTTCGTCAGCGACTCCCTCGATGCAGAGGCCATCGACTGCCTGGCCGACGAAGGCGTGCGCTTCCTCGCCCTGCGCGCCTCGGGGGTCAGCAACGTGGACCTGGAGGCCGCCGCCCGGCGCGGCCTCACGGTGGCCCGGGTCCCCGCCTACTCCCCTCATGCCATCGCCGAGCACACCGTCGGCCTGATGCTGGGCCTGGAGCGCAAGATCCACCGCGCTCACGCCCGGGTTCGCGAGGGCAACTTCTCGCTGGAGGGCCTCCTCGGCCGAGAACTGCACGGGCGTACCGTCGGCATCATCGGCACCGGCGCCATCGGCCGAGCGGTGGCCCGCATCCTCCACGGTTTCGGCTGCCGCTTGCTGGCCCACGACATCGCTCCCGATGCGGACCTGCAGGCCCTCAGCGTTGCCTATCTGGACCTGCCGGCGCTGCTGGAGCGCAGCGAGGTCGTGAGCCTCCACTGCCCGCTGACGCCCGCCACCCGCCACCTCATCGACGCGGCGGCCCTGGAGACGATGCGCGACGGCGTCATGCTCGTCAACACCAGTCGCGGCGGCCTGATCGACACGGTGGCCGTCATCGAGGGCCTCAAGACCGGCAGGGTGGGCAGCCTGGGGCTCGACGTCTACGAGGAAGAAGAGTCTCTGTTCTTCGACGACCTCTCCGGCCAAATCATCCAGGACGACGTGTTCAGCCGCTTGCTCACTTTCCCCAACGTGATCATCACCGGGCATCAAGCCTTCTTCACGGTCGAGGCCATGGAGCAAATCGCCGCCACCACCCTGGGCAACATCTCCGCCTTCGCCGCCGGGCGCCGCAGCGGCAACGAAGTTGCCGCCGCGGGTGACTAGTCACCCCCTGCCGCCAGAATGAACACGCTGGGCGGCCGATATCGCCACACGCCACCACTCTCGGTGGTTACAGTGTCGAGGGACGGCAGACTCGCGGAGGGACCAAATGCCGCTGGACGTTCAAGTGACCCGGGAACGGCAGAGACGCCGCCGCCTCCGCCGCATCGCCATCGTCCTCACGCCTCTCGTCCTCTGGCTCTGGGTGCGCCTTCTGACCGGAAACCCGGTCTCCCCCGGATGGCCGGACCTGCCTCCTGAGGCGGTCTACTGGATCCCTGGGATCGCCATCGTCCTCCTGCTGGGCATCGTGCTGGTTGTTCCAATGATGGGAAGCGGGCGTTCGCCCGAGGTCATCTTCCTCCCCGAGCAGATCGAGGTGACCTTCGACGACGTCCTCGGCCTCGGCCCGGTGCTCGGCGAGGTGCGCCAGTCCCTCGAGGTGTTCCTGAACCATCAGCACTTCCGCGACGACATGGGCGGTCAACCGCGCCGCGGCATCCTCTTCGAAGGGCCGCCGGGCACCGGGAAGACCCACACCGCCAAGGCCATGGCCAAGGAGGCCGGCGTTCCCTTCCTCTTCGTCTCCTCTACCGCCTTCCAGAGCATGTGGTACGGGGCCACCGCCCGCAAGATCCGCTCCTACTTCCGCCGCCTGCGCAAGGTGGCCCGCGAGGAGGGCGGGGCCATCGGGTTCATCGAGGAGTTCGATGCCATCGGCGGTCGCCGTGGCGGGATGAACCACATGACCGCCGCCGCCACCCGGGTGGAGCCGTCGATGGTCTCCGAAGGCACCGGCGGGGTGGTCAACGAACTGCTCGTCCAGATGCAGTCTTTCGACGAGCCGCCGCGCTCCATGAAGCTGGGCAACGCCCTGCGGCGCTTCGCCAACAAGTTCCTTCCCCCGCACCGGCAGTTCAAGACCCGCCGGGCCCCTTTCGCCAACATCCTCCTGATCGGGGCCACTAACCGGGCCGACAACCTCGACCCCGCCCTGCTCCGCCCCGGCCGTTTCGACCGGGTCTTCCACTTCGGCATGCCCGCCCGGGCCCAGCGGCGCGAGCTCATCGACTACTTCCTCTCCCGCAAGGCCCACGACGACAGCCTCGACGATCAGGCGCGCGACGACCTGGCCGCCTCGACGATGGGCTACTCGCCGGCCAGTCTCGAGCGCCTCTTCGACGAGGGCCTGCTCTTCGCCCTGCGAGCCGGACGCGACCGGCTGAGCCGCGACGACCTGCGCCGGGCCCGCCTCGACGTGGAGATCGGCCTTGCCGAGCCCACCGAGTACACGCCGGAAGAGCGGGCCACCATCGCCACCCACGAGTCGGGCCACGCCACCATGGCTTACCTGGTCGGCAAGGGCCGCAAGCTGGACCTGCTCTCCATCGTGAAGCGGAAGGATGCCCTGGGCCTGCTGGCGCACAGCGAGGTCGAGGAGCGCTACACGAAGCGGCGCAGCGAGGCCCTGGCCCTCATCCAGATCGCCCTGGGGGGCATGGCCGCCGAGGAGATGATGTTCGGCGAGTCCGGCACCGGGCCCGCGGGCGACCTGGCCGCGGCCACCGCCATCGCCGTGGAGATGGTCGGATCGATGGGCCTGGGCGGTTCGCTCATCTCCTTCCGGGCCCTCGACGACGGCCCCCTCGGCGGCAACCTGGTGGCCAAGGTGCTCGCCGACGACCGGGCCCGTGAGGCGGTAGACGCCCTGCTGCGCGAGCAGAAGGAGTCCGTCGTCGCCCTGCTGGCCACCCACCGCCACCTGGTCGAGGCCCTGCGCGACGCCCTCCTGGAACGAGAGGAACTGGTCGGCCGGGAGATCATCGAGGTCATCGAGACCGCCCAGGCGGAACACGACCTGGTGGTCGACCTCCGGGCACCCGTCGGCTGATCTCAGCCCCCGGGGCTCGGGCGGCGCCGCATCCCCGCCGGGATGCCAAGATGGCGGCAGCAGCGGCGGCGGAGGACCCGACATGGCGCAGGTGGAGCAGACCCCCGTTCCGGGGGTGGGGGTGCGCTACGACTTCACCACCGCGGAGGGCCGCCGGGTCGGTGTGGTGCACCACCACGACGGGCGCAAAGAGGTGTACGTCGCTCAAGCCGACGATCCCGAGGCGGCCGCTCCGTGCTTCTGCCTGGAAGACGCCGAAGTGGCCACCCTGGCCGAGGTACTGGGCGGTTCGCGGGTGACCGCCGGCCTGGCCCGCCTCCAGGAGTTCGTCGAGGGACTGGCGCTCGACTGGCTGAAGGTCGGCGCCGGCTCCCCGGTGGCCGGAGCCAGCATCGCCGCCGCCGGCATCCGGGCCCGCTCCGGGGTGTCCGTGGTAGCCGTGCTGCGCGACGACCAGACCCACCCCGCCCCGGGGCCCGAGTTCCGCATCAGCGCCGGCGACACCTTGGTGGTGGTGGGTACCCCGGAGGGGATCGCCGCCGCCGCCGGCATCCTGCGCGCCGGCTGAGGCTCCCCGGCCGGGACGGCCGGTGGCATCATGCTCCCCTCAGTTCGGGAGGAAGCCACTGTGACCACCGCCATTCAGCAGACCCCCCTTCCCGGCGTCGGGGTCCGCTACGACTTCACCACCGAGGAGGGCCTGCGCCTGGGTGTGGTGCACCACCATTCCGGCCGGCGCCAGCTGTTCCTCTGCTCCGCCGACGACCCCGACAGTGCCCGAGTCACCATCGAGCTCACCGAGGACGAGGCCCACGCCCTCATCGACGTCCTCGGGGGATCCCAGATCGTGGAGGCCTTGGGGGGGCTGCGCCAGCAGGTGGAGGGACTGGGGATCGACTGGCTGACTCTGGACTCGGATTCCCCCTATGCCGGCCGAACCATCGGGGAAGCCCGCATCCGGACCCGCACCGGGGTGTCGGTCGTTGCCGTGTTGCGGGGCGCGGTGGCGCATCCCGCCCCGGGCCCCGAGTTCGCCTTCTCGCCCGGCGACACCCTGGTGGTGGTGGGCATACCCGAGGGCATCGGCGCCCTCGGCGACCTACTGCGCCGCGGCTGAGCCGTGCACGCCCAGGCCTTGCTCTGGCTGGAACTGGGGGGGCTGATCCTGGGGCTCGCCCTACTCGCCCGCCTGGCGGTGGCCTGGCGTCTCTCTCCCATCCCCTTCTACCTCCTGGGCGGGCTGGCGGTGGGGGAAGGGGGCCTGATCCCTCTGGTTCCCTCTCAGGACTTCGTGGAGATCGGTGCCGACCTCGGGGTCATCCTGCTACTGCTGCTGCTCGGGCTGGAGTTCACCGCCGTCGAACTGCGCCGCGCTTTGCGCTCGGGGGCCACAGCGGGCCTGCTCGACTTGGCCCTCAACTACACCCCCGGAGTAGTCGCCGGCCTGCTGCTGGGCCTGGGATGGGCGCCGGCCTTGTTCCTGGGCGGGGTCACCTACATCTCCTCGTCCGGCGTAGTGGCCAAGCTCCTCGCCGACCTGGGATGGACCGCCAACCGCGAGACGCCTCTCGTGCTCTCGATCCTCGTCTTCGAGGACCTGGCCATGGCCATCCTGCTCCCTCTCCTGGCCGTGGTAGCCCTGGGGGGCAGTCCCCTCGGGGCCATCCTGGCCGTAGGAGCCGCTCTAGCGCTGGTCGCCCTGATCCTGGCGGTCGCCGCCCGATTTGGTGAGGGCGCCGGCCGCCTGGTGTTCTCCGGGTCCGACGAAGTGAACCTGCTCACCCTGGTCGGAGTGACGCTGGTCGTCGCCGGGCTCACCGAGCAGCTCAACGTGTCGGCGGCGGTGGGCGCCTTCCTGGTCGGCATCGGGATTTCCGGCGAAGCCGCCCAAAGCGCCCGGACCTTGCTCACCCCACTGCGCGACCTCTTCGCCGCAGTCTTCTTCGTCTTCTTCGGGCTCTCCACCGACCCGGCGGCCATCCCCGGCGTGCTTGCCCCGGCAGCCGCCCTGGCGGCAGCCAGCGCCCTCACGAAGGTCGCCACCGGCTGGTGGGCGGCGAGGCGAGCCGGGGTGGGCCGGCGCGGGCGAGTCCGGGCCGGCGCGGCTCTGGTCGCCCGCGGCGAGTTCTCGGTGGTCATCGCCGGCCTGGGCGCGGCCGCCGGTGGCGCCCAGGAATTGGCTCCCCTGGCGGCGGCCTACGTGCTGATCATGGCCACTCTCGGGCCGCTCGCCGCCCGGGCGGCCGACCTGCGCCCCCGCGGCGAAGGCCGGCGACTACAGATCCGGCGTCTTGCTCGCCGCCGCCAACGATCGGGCCGCAGCGCGAAGCAGGCTCCCGGCGGCTCGGCCTCCTGAGGGCTCGGGCCGGCAGCGCTCAGGTACCCAGCTCCCAGCTGCCCAGGTAGTGCTCCTGCTCGGGGGTGAGGGCGTCGATCCCGCCGCCCAGGCTCTCCAGCTTGATCCGGGCCACCTCGGCATCCAGGTACTCGGGAAGGCGATAGACCCGGTTTTCCAGCTTCCCGGCATTGGCCGCCAGCCACTCGGCGGCCAGGGCCTGGTCGGCGAAGGACATGTCCATGACGTCGGCGGGATGCCCCTCGGCGGCGGCCAGGTTGACCAGGCGCCCCTCGGCAGCGACGTACAGCCGCCGCCCGTCGCGCAGAGTCCACTCATCGAGGTTGGCCCGCACCCGGCGCCGGCCCTGCGCCGCCGCTTCCAGAGCAGCCAGGTCGATCTCCACGTCGAAGTGCCCGGCATTGGCCAGCACCGCCCCGTCCTTCATGACGGCGAAGTGCTCGGCGCGCAAGACGTGGAGATCACCGGTGACCGTCACGAAGATGTCGCCCCGGCGGGCCGCCTCGATACCCGGCAGCACCCGATACCCCTCCATGGCCGCGGCCAGCGCCCGCACCGGGTCCACCTCGACCACGATGACCGCAGCCCCCAGGCCCTGCGCCCGGGCGGCCACTCCCGTACCACAGTCCCCGTAGCCCACGACCACCACGGTGCGCCCGGCGAAGAGGAGGTTGGTGGCTCGCAGGATGCCGTCGAGGGCCGACTGCCCCGTGCCGTGGCGGTTATCGAACAAGTGCTTGGTGGCCGAGTCGTTCACCGCCACCACCGGGAAGCGGAGCACCCCGGCTTCGGCCATGGCCCGCAAGCGCAGCACCCCCGTGGTCGTCTCTTCCGTGGAGCCGAGCGGGTCGGTGCCGGGGCGCTCCTTGAGCAGGGTGGTCACCAGGTCGGCGCCGTCGTCCATGGTGAGGTGAGGGGCCTGGTCGAGCACCGCCCGGATATGCCCGTAGTAGCGCTCGGCATCTTCCCCTCGCACCGCATACACCGGGACGCCCTCCTCCACCAGGGCGGCGGCCACATCGTCCTGGGTGGACAGCGGGTTCGAGGCGCAGAGGGTCACCTCGGCTCCCCCGGCCCGCAGGGCCCGCATCAGGTTGGCCGTCTCTGCGGTGACGTGCAGGCAGGCCCCCAGCCGGAGACCCTCCAGCGGGCGCTCGGCGGTGAACCGGCCGTGGATGGCAGCGAGTACCGGCATACGGCGGGCGGCCCACTCGATGCGGAGCAGGCCCTCCTCGGCCAGCGAGGCGTCGGCGATGTCGAACCTCATGATCCCTCCCCGGATGATCCCTCCCCGGATGATCCCTCCCCTGCGAGTTGCTCCTTCAGGGCGGCGATGACATCCACCCGCACCGGGTCCATCCCGGCCCGCTCGGCCAGCGAGACGGCGACCAGGTCCCCCACCACGGTGAGGCTGAAGAGGCGAGCCAGCACCCCCTCCCCCTGGGCGTGCACCTCCCCGGCCAGGCCCACCCGCCCCTGGAGAAGCCGCCTGCTGACCTGGGCGCGGCGGGACAGGCGGGGATCCTCCCGAGGGTCGTGCAACCACACCACGCCCACCCGGTCGCGCGCCAGATCCGGGTAGGCCGCCCACGCTTCGATCTCGTTGTGGTCGAGCTCGGGGAACGAGGAGCAGTAGGCGATAGCTTTGCCGTTCTCGTTGATCTGGGTCTTCCAGCGATAAGCGGCCACTGCGGGCAAGCCCTCTGCCCCGTACACCACCGCCAGGCGGTTGTAGAGGGCCCCGGCCAGGTCGTCGGCGAGGGCGACCGCCGCCCCTTTACCCTCATCGAGCAGGCGGGCCACCACCTGCGCCGCCTCCTGCAATCCGGCAGACACCGCGGGCACGACCCCCGCCGCTTCCAGGAGCCGGAGCACCGCTCCGGTCAGGTAGCCCACCGCCGCCCGCGGCTGGGGCACCGCCGGGGTAATGACCGCCGGGAAACCCTCCGCCGCCGCCAGGGAGGCCAGCCGGCCCCCGGTGGTCACCGCCGCCCGCGCCAACCCCAGCCGTCCCGCCTCCTCCGCCGCGGAGAGGGCCTCCTCCGTATCGCCGCTGTGGGAAACCAGAATCACCAGCGGCCGAACGGCCGCCGTCCAGGAGGGGAGGCCGTAAGAGCGATGCACCCCTAGGCGCCCGCCGTGATCGGCGGCCACCAAGGCGGCGATGCTGCCGGCGATGCCCGAACCCCCCATCCCGGCCACCAGGACTTCGGCCGCCGCGGGCAGTGCCGGCGCCGGCAAGTCGGCCCCCCAACGCAACTGGTCGGGCAGCGTGCCGATGAGGTAGCGCATCGAGGTCATGCCGGCGGCTCCCCGCCGGGCCGACGCGCCTCCTCGGGCAGCATGATCGGGATGCCGTCGCGGACCGGGTAGATCAAGCCGCAGGCCGTGCAGGCCAGACCGTCCTCCCGCTCCTCCAGCGCCCCGTGGCAAACGGGGCAGGCCATGATGGCCAGCAGGTCCTCAGGCACCGGCATCGGCGACCTCCTCCACTGCGGCCCGCACCCGGGCCACCAGTTCCTCCACTGCAGTCGCGTCGGGAGCCTCCACGTTGAGCCGCAGCACCGGCTCGGTGTTGGAGGGCCGCAGGTTGAACCAGCGGTCCGCCCACGACACGGTGAGCCCATCCACTCGGTCCTGCTCCCCGTCGGTGAAGCGCCCGGCCACCGCGTTGGCCACGGCCGCGGGGTGACCCACGTGCAGGTTGATCTCTCCCGATTGGGCATACGGCTCGAACTCGCGGCGCATCTCCGAAAGCGGACGGCCGTCCTCGGCGAGCACCTGCATGAGCACCAACATCGTCAGGATGCCGGAGTCGGCCCGGTAGTTGTCGCGGTAGTAGTAGTGGCCGGAGTGCTCCCCGCCGAAGACCGCCCCGGTCTCCTTCATGACCGCCTTGATGAAGGAGTGCCCCACCCGCGTCCGCACCGGGGTGCCCCCGGCTCGCCGGATGGCCTCGGGGACCGCTCGGCTGCAGATGAGGTTGTGTACCACCGCGGCACCGGGTTCCCTGCGAAGGAACCACTGCGCCGCCATGGCCGTCACCGTGCTGCCGGGCAGCGGGCGTAAGGCGTCGTCCACGAAGAAAGCCCGGTCGGCATCGCCGTCGAAGGCCACCCCCAGCTGAGGCCGCTCCCGGCGCATCAGGGCTTCGAGGTCGCGCAGGTTCTCGGGACGCAACGGATCGGGGTGATGATTCGGGAAGCGGCCGTCGGGCTCGAGGTAGAGGCCGATGAGCGTCGCCGGCAGGCGGTCGAACACGGCGGGCACCGCCACCCCGGCCACTCCGTTCCCTCCGTCGGCCGCCACCCGCAGACCGGCCAGCTGGGTGGCATCCACAATGGACAACAGATGCTCGACGTAGCCGGGGAGTACCTCCACCCGGAGCACATCTCCGGGTGCGGCCGCCGGGGGGGGCGGACTCTCGGTGAGCCGGCGTACCTCCTCGAGCCCGGTGCCGGCGCCCACCGGAGCGGCCCCGGCCAGGCAGAGCTTGATCCCGTTCCACCCCTGGGGATTGTGCGAGGCGGTGATCATCGCCCCCGGCCGGTCCAGCGAGCCGGCGGCGTAGTAGACCATGTCGGTGGTGATCATGCCGAGGTCGTCCACGCCCACCCCGCGGCTCG
>Ga0209164_1003095_pt1 | contig 16319 bp, 14 predicted proteins | sample MTBNYHSulfiMetaG_FD_187458 | JGI IMG/M metagenome (GOLD analysis project Ga0209164, IMG submission 187458) | Enrichment culture microbial communities from rom New York Harbor, USA that are MTBE-degrading - MTBE-NYH (New York Harbor Sulfidogenic)... | ecosystem: Environmental > Aquatic > Marine >...
ATCCAGAAGCGGTTTATCACATACATGCAATCGGTCCTGGCGGACGATTCAAAGATAGATGAATTGCTTCACTGGGAAAACGAGGGAGATCTGATGGCCTGGTTGGATAGTCTATAGTGGGGGTATGCACACAACAACCCTCAACGGGGAACTATGGAAAAGGCCATAAAATTATGTTGCGGGATGGAAAAATGATAACAGCCAAAATTAGAACAACATGTTGCTTTTATTGGAGATTCAGCCTTTCTCAGGACAAATGCCAGAATTGCTGTCTTTTCAGTGGGTTATGGCAACTCGCAACATAATGGCTCATATATCAACCTGGCAAATTCATGTGATATCAAGTGGAACTCAACGGCTTTTGACCTGTCCGAGAGCGTGACAGTCACACGACTCGCCGATCAGTTCTCGGCGCGGCCATCTCAATGATGATATCACAACTGCGTTATCTATCGGGAATGCCATGAACTCTGGTTTTCATTTCCCCTAGATTCACAGCGTTTCTACAGCATAAGCTCCATCACGCGATCGCAATCTCATGGGCGACCTATCTAAAAGCCCGTGACGGTTGTTTTCCGCCGCCGCATGACGGCCATGCCGATCCCTCCCATTGCAAGGGTCAGAATGATCATGCCCCATTCCGTCAGGCTGGGGATGGGTTCGGTCCACTGGACATACAGGATTATGTTGGCAGCACAGGCATGGCGAACTCGGCCCCTGGCGCGTATGATGTGCCCGATTCGTCCGCCGCCGTGTTCCAGCCATTGAAGGTGAACCCCTCGCGAGCCAGTCCTCCGGTGTTTCCCAGCACGGTGACTGTTGCACCTTGGGCGTAGGGACTGCTCGCATCCACAGGCACGGTTCCGCCTGTGTTCCCGTTCCCGTTGTAGGTCACCGTGTAAGTACGAGCGAAATTAGCCGCGACTGTCTTGTTCCCGTTTATGGTGAGGGTGGCCAGGTTGGCCGCACCGGTGACTGCCCGTTCCCATTAGAGAAACCTCATTCCTTGAGCAGGGGCGGCCGTCAGCACAACCTCGGTGTTTGCATCATAATCCTCGGTGCAGTCCCCCGGGCAGTTGATGCCGTTGCCGGTCACCGAACCGTCAGTGACCGGGTTCACCTCTACCGTGAGGGTGACCTGAACAGGCTGGTCCTTGTGGGTGGCTGTGACGGTAACATTGGCCGCAGGCATGGTGAGGGTGGTGCTGGCGGCGTTCACATCCGCCACATGGGCCGTGTCGCCAGTCCACTTATCAAAGACCTTGTCCTGGGCCGGTGGATTTGCCGCGATACTGACGAGATCCTCTGCCAGATGAAGACCGCTTCCCGTGCCATTGACCACGGATAGAGCTACAGTTGCAGTTTCACTTGGGATGAATTTCCAGATTTCTCCCAGCAACTGGCCGTTGCGTTGGCCGTCGAACAGGAACAGGTTCACTTTATTGTCAGTGCCTATGACTGGCGCAGCAGCCACAATAAGCGTGGATCGGGCCATCCGGCTCTTGGGTCAAACGATTTTGGGCCACGTCATATTTCTGGGTCGCAGCAAGATCGTTGCCTTCCCCATCGCGTCCGCCGGCAATCCGAATATTTTCACCGTCGCTGATGCCGCTATGGCAAAAAAGCGGTTCCGGAGCGGACCGGTGAACTCCTTCTCGATGAGCACATTCTCATCCGAGACAGAGCTACCGAAATTGATTTCAATTCACCCATTGGTGACCGGGTCGTAGACCAGGATATTGCCATACGGTTGTTCGCCGTTTCATCCGCCGCCGATGACGTACATCTTGCCGTTCACTACTCCGGCATAGTGGTAGTAGCGTGGCGTGGTGGTATTGGAGGCGGTCTTGTGTTACCACCTGTTGGTGTCCAGGTTGTAGCTCTACAACTGATTGTCAATGACCGCGCCGTTCAACGAACTGCCGCCGAACACGCGCAGCTTGTTGTCCATGGCCATCATGCTGTAGTCGATGCGCGGGCTGGGCCAGGTGTTTTGGGGAATGACCGGGGTTTAGGCATTGGTCTGGGGATCGTAACACTAAGCATCGGTGATCTCGTACCCCATTTTGGTCATACCTGAAAATATGTACTCTTCCCGTTGGCCGCCGCCGCTTGTGCCCATAGCGTGGGATGGGTTTTTGATCTTGCGGAAGAAGTTCCTGACAAACATTTTGATCCACGTTAAATTCCCATAGATTCTTCAGCACATCTCAAACTTCACTCACGCCTCCGGAAATATACTGTTTCCCGTCGATTTCGAACATGCTATGGCCTTTGCGCGGACTGGGGCCATTTCCCGGGATTTGTTGCCAGACGTCTCCGGCGCACAGCGAGGCCGGAATGATCAGCAGTAATGCCGATAGAATCGACTATTTTTTCGTGATCACCAATCCCCTTTTGTCAAAATATCTGTAAGTGGGCATAGGGTGAGCATCCGCGCCAAAAACCAAGAGATCGAGATTTTTTGGTTTTTGGATGGGTTACCCTGCGACCACTTACAATGCCTTTTTTAAGATACCGGGGAAACGTTAACCGGCCATATCTCAACATAGGTGCGTTCAGTTGAATGATGAGATCAGTTCTTTATGGGGCCAAGGAAGGACCTAAAGAAACCCGTAGCCAAAAATGCCACCCAACTTTGGTGTGAATGTCTGGTGGGCTTTGAATGGAGGACGAATTATCCAAGACTGCCGAACAGATAAGTTTAATCCTTTAAAATAATTGGTCATTTTGAATTTATCGATTCAGGATTGCTCGTAAAAAGTCCTTTTTAGAGCTTAAAAAATATAATACTTAAATTTTTGCTATTTTTTTCTTGACAAATTAAATAAGTTATAGTACCACCCATCAGAAACTATGAGCGAGCGCTCAGTCATTATTGGAATGGCTATGAAGATCGATACAAATATCAAAAACAAAGAGCTTGTGGACGACAAGCGGAAACTAATCGTAAAATCTGCACTAAAATTATTTCTGGCAAAGGGATATTCTGCAACTACAGTACGAGAAATTGCCAATACCTCAAATATTAGCATGGGCACGTTATACAACTACATCAATAAAAAAGAGGACATACTATACCTTGTGTACGCTGAAATGTTAGGTATAATTCATGGGGCGATACTTTCTTATGAAAGCAAGACAGATGATCCCATGCAGAAACTACTTGATTCTGTTCGTGTAGCTCTCGATGTGACCTTGCAAAAGCTGGGAGATCATGTCTTGATTCTTTATCGAGAAGGAGCAAATTTGAGTAAAGAATCGCTCAAACTAATTCTCAAAGAGGAAGCTGCATTCGTAAAGCATTTTGAGGATATAATCGCAGAAGGCAAAAAAGTGGGAGTGTTCGGAACGGACGACCCAAGATTTGCCGCCAATATAGTAGCCTTTCTTGTAGTGTTTGGAATTATGAGGAAATGGAATCTAAAGGGATACAGTACCAATCAAATAGTAGATAGAACAACGAATTTTATTTTAAAAGGAGTTTTTAGCAAATGAACGGAGGATACTATGGAAATTAGGAACATTTGTGTAATAGGGGCGGGTACGATGGGGAGAGGAATTGCTGAAGTCTCTGCGAATATAGGGGGATATGAAGTCTCGATCGTAGATGTAAATGAGACAATGGTTCAAGACGGCCTGGATCAAATAAGGCACAGCATAGAACAATATCAAGTAAAAAAGAATAAAATATCTGGGGAGCAAGCCCAGCACATTATGGGGAGAATCAAAGGCACCACAAATCTTGAAACGGCAGCTAGGGAATCTGATTTAATCATAGAAGCAGTTCCAGAAAATATAGAACTAAAGAAAAAAGTCTTTCAAAAATTAAGTGAAATATCAAGCAGTAACGCGGTGCTGGCTTCAAACACTTCGACTATTAGCATCACTTTACTAGCTTCCGTAACGCAATACCCTCAACGGGTCATAGGAACCCACTTCATGAGCCCTGTTCCGGCAATGGATTTAATAGAAATAGTAATAGGATATCATACCTCAAAAGAAACTCTTTCAACTATTCAGAAATACGCAGAAACTGTAAACAAAACAACCGTGATTTGCAAAGATACTCCAGGATTCATTACAAATAGGATATTGATTCCAGTATACAACCAGGCCGCATATCTCTTAATGGAGGGAGTTGCAAGCGCAGAGGACATAGATAAAGCGATGCGCAAGGCTGCTAATTGGCGTATGGGTCCTTTTGAAACGATGGATCTTGCGGGAATTGATGTTGCATTGGCAGCTACGGAAGCTGTTTATAATGAGATGGGCGGAGACCAGGCTTACCGACCCTGCCCTTTACTTAGAAAAATGGTGAGAGCAGGTTATTGTGGTAGAAAATCTGGGAAGGGATTTTACGATTACAGATAGGAAAATATCCAATAAGCCAGAGCTGTTACAGCAGGTAAATATCTGTAACGGTAATATTGCAGGCTTATTATTTCTTTCGTAATACCAGTGACACCTTCTCATGCTCAACTCCATCCGGCTTCCATAGGTATGATAGCGTAAGGACAATCATGAACCTGTTAATATCTATTTTGATAGTTTACCCAAAATAAGCGTATTTTTCTGATCGAGGTCTATTGATTATGAATTTTCATCTTAATGAAGAACAACGTATGATACGCGAAACAGTCAGAAAATTTTCTGAGAATGAGCTAGCCCCTAATGCTGGAGAGATTGATGAAAAAGAGCTGTTTCCTAAACAGGCGTGGGAAAAGCTTTGTGAACTAGGCCTCGCTGGTCTACTTACTGCTGAAAAGTATGGTGGTATGGGTTTAGATTATACAACTCTTGTGCTTGTTATGGTAGAGTTAGCAAAAGGCTGTCTTGCTACGGCGGGAACCTATTCTGTTAACACGACAGTACAGTTCATTATCCAGACATTCTGTTCTGAAGAACAAAAAACAACACTTCTTCCGACCTTATCGTCAGGCGCCCGGTTGGGAGCGCTAGCAATTACTGAGCCGAATGCTGGTTCAGACATTTCCTCAATGACAACCCAAGCCGTTCCCAAGGACGAAGTTTATATTCTAAGCGGTAACAAAATATTTATTACTAGTGGGGAAGTGGCAGACCTATATATTGTATTCGCAAAAACTGACAAGACTTCAAAACACCGGGGAATTTCTGCTTTTATTTTAGAAAAGGGCACCCCGGGCTTTTCCTTTGGCAAAAAGGAAAAGAAAATGGGGTATAGAGGCTCACCAACCGTGGAGTTGATATTTGATTCCTGCCAAGTAGCATCAAAAAACCTTATAAAGGCCGAAGGAGAGGGCTTCTATATTGTGATGAGCGCACTTGACAGAGGTAGAATAACTGTTGGGAGCATGGGGCTAGGTGTGGCAGAGGCGGCATATAATGCATCCTTGAGATATGTTAAGGAAAGAGAGCAGTTTGGGCGTAAGATCTCGGCCTTTCAGGGAATTCAATGGAAGCTTTCAGATATGGCAATAAGTATTTCAGCAGCTCGCCTGCTGCTTTTAAAGGCAGCATTTCTAGCTGACAAAAACATGCGATTCACAAAAGAAGCATCAATAGCCAAATGCTTTGCGACTGATGTGGCAATGCAAATCAGCACAGAGGCCGTTCAAATTTTCGGAGGCTATGGTTATATCAAAGACTACCCAGTTGAAAGATACATGAGAGAAGCAAAAATACTTCAAATTGTTGAAGGAACTAATGAGATCCAGAGAAACATTATTGCTAAAGAAATATTAAAATAGCTTCGAATAGGAAAAATAATGAAAGGGAAGGGAGGTGACACAAGCTGCTTTCTACGAGTGAATAAGGCCGAGTAATTAGGAGTTTTACGAGGAACCCTTTTTATGGAGGTGAGAAAATGAAAAAATGTAATTTAATTATTGTTTTTTTGGCGTTAGCTTTTGTGATGTTATTTTCGACCTCCGCTCCGGCCGCTGGACCTATAAAGATTGGTCTGTTGGTGCCTTTGAGTGGAGCGTATGCTAGGGAAGGAGAATTCATTAAAAATGGTGTTATGTTAGCATTTGAGCAAGCCGGTAAAATAAATGGACGCGACGTTTTAATTATATCAGAAGATACTGAAATGAAACCGGCGACGGGTGTTACTAAGGCTAGAAAGCTTGTTGAACACGACAAAGTGCATTTTACTGTTGGATGCTATTCTAGCGCAGTTGGTCTCGCTGTAAGGGATTTTGCAGATAAACAGAAGGTCCCCCATGTATTTGTTGCTGGGTCAACAGCTATTGAATTTTTGACAAGCAAGAAAAGTGATTGGTGTAGGCACCCGGTTTACGGTGGCCCCTCACATGTGGGTTCTCTTCCTGAATTTTATGTCAAAGACTTAGGACTTAAGAGGGTAATTACCTTCTCACCTGATTATGCTTGGGGATGGAGCGAAGTTGAATACATTAAAGCTGCAGTTAAGGAGGCAGGAGGTACAATAGTCCAGAGCTTTTTTACTCCATTTCCCACGCTTGACTATTCGCCGTTCATAGGCAAGTTTGTCGATGCGGATGTTGTTCACCCGGAATATGCCGGCGCTGACGCCCCTCGATTGGTTAAACAGTACCGGGATTTGGGTGTGAAGATGCAATTAGTTGGAAGTGCGACGCTTATGCCAGGTATGCTTGAGGATGCGGGGCTGGCTGCAGTAGGATCCTATGGTTCGATGGTTTGGTACCCCATTTTAAAAAATCCGGAAAATATATCTTTCATGAAAGCTTATAAAGATAAATATGGTACAGATCCTGGCCTTAACGCGGCGACGGCCTACACTGGGACTTTGGCATGTATCGAAGTACTGAAAGGGATACAAGGAAATATAGAGGATAAAAAAGCATTTCTGGATGGTTGGCATCAATTGAAGACCCTTAAGACCCCCTTAGGCGATTTTGGTTATGAGGCAAGCACAGAATCCAGTATCCAAAGCGTCTATATAGTTAAAATAGTGGAAAAAGAGGGAAAGCCAGCTTACGAGCTAGTAAAGGAAACCCCCGCTGTCAGGGCGAGTACGATGCTCAAGATGATGGGCTTGTGGAAAGAATAAGAGATTACACACTCTTGTCCAAAATCGGCTTTTCATTGGACTGCACACGGAGGGGTCGGGCTAAATATGATTTACTCATAGGCTGCCAGATGTGCCCAAAACCCCTTAGTTTGCATGCTGAACAGGTTTTCTTGTCGTTGCTAATGCCAGGTCGCTGAGCTGCCCGCTTTTGGACAGCATTTTGATGGTAAGGGCAACTTGAAATCACAGTCCAAAACCCGAGCATGTAAAATCAGGTAGTTACTGTGCAAAAAGAGCGTTTCCAGTATATTTTAAACAGTAGTCAAGCAATTAACTACATGGAAAAGCGTTGGTATGCCCCTAAAAACCTGTTCATGTGAGGAGAAATTCAGAATCCAAATAAGTTTTTATTGACTTTAGACCTCTTTTAACAATTTGCAACGGTCCGCTGGGGTCCTCAGGCCTTTTATTACAAATAAATGTAGGCAGTTAATTTCACTTTAATAATTTCGTTTAGGCAAACCATTGGTTGTGCCAGACGAATGACCAGGTTTGACATTTGCGAAAAAAAATGGAAGTTCCTCCTGACGTGAACTGCTCAAAGTCACAAAGGAGGAACTTTCATGAAAGATGAATCTAATTTTAACCACGCTAGACGGGAATACAAATACCATATTGTATAGATTTCCAGGTGCCGCAAGAAAGAAATTGGTCGGCCTGTTTTGAAAGTACTTGGGTAGATATTCAGGGGTTTGCACACATTCGATATAGGGAGATGATGGAAGGGTACCTGTCATTAGGCCATGTGGATACTCTTTATCAATGCCTCCAAAATACTGGGTATCGAAGGTCGTGGTATATCAAAAGGCAAAAGTGCGATTCATATTGCATGCAACTACATGGGCCAGAGGAGATGTTATGTCGACGGCTGGTTGTTGTGAAAAGCCGGTTCGAGAAGATAGCCAGCATGTTTCTCATGTGCCGGATTGGGTAGCATAAAAAGCGCCGCTCAGAACTCGGAATGAAGATCTACTATCTCGTAAGCCTTTTTTAATAACCAAGATTGAAAATAAGGAAAGCCTAATAGCAATAAGGTGGTGCCAAAGTGATTCTTCAATTTCTAAATGGGCTCTCTTATAGTGTAATTCTATTTTTATTGTCTTCTGGCTTATGCTTAATGTTTGGTCTGATGAAGATAGTGAATTTGGCTCATGGTTCGCTATATATGCTGGCCGGATACGTTGGATTTTCCGTTGCTAGGGCGACAGACAGTTTTGCGCTGGCGTTGCTGGTCGGTATGGCATGCACCGCCCTTATTAGTTTTGGCATGGATCGATGTCTTTTGCGATTTTTATATAAACAGGATATCGAACAATTATTAGTTACATTTGGCTTAATTTATATATTCGAAAACCTGGCGCGGAATATTTGGAAAGGACATACATACTTTGTTCCAGTGCCGAAATTATTGATTGGAAGTGTAGACTTATTTGGAACAACTTATTCTACATATCGCTTAGCTTTAATACTGATTGGATTTTCTTTAGCTGCAGTTCTCTGGTTATTAGAAGAAAAGACAAAAATAGGCGCGATAATCAGAGCGGGCGTAGATGACGCCGAAATGGTAGAGGGGATGGGAAAAAATGTAAAACTTATATTTACACTTGTTTTTGTTTTCGCCGGGGCGCTTGCAGGTCTTGGTGGTGTTTTAGGTTCGATTCTTACCGGCTCATTTTTAGGTGTCGATGGTATGGTACTTATATTGTCTTTGATAGTAATCGTAATAGGAGGTATGGGTAGCTTAAAAGGGGCCATGGTTGGAAGTTTATTAATAGGATTTGCTGATGTATTTGGCAAGGCATACTTTCCCGACGTTGCATACTTCATAGTTTACGGCATAATGGTTACAGTATTAGTCATCAAGCCAACCGGTCTTATGGGGGAAAGTGAATAGTATGGAAACACTTACTGAAACCAATGATAAAGTTACTTACACAATTGAACTGCTTATCTGTTTAATCATGTTCTCGGTTTTTGTTACTCTGCCTTTATATTCAACAAAGTACATTATGGGTCTCATCACTATTTCTCTGATCAGCTCAATTTGCGCTATGTCGTATAATCTGCTCTTGGGATATGCCGGGCTGCTTTCATTCGGGCATATCGTAGGTTGGGGAGTAGGTGCATATACAGTTGGCATTTTGGCTGGTAAAGGGATTACCGTCAATTTTTTTCTAATTATCGGGGTAACAATTTTTGTAACAATAATTATCAGCGCCGTTTTTGCCTTTCTTGCTTTGCGTACACAGGGAATATATTTTGCCCTAATAACATTAGCATTAGCAGAGTTATGCCATGCAGTGACATTAAAGTGGTCACGCTTTACCGGTGGGGAAAATGGCCTAACTGGTATTGATAGACCATGGTTAGTTGGCGATAAGGCGTTTTATTATTTGGTATTGATCAGCTTCATAATAAGTTTTTTGCTAATCCGCTCAATAATAAGCTCTTGGTTTGGAAAAACGCTCGTGGGAATCAGAGAAAACGATTTTAGAATGGGTATGCTTGGCTATAACACTTGGATATTTAAATATCTCGCCTACATAATATCAGCAATTTTCGCTTCGATAGCTGGTTTACTTTCGTGTTTTTACATAGGTATAGCATCTCCCGCTGACTTTAACTTTGTCACCTCTGGCTCTTTTCTACTTATGGTGCTTATCGGTGGAAGAGCTACCTTGATAGGACCAATTATTGGAAGCTTCTTTGTAGTTTTTGCTACTCATTATTTAAGTGCATATACTAACGAATGGATGCTAATCCTTGGGGTAATTTTTGTTCTTGTGGTAATGTTCGCCAGAAAGGGAATAGGGGGATACTTGCTAGTATGGAAAAACAAAATACAACAAGAACTTCACAAGCAATAGTGCTTAAACATGTGAGCAGGTCATTTGGGTCCCTTCACGCTGTGGATAACGTATCATTGGTTATTGAAGAAGGTCTTGTGCATAGCGTCATCGGACCGAATGGCGCGGGAAAAACAACGCTATTTAATCTTATTTCTGGAAACTTAAAATGCTCAGCCGGTCAAATATTCTTTTTCGGAACCGATATCACGAAAATGTCGCTACATTTGCGTTTACGCTTGGGTCTCGGACGTACCTTTCAGATAACAAGTCTTTTCAAAAAGCTGACTGTGGCGGAGAATTTAATGCTGGCAATGGCTCCAAAGAAGTTGGGTTTTAAGTCTTTTAAATTGGCCAAAAATGATTTAACTGCATTATCGCTACTTGACAAATTTGGTCTGGCTGAACAATGGATGACTGAGGTAGAAAATCTTTCACATGGTGAACAGAGACGAATGGAGGTAATTCTAGGCTGGGCTTTAAATAGCAAAGTGCTGTTGCTGGATGAGCCTTTTGCTGGGTTATCATCAGGAGAAACTTTTCAGATGATGGATTTGATTCATAAAATTAAAAACACAGTCACAATTGTTCTTGTTGAGCATGATTTCGATGCAGTATTCAAGTTGTCGGATAAAATAACGGTAATGCAGTCCGGAAGAATTTTATCAGAGGGAACCCCTGAGGAAATAAAAATTGATTCAAAGGTTCAGGAGGCCTATTTAGGAAGTATATTAGATGCTTAATTTGAAAGGCGTGCATACTTATTATGGGCTTAGTCATGTCCTCCAGGGCATTTCCATGAAAATGTCAGGGGATAGAAGGATCGTAGTACTTATCGGTCGAAATGGAGTAGGCAAGACAACGACTTTGCATTCAATCGTTGGGTTCTGCCGTCCGAGTGAGGGTAGTATTCATTTCGAAGGAAATGACATCATTGGCTTGCCCACCTATAAGATTGTCCAGGCAGGTATATCTATTGTCCCCCAGGGAAGACGTATCTTTAAGTCGCTTAGCGTCAAAGAAAATCTTGAAATTGGGGCACGCGATGTTCAAGAACAGGGTAATTGGAATTTAGAACGGGTCTATGAATTATTTCCCATATTAAAATCCAGAACTGAAAACAGGGGTTGGCAGCTAAGTGGGGGAGAGATGCAAATGCTTGCGATCGCGCGAGCTTTAATGGGCAACCCCAAACTTATCATTATGGATGAGCCTTCTGAGGGGCTCGCAATTTTGTTGATAAGAAACCTCAGCGATGTTTTGCACGAGTTGAAAAGGAGTGGTTTGTGGATCTTACTTGTCGAACAGAATATTAATCTTGCGTTAGATTTGGGTGATTTTGCTTATGTAATGAGCAAAGGGAAAATTGTGTTTGAGGCTGATCCAGTTGAGATTGTCAATAACGCGGATATCAAATCAAAATATTTGGGTGTATAGTTGAGGCATGCTGATGGAGAAAAGAGAAAGTCTGTAAGTTACTCATGTGGCCATACTTTAGCATTACCGACGATCAAGAGGAGGCTGCTCAAACGAGGGTTTTTGCAACCTTATGTGTAGATATTAACGGTATCCTTTGTATTACATAGCTTTATCACCAAATGAGGTCGGAAATGATGTGCGACCTTGTGAGCCCGATAATTGCTGATCTGTTTCAGGCGAAAGAACGCTTCGAGATTTACCATCTGGTAAACTTCGGAACTAACATGATTTCGAAAACGCTTTTAAAAACGGAAGTTTATTACCTGAATTTTTCACGAAACGACGTGAAAAGTGCTGTAGGAGTTTGCGAGCCCGACAAATGCTGGCGTCCTTTTGGCATAAGAAGATCTCGAAATTTATCAAACAGTAAGTACAGGTGATGCCCTAAACTCGAAAACGCTTCTAAACAAAGGCCTTAAGAGGCTTCTGGAAAGCCAGTAAAATAGAGGCTCTCAGAAGGGGCCGATTTTTGATGTATTCTAACCGGCTGGTAATATGTGCAAAATCTCGCGCGCAAAAATCTTCTTGCACGGGAATTGATCAAATTCATGCAAAATCCAGGTATTAAATTCTTTCAAAATTCAAATAATATATTTACATAATAATGAGGGTAAAAATGAAAATAGTAAAAGGATTTCCTTCTACGTCACAAGATGATTATCAGCTCAACGTTACGTCTTTAATCAAGAATGCCTCCAGAAATTTCGGCTGTGAATCACTGGTAACGATGAAGGCTGATGGAAGCATTTTTTCTTACACATATTCAGAGGCGTATGAAAGAATAAAAAGGCTTGCAAATGCACTAAATAAGCTTGGAATCGGTGCTGCAGACAGAATTGGCGTTTTGGACTGGAACACACATAGGCATTATGAACTTTATTTTGGAATTCCGGGCATAGGTGCTGTTCTTCTACAAATGAACATGAGATTGACCTCACAAGAGCTAATTTATATTGGGAATCATTCGGGTGTAAAGCTGATTTTTGTAGATGAATCATTAATACATATTGCTGAGGCTATCTCGTCAGAACTTCAATCAGTTATAGGATACGTTATCATGTCTGATGGAAAGGTAACTGATTTAAAAACAAAACTTCAGCCAATTTTTAGCTACGAGGAGCTTTTAGGGGAAGCAAGCGCTAAATATGAGTGGCCTATGATTGATGAAAGGTCAACTTATGCAGCTTGTTATACATCTGGCACAACAGGAAAGCCCAAAGGAGTTTATTATTCCCATAGAAATATCTATCTCCATGCACTGCAAGTTGGACTCTCATATGAATTTACGGATAAGGATTGCCTTCTTTTGCTGACCCCAATGTTTCACGCAATGGGATGGGGTTTCCCTCAAATATCGACCCTTGTAGGTGCAAGACTTCTGCTTGCCGGGCGGTACTCTCTAGAAGACTTTGGACCGATCATTGAACTTATGGAAAATGAGAAGGTAACATTTGTGGGAGGTGCTACCATTATCTTCATGTCTATGCTTGAATATATAAGGAATATGAAGAAAAAACCGGATTTTTCGGGTGTGAGATTTTTATCAGGGGCGAGCGAGCCTCCTTTATCGATGATTAAAGGCATTTATGAAATGACGGGGGCCGATGTACATCAAGCGTGGGGCGCAACGGAAACTACGCCTTTTGTGACAGTTAATAGATTGAGGCCGGGTCTGAGAAAGAAATTGACGGAGGAAGAGATGTGGAAATACAAGTCAAAACATGGTTATATATTGCCTGGAATTGATCTCAAAATAATTGACGTACAAGGCCAAGAACTTCCTCATGACGGTGAATCAGTCGGTGAGATTTTAGTAAGAGGACCTTGGATAGCTGGGTCATACTTCAATTCACCTGGAACAGAATCTCAGTTCACTGATGACGGTTATTGGAAAAGTGGCGATGTTGGATCTATTAATCCAGAGGGTTATTTAAGAATGGTTGATAGAGTTAAGGATTTAATAAAGAGCGGGGGTGAATGGATTTCGTCTGTTGATATGGAGAATGAAATAATGAGGCATCCTGGAGTGCGAGAAGCTACCGTAATAGGTGTTCCTCACCCAAAATGGGAAGAGAGACCTGTAGCTTTTGTAGCTCTGAAAGAAGCCTTCAAACAGAATGTTACCAAGGATGACATTGTTGATCACCTAGGTAAAGCTTTCTCAAAATGGCAACTTCCTGATCATGTTGAGTTTATTGATGAAATTCCAAAAACGAGTGTGGGGAAATTTAACAAAAAGATATTAAAAGAAAAATATAGATATATTTTAAGTGAAGCCAACAATCACAGAGACCCATAAGCCCTGTACTGGGAATAGGTAAAGGCATTTGTGGATAACTGAAGATTTTATAAACAAGGAGATTGAGAATGAGGGATAACGATGTTGTTATTGTCAGTGCGGCAAGGACACCTTTTGATAGATTTGGCGGTCCTCTAAGAGAAACGCCAAGCCTTGAATTAGGAGCTATGGTTATCAAAGAGGTTTTAGGGCGTGTTGACTTAGAAGGTAAAATGGTTGACGAAGTGTATTACGGAACGTGTATTCCGGCTGAAACAGCTCAGGACCTAAATGTCCCTGCCCGGCAAGCAATTTTAAAAGCTGGCCTGCCACCCGAGAGCCTCTCCCTGACTATTGATAGAGCATGTTGTTCCTCCCTTACGGCCGTAAACCTATGTTTTTATGCTATCAATGCTGATCGGGCTCAGGTTTGCATAGGTATGGGTTCGGAAAACATGAGTAGAGTTCCCTATTTATTGCCTCCGAGTATGCGCTGGGGGACTAGAATAGGGCGTATTAAGGCCGAAGATAACCTTTATGAACTTGGTTATGCTGCATATAATCCGGTAAGTGTCGACGCAGGTGAAGTGGCTATGGAGATGGGCGTTTCACGGGAGGAGCAGGATAGTTGGGCATTAAGAAGTCAAAAACTTTATGCAAAAGCACTCAAAGAAGACAAATTTGCTATTGGTGAGGAGTTGATGAGCGTTACCGTTAATTCAGCAAAAGGCGAATCTATAATCGTTGATAAGGATACACAGCCGAGACCCGATACGACTCTAGAGAAATTAGCTACATTAAAAACCGTTTACGGAAGTCCTACTGTTACACCTGGGAATGCACCAGGCCTTAATTCCGGTGCAGCGGCTATACTTCTGATGAGACGTTCTATGGCCAAGGAGTTAAATCTGGAGCCTTTGGGTACCGTAATCGCCGGTACGAGTGTTGCTGGGCCACCGAAAGAGATTGCCAAAATTCCTGCTCCTGCAATCCAAAAGGTACTTTCCTTGGCGGGGATGACGCTTAAAGATATGGATCTTATTGAAATAAATGAGGCCTTCGCCGCTATGCCATTGGTCTCTAGTAAGATTTTGGCCGATTGCAATGAAGAAAATCTTTTGGCTATGCGGGAAAAGATTAACGTTAATGGGGGAGCGATAGCTGTGGGTCATCCGGTTGGGGCCTCAGGCGCTCGTATTTTGATGACCCTGATGTATGAACTGCGCAGAAGAGGTGGGGGATTGGGGGTAGCCGCAATATGCGGTGGTCTATCCCAGGGAGAATCCTGTATAATCGAAGTTTGAGACAAGTTATGATAGCTAATGTCTAAGCGTTCTGCAGCGCGAGGAGACTTCTCAAACTTTAATGTGCAATCGTTGAGTAAGGCTTGGTAACTCACTGCGGAACTTCAATCGCTTCAGCGGATAACATTGAAAAACTCAATAATAGGATAGAGTGCCCGCTATATTGAAGTTCCAAAAAGTCGGTCCCTTGAGCATGGTCAGTGATCTTAGGCACTGTCTAAGATTTTTTAGAACTTGCGGTGGGTTTTTTTTGCGTGCGTGGTTCCGGAGAAGATTCTCTGAAGGACTAAAACTACCAACTCAAACTGGAAATTGTCGAATTGGAGGCTATCGAATGCCAACGTGTATTGAATATACCAAAGAAAACAAGGTGGCTATATTCACTCTTAACCGACCTGAAGTGTTTAATGCACAGAGTTTACAGCTCTTAAGAGAATTGGAAGGAGCGCTGAAAGACTTTCGGGATGACCCGGATCTCTGGGTAGGCATCGTCACCGGTACCGGAGAAAAGGCTTTTTGCGCTGGCGCGGACATCAAAGAAACTCTGCCCTTCTTGAAAGAAATTCGGGGCCGTCCCTGGGCCTTTCCAGAGACTCTTATGAGAGGAATGGATTTGTGGAAGCCTCTTATTGCCGCTATAAACGGGCTGGCCTTGGGAGGCGGGCTGGAAATAGCTTTGGCCTGCGATATAAGGATAGCTTCCGAGAAAGCCTGCTTAGGGCTTCCAGAAGTGCGCCTTGGCTTAATTCCAGGCGGCGGAGGTACTCAGAGGCTCCCGCGCATGATTTCCTGGTGCAAGGCGGCCGAATTGATTTTTACCGGGAAGCCTATCGATGCACACGAGGCCTACAGGATTGGACTTGTAAACGAGGTTGTTCCTCCAGAAAAGGTTATGCCTAGAGCCAAAGAATGGGCAGCAAGGATATGTGAGGCAGGTCCGTTGGCGGTTAGATCGGCCAAGGAAGCCATGGTCAGAGGTAGCAACATGACCCTTGACGATGGCATCCGTTTAGAAGACTGCCTCGAAAACTTTCTACTTCTATCCGAGGATTTTGCCGAAGGATCCGCAGCCTTCATCGAAAAAAGAAGACCTGTGTGGAAGGGGAAGTGAAGGGATGGTTTAAATATGAAACTAGACCTCCACATTTTCTCGGTGTAGCGTCTGAAATCAAATTCATTGCATTATCTTTCGGCCGACAGTTAACAACTTAGGACAGTTTTTTCAACGTATTACCTGAATTTTTCACGAAACGACGTGAAAAGTGCTGTAGGAGTTTGCGAGCCCGACAAATGCTGGCGTCCTTTTGGCATAAGAAGATCTCGAAATTTATCAAACAGTAAGTACAGGTGATGCC
>Ga0209164_1003096_pt1 | contig 16317 bp, 11 predicted proteins | sample MTBNYHSulfiMetaG_FD_187458 | JGI IMG/M metagenome (GOLD analysis project Ga0209164, IMG submission 187458) | Enrichment culture microbial communities from rom New York Harbor, USA that are MTBE-degrading - MTBE-NYH (New York Harbor Sulfidogenic)... | ecosystem: Environmental > Aquatic > Marine >...
GGGTGGGTGGACCAGCTCCGGGTCCACGGGAAGGTGGCCTTCGTGGTGGTCCGGGACGGGAGCGGCTACGTCCAGAACGTCCTGGTGAAGAAGGACCTCCCGGCGGAGGTATGGGATCTGGCCGTGTCCCTGACCCAGGAGGCCTGCGTGGAGGTCACGGGGGTGGTCCGGTCCGAGCCGCGCTCGCCGGGCGGATTCGAGATGGGCGTCACGGCCCTCCGGTTGGTGGGCCCCAGCTCCGAGTACCCCATCCAGCCGAAGGAGCATGGGGTGGAGTTCCTCCTGGACCACCGGCATCTGTGGCTCCGGTCGTCCCAGCAGCGGGCAGGGCTCCGGGTCCGGGCCGAGGTGGAGCAGGCCATCCAAGACTTCATGTACAGCCGGGACTTCGTGCGGGTGGACACGCCCATCCTCACGGGCTCCATCGGGGAGCACGCCGGGACCCTCTTTGCCACGGACTACTTCGGCGAGAACGCCTACCTGGCCCAGACGGGCCAGCTGTACGCCGAGGCGGCCTGCCCCGCCTTCCGGAACGTCTACTGCTTCGGCCCGACCTTCCGCGCCGAGAAGTCCAAGACCCGTCGCCACCTCACCGAGTTCTGGATGATCGAGCCCGAGATGGCCTTCGTGGACTCGGAAGGGAACATGGCCTTCCAGGAGCAGCTCGTTACCTACCTGGTGGAGAGGGCCCTGGAGCGGACCCGCCCCGAGCTGGAGCTCCTGGAGAGGGACCTCTCGAAGCTGGAGAACGTGAAGACACCCTTCCCCCGCCTGAGCTACACCGAGGCCATCGCTCGCCTGGCGGAGAAGGGGAGCGAAACAAAGTGGGGGGAGGACATCGGGGGCGCCGACGAGACCCTCCTGGGGGAGGACGCGGACCGGCCGGTGTTCATCTACAACTACCCGAAGCAGGTCAAGGCCTTCTACATGAAGGAGAACCCTGCCGACCCCCGCACCGTCCTGTGCGACGACCTCATCGCCCCGGACGGGTACGGTGAGATCATCGGGGGGAGCCAGCGGGAGGACGACCTGGACAGGCTCCTGGCCAGGATCCGGGAGGAGCGGCTCCCGGAGGCTGCGTACGGCTGGTACCTGGACCTGCGGAGGTACGGGACCTTCCCCCACTCGGGCTTCGGCCTGGGGCTCGAGCGCACCGTGGCGTGGATCACGGGCCGGCGCCACATCCGGGAGATGATCCCCTTCCCGCGGCTCATCAACCGCCTGTACCCGTAGCCGGGGCCTGGCGCCGCCCCCCCCCTTGCTCCCGCCCACCCCTGTGGCGGTGAGGAGGCCTCGGCGCCTGCCTTGATCGGAGGTGACCCATGCCGAAGCTCGTGCTCGACCTCAAGGACCGGCGCCCGGCCTGGTCCATGCCATCCTGGGTCCCGGAGGAGATCGGCGGCGCCCTGCCGGAGGGGTGGAGCCTGCAGGTCATGGAGACCGAGGCCGACGGCACCGGGGACGGCACGGCCCATCTCGGATCCGTCCTCCTGGAAGCGGTCCGTGACGCCGGGATTTACATGGGATACGGGGTCCCGGCGGCCCTCCTGAGGGAAGGGAAGCGGCTGGAATGGGTCCACTCGGGGGCTGCCGGCGTCCGGAGCTCCCTGACGCCGGAGATGCTGGCGAGCCCCGTGCTCTTCACCAACTCCAGGGGGATCCACGGGCCTCCCATGGGGGACACGGCCATGGCCATGATCCTCCACTTCGCCCGGGGCCTGGACTTCGGGGTGGCCAACAAGGCCAGGGGGACATGGGACACCACTCCCTTCCTGCGGGCGGACCACCCCCTGGTGGAGGTGGCCCAATCCACGGTGGGCCTCCTGGGGTTCGGGGGAGCGGGACGGGAGGTGGCCAAGCGGGCGCAGGCCCTGGGAGCCCGGATCCTGGCGTACGATCGCGGGCCCGGGGCGTTCGGGGGGGAGAGCCTCCCGCCGCCCTCGGAGGCCCTCCATGGCCCCCATGGCTTTGCCCGCCTCCTGGAGGAGAGCGATTTCCTGGTCCTGACCGCCCCGGAGACGCCCGAGACCCGGGGGATGGTGGACGGGGCGGCCCTGGCCCGGATGAAGCGATCGGCCGTTCTCGTGAATCTCTCCCGTGGCGCCCTGGTGGATGAGGGCGCCCTGGTGGCGGCCCTGGGGGAGGGCCGGCTGCGGGGGGCGGGCCTGGACGTCTTCGCCACCGAGCCCCTTCCGTCCGGCCACCCCCTCTGGAGCCTGCCCAACGTCATCCTCACTCCCCACGTCTCGGGGGTGTCACGGTCCTTCTGGCGCCGGCAGACCGATCTGATCCTGGAGAACATGAGGCGGTTCTTCGCCGGGGAGAAGCTCCTGAACCTGGTGGACAAGGTGGCTGGATTCTGAGGACTCCCGGGAAGGCGCTCTTCAGGGCTCCGGCCTGCCGGAGCCCCGTCTTCCCTTCAGTTCCTCCCACAGGCCGTCCAGGACCTCCAGGGTGGCCTCCCCGAGGGCGATGCCCCTCTCCCGGGCCAGGTCCTCCAGGGCTTCGAACCGCTGGTGGAACTTCCGGTTGGCCCGGTCCAGCACGGTGTCGGAGTGGGCTCCCGCCAGCCGCGTGAGGTTCACCACCGCGAAGAGGAGGTCCCCCAGCTCCTCCTCCACCCCTTCCGGATCACCCTCCTCCAGCGCGACCCGGACCTCTTCCAGCTCCTCCGCCACCTTGTCCCAGGCCCCTCCGGCGTCGGACCAGTCGAACCCCACCCCGCTCACCCTCTCCTGGATGCGATGGGCCTTCAGGAGGGGGTCCAGCCCCTTCGCGAGACCGTCCAGGACCCTGGCGTCCCCGACCCGCTCCCTCGCCTTGAGGGTCTCCCAGTCCTCCCGGGTCCCCAGGCCGAAGAGGTGGGGGTGCCGCCGCTTCATCTTCTCCTCCACCCGGGACACCACGCTCTCCCGGGTGAAGCTCCCTTGCTCCTCCCCCACGACGACCTGGAAAGCCAGGTTCAGGAGAAGGTCTCCCAGCTCCCCCGCCAGGGCCTCCGGGTCGTCCGCTCTGATGGCGTCCACCACTTCATGGGTCTCTTCCAGGAGGTAGGGGATGAGGGAGCGGGCCGTTTGTGCCGCATCCCAGGGACAGTGCTCCCGGAGGAAGGCCACCAGCCCCAGGGCCCGGTCCAGGACCCCCTCTCCCCCCTCGTGCATCAAGCTCATGTCGATCCATTCTCGAAAGTGCCGGAGACACAAGGTCTTTCGATGCCCCCGGGTGCCGGGCGGGCCTTGCTGTGCCGGTCTTTTTTCGCATCTTTCCACCACGATGTCAACGGAGCAGAGAACACGGGCCTGGGTGGACGTCTCCCCCCGGGCCCTTCGAGAGAACTTCCGGCGGGTCCGGACTTCCGCCGGGGAAGGCGTGCGAGTGATCCCCATGGTGAAGGCCGATGCCTACGGCCTGGGGATGGCTCGATGCATCGAGTTCCTGGAGCCGCTGGAGCCCTGGGGGTACGGGGTGGCGGCGGTGGAGGAGGGGATCCGGGTTCGGGAGCTCGGGATCTCCCGGCCCGTCATCGTGTTGAGCGCGGTGCCGCCGGGGTCGTATCTCCCGGCGGTGCGAGCGGGGCTCTCCGTGAGCGTCGGGGACCGGGGGGCGTTGGCCCGCCTCCGGGAAGCCGCCGGGACGGCGGGGCTTCCCGGCCGGTTCCACCTGGAGGTGGACACGGGGATGGGCCGGGGGGGATTCGACTGGCACCGCGCCCGGGAGTGGGCTCCCCATGTCGCCTCCCTCCTGTCTCCACCCCTTCAGTGGGAGGGATGCTTCACCCATTTCCACTCCGCCGATTCGGTGGACGCCGAGCCCACCTCCTTGCAGTGGCATCGCCTCCAGGACGCCCTGGAGCTCCTGCCTCGCCGGCCGGAGGGGGTCCTCCTCCACGCCTGCAACAGTCCCGGCGCCCTCCGCAGGCCGGACCTGGCCGCCGACGCCGTCCGGCCCGGGATCTTCCTGTACGGCGGAGTAGCGGGAGAGGGGCTGCCGGCCCCGGCCCCGGTCGCATCCCTGCGGGCCCGGATCGTTCTCCTTCGGGAGGCCGTCGCCGGGTCCACGGTGGGGTATGGGGCCACCTACTCCGCCCGGGGGCCCGAGCGATGGGCCACGGTGGCCATCGGCTACGGGGATGGCTTGCCGAGGCTCCTGGGGAACCGGGGTGAGGGGCTCGTCCGGGGGCGCAGGGTCCCCATCATCGGCCGGATCTCCATGGACGTGACCGTCCTGAACGTGACGGGGATCGAGGGCGTGGAGGTGGGTGACGTGGTGACCTTCTTCGGCAGGGACGGCGAAGAGGAGATCGCGCTGGAGGAGGTGGCGGCCCACGCCCAGACCATCAACTACGAGATCCTCACGGGGCTCACCCAACGCCCACCCAGGATCTGGACGGACGATGCCGGGTATTGAAGAGATTCTGGCCGTGGCGAGGGAGGTCCAGGCACGGGCGTACGCCCCGTACTCGGGATTCCGGGTGGGTGCGGTCCTGGAGGCGGAGGATGGGACTCTCCACGCGGGATGCAACGTGGAGAACGCCTCGCTGGGTCTAACCCTGTGCGCGGAGCGGGGAGCGCTGGTGGCCGCCGTGGCCGGAGGCCACCGGAGCTTCCGGCGCCTGGTCCTGCTCACGGACGGCGAGAAGGCGGTTCCTCCTTGCGGTGCCTGCCGGGCGGTCCTGGCGGAGTTCTCGCCGGACCTCCCCATCCTATCGGTGGCCGGAGAGATCCGGATGGAGTGGACCCTGGGGGAGCTCCTCCCCCTCCCGTTCCGGCTGGCGTCCCCGGGAAGGCCGGAGGGGGGAGCCGGCCGGCCATGAAGGTGTCCCGTTTCTGGAGGGAGAGGTTCTGAGGCTGCGGATGGCGAAACGTGTGAAACGCATGGCGAAGGTGGGGCTGATGGCGCTAGGAGCCGGGTCCCTCCTGGGTTGCGGCGAGGAGCTGACCACCTCCCTGGCGGGTGATCTCATCCCCGTGTCGGCGGTCACGGTGGAGGCGCGCCTCCCCTTCGAGGAGTTTGCCGAGGACGTGCAGGTCTGGGGAGGCTACGGGCGTGCCGTCCAGCTCTCCAAGGGGATCGTGGCCAACGCCTATGAGGGGCTCCTCGACGCCCGGACCCTGGTGGGCTGGCTCACCTACCCCAGGACGGCCTACGTCCAAGACACCACGGGGTCTTCGCGGACCGACACCCTGCTCACCTTCGTGGGGGGCAAGGTCGTCGCCCGCTTCGATACGCTCACCAGCGTGCTGGACGGCCCCGTCAACCTTTCCCTGGGCGCCATCGGGAGTGACTGGGACCCAGGCTCCGTCACCTGGACCCTGGCCGTGGATTCGGTGGGGGACCAGCAGGCCTGGCCGCAAGAGGGCGCCGGGCCCGTGATCCCCCTCAGCACAGCCCAGTGGGATCCGGCCACGGGGGACTCGGTGACCTTCCAGATCGACTCCGTGGGCGTGGCCGTCTGGGCCGACTCCGCCGCCGCCCGGAGAGGAGCCCGCCTGGACGCTGTTACGGAGGGTGTCCGGCTGGACGTCACCTCCGTGCGCCTCTACCTCATCACCCGCCCCAGCATCAACCCTGACACCCTGGTGGACGTGGAGGTGAGCGCCCGCACCCGGACCTTCGTCTATGATCCGCCTCCCACCGTGTCCGCGGAGAGCATCATCGTGGGAGGCGTGCCGGCCTGGCGAACCGTGCTCACCATGAAGCTCCCCACGCAGTTGAACGGTCCCCCTGAGCTTTGCGCCAAGGTGGAGTGCCCCCTGGCCCTGACCTCGAAGAGCCTGATCTCGGCGTCCCTGATCCTCAGGACCCAGGCTCCCCCTGCGGCCTTTCAGCCCAGCGATTCGCTCTGGCTGGACCTCCGCCCGGTGCTGGAGCCTGCCCGGCTGCCGAAATCGCCCCTGGGATCTTCGCTGGCGGGTTCCTTCGGTGTGCCGGTCCCGCCGCGGTATTTCGGGGAGGACGAGGGCTCGCAGGTGGTCTTCCCCATCGGGGCGTACGTGGAGCAGCTCATTGCCGCCAACGCAGGGACCGCTACGGGGGTTCCCCACACCGTGGCCATCCTCTCGACCTTCGAGCCCCTCTCTCTCTACTTCGCCTCGTTCCACGGGCCCGGGAGCCCCTACGCTCCTGAGCTGCGTCTCATCCTGACGCTCGGGGAGGAGGTGCGGATCCGATGAGGAGGATTGTCGCCGTTTCCCTGCTGGGGCTTGCCTCCTTCACCCAGGGCCTTGCGGGCCAGTCGCTTCTGGGGTCCCGGGGATTGGGGTCGCCCCTGGAGCCCCTGGATGCCCGTGCCCGTGCCCTTGGCAGCGTCGGCGTCGGCCTTATGGGCTCGGCGTTGGTTCCCACCGATCCCGCGTCGGCGGCCGGGATCGCCTTCCCCTCTCTGCAGATCACCATACAGCCCCAGTGGGCCGAGGGGAGCATGGGGGAGGGATCCGACCGCACCCGGGGAACCCGATTCCCCCTGATCGGCCTGGCGTATCCGGTCTACTCCCTGGGGGGCACGGTGACGCTCACCATCGGCGGGTTCATGGACCAGCGGTGGCAGCTCCGCAATGAGTCCACCGTGGAGCTGGGTGGGTCCTCCGTGCCGGTGGTGGACGAGTTCCTCTCGGAGGGTGGAATCTCGACCTTCCGCGTCGGGTGGGCCCACAGGATCGGGGAGAAGCTGGCCCTTGCGGCGGGAGTCGGGACCCAGGCGGGCTCCGTGACCCGGAGTTTCGTCCGCACGGTGAACGTCGTGGAATCCGGGGTCCAGGTCATCCCCTACAGGATCCGCTCGGAGTGGCAGTACAGTGGGCTCACCACGGTCCTCGGGGTCCGGTGGGATCCGGCGAGCATCCTTCGGCTGGGGGGGAGCGCCACCTGGTCGTCGTCGCTGAAGGCCGACCCTGTGGAGGGGACCGAAGGCGCCGGCACCAAGTTCGACGTCCCCATGGAGCTCCGGGTGGGGGCCTCCGGGCTCCTCACCCCCGGCCTCTCCATGACCCTCGGCGCCACCTATGCGGCATGGGAGCCGTCGGCGGGTGGTCTCCAGGACGAAGAGGTCGTGGGCACCGTGTGGAGCTACGGCGGCGGCCTGGAGTGGTCGGGGACCCAGCTGAGGTCCCGGCCGGTGCCCTTCAGGGTAGGCGTCAGGAAATCCGGCCTCCCGTTCCGGTTCGCGGGGGAGGACCCCACGGAGACCCTGGTGTCGGCGGGGATCGGGCTGGACGTAACCCGCCCCCAGGAGGTCATCTCCGGCGGGCTGGATCTCGCCGTGGAACGGGGACGCCGGGAAGCCGGCACCCTCTCGGAGACCTTCTGGAGGGGGACGCTGACGTTCCGGATCGCCAGCTGGTGAGTGGGGGAGTGGTTTGAGAGTCCACTTCAGGACCTTCGGCTGCAAGGCCAACCAGTACGACACCGAACGGATGCGGCAGGAGCTGGAGGCCCTGGGCGCTCGCAGCAGCGACGTCCCCGGGGAGGCCGACCTGTGTGTCGTCAACACCTGTACCGTCACCAACCAGGCCGACGCCGACGCCCGGCGGTTCATCCGGCGGTTGCGGAGGGAGCATCCGGGACTGGGCGTGGTGGTGGCAGGGTGCTCGTCCGCCCTCCGGCCCGAGGCCTACCGGGAGATGGATGGTGTGGTGGGAGTGGTGGAGGGGCACGATCCCGTGGCGGTGGCCCGGGCGGTTGGCGCGGGGCTCACGAGATCCGGGACGGACCCCAGGGAGGAATCGCCGGGCCGTACCGTGACCCCGCTCGTCCAGCTGGACGTCGGCGGCAGCCCGGCGGGGGGGGCTTTCCTGGAACGGCGGGCAGGCGCGGCCCGGGGTTGGCTCAAGATCCAGGACGGCTGCGACCGGAAATGCTCCTTCTGCGCCACCCGCCTGGCCAGGGGCGAAAGCCGGTCCCGCCAGCCGGAGGCAGTGGTGGCGGAGGCCCTCCTCCTTTCAGCGAGCCACCCGGAGCTTGTCATTACCGGGATCCACATCGGACACTACGGCAGGGACCTGGAGGGAGGCAGCACCCTTTCCCGTCTCGTGGCCCGCCTTCTCGAGACGGTACCGGGAGTCCGCTTCCGCCTCGGCAGCGTGGAGGCCACGGAGGTGGATGACCTGCTCCTGGATCTCCTGGCGACTTCCGGCGGGAGCCTGGCCCCCCACCTCCACATGCCCCTGCAGAGCGGCTCGGACGCGGTCCTGGGGCGGATGCGACGGTGGCACACCCGGGAGACGTATCGGCGCCGGGCCATGGAGCTGGCCGAGCGGGTCCCGGTGCTGGGCCTGGGGGCCGACATCATCACGGGATTCCCCGGGGAGACCGAGGACGACCATCGCCTCACCCGGTCCATGGTGGAGGAGGTGCCCTATACCTACCTCCACGTCTTCCCCTTCTCCCCCAGGGACGGGACGGCGGCGGCGGAGCTGGGGGACCGGGTCCCCCAGAGGGTGGCGGGGGAGCGGAGCCGGGAGCTCCGGGAGCTGGCCATGGAGAAGGGCCGCGCGTACCGGGAGCGAAGGCGGGGGCAGCGGGCCTGGGTGGTGGTGGAGGGGGGCGGTGGATCGGCCCTCACGGAGGACTATCTCCGGGTGGAGGTCCGGGGGACCGGGCCGGAGGGGACAGGGGGGCGGAGGAGCCTTCTCCCGGGACGGTTGGAGGGCTCGGGGGGGCATCTGCATATTGACTTGTCCCACTCCTTTGAGCCGATTTCACGGAGCCCGCAGGACGCGGCCCTGGCTGGGAGCGGCGCGCAGCGGGCGTGAGGGAAGTCCCCCGAGGGGTGCGCCTCGTGTCCAGGGGCGCACCGTGCGGGCGGGAACCAGCCCTTCCGAGGTGGGAAGGGTCCAGGACGGATCGGGTATGTCGCAGAAGAAGAAGGCCTACGTCGAGACCTACGGGTGCCAGATGAACATCAGCGACGGCGAGCTGATGTCGGGCGTCCTGGCGTCCCGAGGCTACGAGATCGTCGCGTCGCCGGAGCAGGCCGATGTGGTCCTGGTGAACACCTGCGCCGTACGGGAGCACGCCGAGCAGAGGGTCCTGGGCCGGGTGGCCCAGCTGGGCGGGCTGAAGGAGAACCGTCCGGACCTGGTCATCGGCGTCACGGGGTGCATGGCCCAGCGCATGGGGACGGATCTGCTCCGTAAGGCTCCCTACGTGGACATGGTGATGGGGCCCGACGGATACCGCAGCCTTCCTGACGCATTGGGCACCGTCCTCCGGAGCAGGAACGGCTCGTCGGCACCGGCGGAGGGCGCTCCTGCGGCTCCGCGCCTGGTGCGTCTGGAAGGGCCCCGGCGAAAGAGCTCCCCCGGGGTTGCCGTGCTGGACCTGGATCCCTACGAGAGCTACGAGGGCCTGGCGCTCCGGCGCACCTCCCGGGTCTCGGCCTGGGTGTCCATCCAGCGGGGATGCGATCACCGGTGTACCTTCTGCATCGTCCCCAGCGTCAGGGGCCCCGAGAAGAACCGGGACTCCCGGGCCGTCCTGGACGAGGTCAGGGCCGTGGCCGACGAGGGGATCACGGAGGTCACCCTCCTCGGCCAGACGGTGAACTCCTATCGTGCCGGGGACTGGGGTTTTCCACGTCTCCTCCGGGCCGTGGCCAGGGTTCCCGGCATTCGCAGGGTCCGATTCACCTCCCCTCACCCCAACGATGTCACGCCTGAATTGGTGGAGGCCATGGCCTCCGAGGCGGCGGTCTGCGAGCAGCTCCACCTCCCCCTCCAGGCCGGGAGCGACCGTACCCTCAAGAGGATGCTCCGGCGGCACACCGTGGCCGGGTACCTGGCGAAGGTGGAGATGGTGCGAAGGGCGATCCCGGACATCGCCCTCTCCACGGACCTCATCGTGGCCTTCCCCGGGGAGACGGAGGCGGAGTTCAGGGACACCCTGGCCGTGGTGAGGGAGGTCCGGTTCGACGACGCCTTCACGTATCGCTATTCTCCCCGGGAGGGGACTCCCGCCACCCGGCTCCCCCTGGAGGACCAGGTACCCCGGGACGAGGGGCAGGCTCGCCTGGACGAGCTCATCCGGCTCACCAGGGGGATCCAGCGTGAGATCAACGAACGGGAGCTGGGCCGCCGCGAGGAGGTGCTGGTGGAGAAGAAAGGGAAGGAGGAGGGCTTCATGCTGGGGAGGACCCGTAGGAACAAGGTGGCCGTGTTTCCCGGGGGTGAGGACCTCCTGGGATCCTATCTGACCCTGGAGCTCACCCGGACCACGGGGGCCACCTTCGCGGGCGTTACGGTGGTGGGGCCAGCCTCCGTGGAGCCCGCATGAGCCGATTCATGGGGGTGACGTCGGCGCTCCTGGTGGCCCTTCTCGCCATGGGGTTCGCGGCTCTGAACGCGGGGCACCGTGCCACCGTGAGCCTCGGGCTCTTCACGCTCTACCGCGTTCCCGTGACGCTGGTGGCGTTCGGTGGCCTCCTGGTGGGGATGCTGGTGATGTTCGCGACCGGCATCCACGGCGACCTGAAGGTCCGGAGGATCCTCCGGGAACGCCTGGCCGAAGAGTCGCGGCAGGAGAGGGATTGGATCGATCGAAGCCAGCAGGATCTCTTCAGCGAGGAGCCGCCGCCGGAATGAGGAGTTGTTCCGCATAGCCCGGTCCCCACCGGTGGTGGGGCTGGCCCTGGCAGCGGGCTCCGGGGCCTCTCTCCTCCACCTGGGCGTCTCCCTCCCCTGGACGCTCCTTTCCCTCCCGGCCTTCCTCCTTCTCAACCGAGCATTTCAACGCCCCGGGCTGCGCCCGGAAGCACTCCTCTTCGGATTCCTGGCCGGAGCCCTCCTCACGCACGTCTGGGCCAGGGAGGAGGAGCGGGACTGCCGCTTCCACCTCGGGGAGGGCCAGGCCATCTCGGTGGAAGGCCGCCTGGTGGGCCCCCTGGAGGACGGGCGGGGTGAGCTGCGCCCCCTGGGGGCGGGCCCGGGAGGGTGCGGCGCACCGCTGCGTCTGGTGGTCCCGGCGAATGGGGATGGAGGGCTGGCGCCGGGGACGGTCCTGGCCGCCCACGGAGCGTGGCGCCGGAGCCTCGGGGCCGGATCCGGGACCCCGCTCCATGCCGGCTACCTCCGAGTGGATTCCTTTCGGGTGGTGAGCCCGGGCGCCCGGTCCGACGGCGGCCCGGGGGACGCCGTCGTGGTCCTGGGGGCGTGGGTGCAAACCCGCCTGGCCCAGCTCTTCCCCCAGACCCGGGCCCTCGCCACAGCCCTGGTGTGGGCCCGGAAGGAAGGGTTGGACCCGGGCCTCCGGGACGCGTTCGCCCGGGCCGGAACCGCCCACCTCCTGGCCATCTCCGGGTTCCACGTGGGGGTGGTGGCGGGGGTGCTCCTCCTGGCGCTGGGTACCCTGGGGCTCCCCCACCCTCTGCGTTTCGCCCTGGCCAGCGGTGGGGTGTGGGCGTACGTCCTGGCCATCGGACTGCCGGACGCAGCCCTCCGGGCGGCGCTCCTCCTGACGGTCCTGGCCCTGGGCCGGATCGGGAACCGCTCCGTGTCTCCCCCGGGGGCCCTGGCCACAGCCTTCCTGGGATTCCTCCTGGTGGACCCGGGGGCCCTGGCCCGCCCGGGCTTCCAGCTCTCCTTCTCCGGCGCCGCTGGACTGGTCCTGGGCTACCGGCCCCTGTCGGCCTGGATCAGGGCCCGGATCCCCCGCCGGACCCCCTCCTTCCTCTCGTCCGGGCTCGCCGCGGGAGTGGCGGCCACTCTGGCCACTCTCCCCCTGGTGGCCTGGCACTTTGGGCGGGTGTCCCTGGTGGGGATCCCTCTCACCCTGGCCGTCACGCCGCTGGTAGTGCTGGCCATCCCCGGGATCTTCTCCTGCCTTCTCCTCTCGTCCGTGCTTCCGGGGCTGGCGCGCTTCGTCGCCCACGGGGTGGAGCTGGATCTCCAGCTCTTCGCCACCCTGGTCCAGGCCGCCGCAGCTCTTCCCCTGGCCTCCATCTGGGTCTCCCGCCCCGCCGTGGCGGCCGGCACCGCGGGGCTGGTCCTGGGGGTGCTTCTCCTGCGCCTCCGGCCTGAGGCGGGGAGGGGAGGGAGGGCGCCCGTCGTGGCCACGGCCGTGGCGGCGGCGGTCCTGATGGGACCGCTGGGGGCGGAGCTGGCGGAGCGGGGCACGCTGGAGCTGGTGCAGCTGGACGTGGGCCAGGGGGACGCCCTGGTCCTGCGATCCCCCGGCGGCCGGTGGATCCTGGTGGACGCCGGCCCCCGGACCGAGTCCTTCGACGCCGGTGCCCGCATCGTGCTGCCGTACCTGAGATCTCGGGGCATTCGGGTCCTGGACCTCCTGGTGCTGACCCACCCGGACATGGACCACATTGGCGGGGCGGCCGCCGTCCTGAGGGAATTCCCGGTGCTATCGGTCCTGGATCCCGGGGAGGCCGCCGGGAAGGACGCCTTCCTGGAGGTCCTGGACGCGGCCGGGGACCGGGGGGTGCCCTGGCGGGTGGTGGGGGCTGGAGATTCCCTCGACCTGGATGGGATGGCCATCCGGGTGGTGGGCCCCGAGGGCCGCGCCGGGGGTGGCAACCCCCGGCAGGCGGGGCCCGAGGACGGGAGCAACGAGTCCTCCCTCGTGCTGGAGATCCGGTTTGGCTCCTTCACGGCGCTCCTGGCGGGTGACGCCCCCACGGCCGCCGAGGCGCGCTTCCTCTCCCGGCTCCTCTCCCCCCGGGCCCAGGTCCTGAAGGTGGGGCACCACGGGAGCCACACGTCCACCTCTCCGGAGCTGGTCGAGCGGATCCGGCCCGAGACGGCCCTGGTTTCCGTGGGGGGGAGGAACCGCTACGGGCATCCCCACCCGGAGGTCCTGGAGCGGCTCCAGGAGGCTGGCGCCAGGGTGCTCCGGTCGGACCTGCAGGGGACGGTGGTGGTCCGGGCCAGGAAGGACGGGAGCTACCGCGTGACGGCAGGAGCCCCTTGACGGCCGAGGGGGGCCAGTTGCCTCCCCGTTTTCCTTGCGGTATATGGTTCCAGGAGATCGGGATTCCTGTCTTCCATTGCGAGGGGGTCGGAGCCATGGCCGAACGAGCTGTCGTCACCATCGATCGGCACATTATCGAGGAAGAGCGGAAGTTTCCCCACGCCACGGGGCGCCTCAGCAACATCCTCACGGATCTGGCCCTGGCGGCGAAGATGATCCAGCGGGAAGTCGCCCAGGCCGGGCTCGTCGACATCCTGGGGCGGGCCGGGAGGGAGAACGTCCAGGGGGAGCAGGTGGAGAAGCTGGACGAGTTCGCCCAGGAGGTCATCTACAACGCCATGGACCACGGCGGGAACCTCTGCTGCATGGTGTCGGAGGAGCACGAGGACGTCATTCCTATCCCGGACCGGTTTCCCACGGGAGACTATGTCCTGATCTTCGATCCCCTGGACGGGTCCTCCAACATCGATGTCAACGTCTCCATAGGCACCGTCTTCTCCATCTACCGGAAGGTCTCGAAGGGGGGAAGAGGGACGCTCCAGGACTGTCTGCAGCCCGGCAGGGCCATGGTGGCGGGAGGGTACGTGGTCTATGGGTCGTCCACGATGCTGGTGTACTCCAGCGGGACGGGCGTCCACGGGTTCACGCTGGATCCCTCCATCGGGGAGTTCCTCCTGAGCCACCCCAACATCCGCATGCCGGAGCCTCCCCAGCGCTACTACTCGGTGAACGAGGCCTATTACCAGCGCTGGTCCCTGGGCCAGCGCCGCCTGGTGGATTGCCTCAAGGGGATGGGGGAGAAGGAGACGGCCCCTTTCCGCACCCGGTACATCGGCTCCCTTGTGGCGGACTTCCACCGGACCCTTCTGAAGGGAGGGATCTTCATGTACCCCCGGGACACGGCCAGCCCCGAGGGGAAGCTCCGCCTCCTGTACGAGGCGGTTCCCATGGCCCTCATCTGCGAGCAGGCCGGGGGAAGAGCCTCCGACGGGGAGCGGGACATCCTGGACATCGTCCCAACGGGGCTCCACCAGCGAACCCCCCTCTACGTCGGTTCCCGGGAGTTCGTGGACATGGCAGAGGAGTTCCTGCAGAGGGACCCCGAGCTGCCTTGCTGAGAAAGCGTTTCCGGCCATCTCCCCAGAGTTCCGTCAGATTTCCGAGGGTTCCTCGGAAATCCGTCGAAATCGGGCGCTTCCAGCGGTCCTCTAATATGCCGTAAGTGATTCCCTGGCATACTCTTAGGATTTGTTCCATCCTGGCATTGATCTTGCTATTTCCCCCTCCGGTATACCCGCGTCCCTGCGGGGCCCCCGGAAAGAGCCGGGGTTGGCAGATCGAGGCTCGAGAGAGATCGGCAGCCAGCGGGCACCTCGTAACCTCCAGCAATGGATGGAAAACACCATGAAGCACCTCCGGTACCTCCTCATGGCCGCGTTGGTGGCAATGCCGCTGACCGCCTGTGACGAGGACGACGACGGCCCCATCGTGGAGCCCACTCCGACCGGTACCATCACGGGTACCGTCTCGGCTGAGGGCACGGGGCTTTCCGGCGTCTCCGTCACGCTGGTCGGCGCCACCACGCTGTCCGCCACCACCGCCGCGAACGGCAGCTATACGTTCACGAACGTGGAAGCGGGCAGCTACGGGGTCGCCATCGACGCCTCGAATCACCCCGGCGTCTCCTTCTCGCAGACCTCGAAGACCACCTCCATCACCACCCAGGGCCAGACGTCCACCGTTGATTTCAGCGGTAGCTACGTCCGCACCGCGGCCATCCTGGGCGTGGTGACGGCCAGCGGCGCCCCCCTCGCCGGGGTCTCCGTGGCGGTCACGGGCGGTCCCGACAACGTCACGAAGAACTCCGTGACGAACGCCGGTGGCGAGTTCAGCGCCACGGGTCTGCGGGCCGGCACCTACACCGTCACCATCTCCAACCTGCCCACGGGCGTCACCTTCACGGCGACGACGCAGTCGGTGACCGTGGCCACGGGTGAGAGCAAGTCCGCTCACTTCCCGGGCCAGGCCGTCCAGCTGGCGACCATCTCCGGCGCAGTGACCGTCGACAACGTCGGCATCGCCGGCGTGGCCGTCGCCCTTTCGGGCGGAGCCACTGCCACCACCGAGACCGGCCCCGGCGGCGCGTTCGCCTTCACCGGCCTCACCCCCGGCGCCTACACGGTGACCATCACCCCGCCGGCCAACACCACCTTCGACGTGGTTGCCAAGAACGTCACGGTCAACGCCGGCCAGACGGGCGTCGTGAACTTCGCCGGCATGGGTCCGGAAGTCCCGGCCACCATCTCCATCCAGTCCATCACCAAGGGTGGAACCACCACCCCGGTGGATCTGACCAACGTCTTCGGGCAGATCGAAGTGGCCCTGAACATCGTCGAGGGCAGCCGTGCCCTGCGGCTCGTGGAAGTATGGATCGGCGACAAGGTCGTGGCCGCCCAGACGTTCACGCCGCCGCCCGTTGGCGAGGCCGAGCTGGCCGACGCCCAGGTCATCATCCTCAACGTGCCCACGAACCAGGTCCGCATGGGCGCCACGGCCTACGTGCCGGTGGTCTTCAACGGCCAGAACAACATCGCCGCGAAGCTGTACGAGGTGGACAACGATGTGGCCATCCCGTCCAACAACGTGCCGGTGGTGATGAACAACCCCGACGTGCTCCTGGTGGGCAACGTCTCCATCACCCCGACCACCCCCTCGCCGTCCGTCACGGTGGGCTCCACCACCTGGTACACCGGTGGCGTGGTCTTCACCGGGCCCCAGTACGTGGCCTTCAGCACCAAGAAGCCGACCTCGGTGAACTGGGCTGACGCGGGATCGGCCGCCTGCTCCGTCAGCAGCACCATCGCTGGCGAGGTCGCCACCGGCCTGGTCATCACCAACACCTACAGCTGCAGCGGTAAGGAAGGGTCGGTTGTCCCGAATTCCGCGGCTGCTCCGGCCTTCCTGCCGACTCCGCCGCCGGCGGGCCCGCAGGGGAGCACGGTGACCTATCCCACCAACGGCTTCAACAATCTGGGCGCCGAGTTCGAGCTCCAGGGTGAGGACCGCTGGTTCCTGATCGCCGCGCCCTTCTTCGTCCCGACCTCCGCGTTGCCGACCACCTACATCGACAACAAGGCTCCGACGGTCGAGGTGTACGGGCAGACTTCCACCACCCTGTCGGTGGGTGGGGTTCCGGTACAGGACCTTCTCGTGGCCTTCAACCGGTTCTTCGACGAGCCGTGGGTGAACGCCGAGTTCGCGTTCCTCAGCGCCGTGGCCACCAGCGACGGCGGCGTGGGCGTCGACGCGGCTTCCAGGACCACCTGGGAGTGGCCCGGCACCACCAGCACCACCTGGCCGATGGGCATCTGCACCGCCGCCACGGAAGTCATCACCACCGGTGAC
>Ga0209164_1003097_pt1 | contig 16311 bp, 12 predicted proteins | sample MTBNYHSulfiMetaG_FD_187458 | JGI IMG/M metagenome (GOLD analysis project Ga0209164, IMG submission 187458) | Enrichment culture microbial communities from rom New York Harbor, USA that are MTBE-degrading - MTBE-NYH (New York Harbor Sulfidogenic)... | ecosystem: Environmental > Aquatic > Marine >...
AAAGAGTCCGTCTAATTTGGCCAATATTTGATCATCTTCGTATTGCATGAGTTGAATGGCTTTAGCCGGGCATTCTGAAGCACAGGTTCCACAACCGTGACATTTGGCCGGATCGATTTCGGAATACCCATCGGCATTGATGAACGGCACACCGAACGGACAGGCTCGCACGCAGATCAGGCAGGAGGCGCATTTATCTTTGTCCACGGTAGCGACGGCCGCCCCCAAATTGATCAGATCGCGGGCCAGGAAGGTCCTGGCACGACCCGCGGCCGCCTTGGCCTGAGCAACACTTTCACGAATAGATCTCGGCGAATGGGCTGTGCCCGCTACAAAAAAGCCCGGAATCGGCAGATCGACCGGCCTGAGCTTAATGTGATCTTCCAGGAAATAGGCATCCTTGGTCCGCGGCAGCCGGAAAATGGTTCCCAGATCTTCGCTGGATTCTTCGTCTGCAATAAATCCTGTGCTCAATGCCAGGCAATCGGCGGCAACCTGAATTTCTCGCCCCAAAATGGGATCGGCGAAAGTGACTGTAACGCCATTGCCGTTCCCTGCAACCGATGGTTTGCTTTCAAGCCCGTAGTTGACAAAGACGACTCCCCGTTCGCGTGCCTTGCGGTAGTAATCTTCCTCAAAGCCCGGGGTGCGCATGTCGCGATATAAGACAAACACTCTGGCTTGTGGATTGAGCTCTATCACGCGCAGCGCATTTTTCACCGCCGACTGACAGCACACCCGCGAGCAGTTCGGGTTCTCGGGAGTGCGCGATCCGACACACTGGATCATGACGACATTTTGCCAGGACCTGACTTTGTCCGCCTGATCTTCCAGAAAGTTATCCAGGTCGCGCTGGGTCATCACTGCAGCGTGCTCATCGAGCAGGTACTCACGCGGGCGGTTGGCAAGTGCACCGGTGGCAAGAATGGTGATGCCGTGGCGGATCGGCCGGTAGAACATCTGCGGTCCGAACTGCACACCGGTTCGAAACATTCCGGGCATGCCCGTATGGTCGACGATTAGAGACTGGGTGAGCACCTGGATCTGGTCGTGGCTTTCAGTACGGTTGATCAAGTCCTCCACATAGCGGCCGACGTCTTCCCCTTCGAGGGTTTTACGAATGTTTCGCGCATTGCCCCCCAGCTGCCCCGACCGTTCGACCAGATACACCCGATAGCCCATATCGCCCAGACTCAAAGCCGCCGTCATGCCGGTCACTCCACCGCCGACAACGAGGACGTCCTTGTTCATGGGAAGAGTATGGTCGATCAGCGGGTGGGAGAGCCGAACCGCCGCCACAGCCATTTTGATGAGATCTTGAGCTTTTTGCGCGGCCACTTCGGGCTGATCGCGGTGAACCCAGGTGTCCTGATCTCGCAGGTTGGCAAGCTCAACCAAATATTTATTCAGCCCGGCCTGGCGAACGGTGTCCTGAAAGAGTCTTTCATGGGTTCTCGGGGAGCAGGCGCCGACGACGACCCGGTTGAGCCCTTTTTCTTCAATGCGGCGCTGAACGAGATTTAAGGATTCTTTACTGCAGCCATGGCCGATCGCCTCCGCGACGCTCACGTTGGGAAGCTTGCCGGCAAATTCAACGAGCTTGTCGACATCCACGACTCCCCCGATATTCAGGCCGCAGTCACAGATGAACACGCCCACATTGGGGCCTTCGCCGGAAACATTGCGCTCCGGCGGCAATTCTTCTTCACTCTTGCTGGTGATGCGCATGGGATTCAAGTCGCTGTCGGCAGTGAATGCCGCCGCACTGGCCTGAATCATCGTCTCCGGTATGTCTTTAGGGGATTCAAACAGGCCACAGACGTAAACTCCCGGCTTGGATGTGACGACCGGATCGAAGCTGTTCGTTTGAGCAAAACCGTGCTCGTTCAGGTTTATGCCTATCTTTTCGGCGAGCTGCTGGACCTCCGGTGCAATTCGAAAGCCGATGGTCAAAACCACCATGTCGAAAATCTCGGTTTGCGCCGGCCCGCCGTCTTCCGGCAGATATGCTATGGCCAGGTCTCCGGTGCCGTTCTGACCGACCACGCTATGAGGACGGCTGCGCACCAGTCGCACTCCGAAATCATTCTTGGCGCGCTGATAATAAAGCTCATAGTCCTTTCCAAAGGTCCTCATGTCCATGTAGAAAATGCTGGTTTCCGTCTCTTCATGAAACCGCTCGCGGGTCACGATTGCCTCTTTCAAAGCGTACATGCAGCAGGCGCTCGAACAGTAACCGACACAGCCCTCCTGTATGCCCCGCGATCCCACACATTGAATCCAGGCTATTTTCTGCGGCCTCTTGCCGTCCGAAGGGCGAACCAGCTCACCGTTGGTGGGACCTGTCGCGGATAAAATCCTTTCGTATTCCATACTGGTGACCACATTGGGATGCACCCCGTAGCCATAGGTATCGAGCACACTCGGATCGAACAAATCAGCCCCGGGCGCCAGAATTATCGAGCCTACCGATATCTGTTCCGCTTTCGACGTATCGTTTGGATTGATTGCACCCGCAGGGCACGATCGAACTAGGGCGTCGACATCTTTGCAGCGTTTCAGATCGACGGAGAATGCGTAAGGAGTCGCCTGTGGATAGCGCATACAGGTAGGCGCTCGGTGATCCAGGCCGGGAGTAAAACGAACCACGTCCGGGAACTGCTCGTGGCACTGACCGCACGCCGTGCACTTGTCCAAATCAATATAGCGTGGCTCTGTTTCGAGTACGGCTGTAAAATCACCGACCTCACCATCAAGGTTGGACAGCGCAGTCCCGGTTAGAAGCTCGACGTGCAATTTTCTGCCGCTTTCCGAAAGATGGGGTGAGAGTGTACACAAGTCGCAATTGTTTGTTGGAAAAGTCCTGTCAAGGCGAGTCATGAGCCCGCCTATGGAAAAACTTTTATCGATGAGCACTACGTCGCGGCCTGCCTCCGCCAGATCCAGCGCAGCCCGGATGCCGCCCATACCGCCACCCACTACCAGCACCTTATTGTTTGTTTTTTTATTGTCTTGCATCTCTATCCTGATCTTCCTCTCAAGGTTCGAGTAACGAAACGGATAATTGCCTGCAAATGACGTCAGAGTCCTGCCTGGTCCAAGATGGCCGGAAGCCGGTGCTCCCATCCCAGCGTTACAATTCTCACACCTTGCGCCGATCCCTTGATGGCTGAGACGGTCTCGCCCGCGATGCGAACACACTCATGCTCTCGATCCGATGCTTTGCGAATGCGCTGAATAATCTCTTCCGTCATGCCCGCGCCAGGCTCGTTGGTGGCAATGTAGCGGGCGACTCCAACGGACTTTATGAGGAACACCGTGGGAATGATCGGTACTCCCAAGTCTTTTGCCCGATCCACAAACGATCCAAATCGGTCCAGGTTGAACACCGGAGGCGTGACCACGAATTCAGCACCTGCCTCCACTTTTTTCCTGGTGAGCTCGAGCTCCTGTTCGAATGCTTTGTCATCTCGACACGGAGCCAGCGTGCACCCGGTGGTAAAGTTGGGCGCCCCGTTGAGCTCGATGCCGGCAAGGTCGGTTCCGCCCTCCAGGGTGCGAATTGCACCCAATAGCTCGAGCTCGCCCAGGTCATTTACGGGTTTGGCGTCGTGGTGGTCGGCATTGGCCATCGTTTCACTGCACACCACCACGACGTTTTGAATGCCCAGGGCATAAGCGGCCAGCAGGTCTCCCTGTAAGGCCATTCGATTGCGGTCGCGGCAATACACGTGGATGACCGCCTCGATTCCCAACTGATGCATCAAAACGCCTCCCGCCAAGGCGCTCATTCGCATCACGCCATTGTCCATGTCTGGCACGACAACTGCATCGACGCGTCCTTTGAGGCGACGGGCATCGGAAACCAATTGTGAGACATCAACCCCTTTGGGAGTGTTCATCTCTGCCAAGACAACAAATTCACCTGATGAAAGCCTTTTTTGAAAACTCATGCGTTTCCTTTTCCTTTTCGAAAGTTGCCCTCAAGCTAGAAGTGAAGCTGTTCCGTTATCAGCGCTGCTGACTAAGCCTTCATGGCCAAAAATGTCGGATTTTCTTCAACTGGATTTTGTAGCAATCGGCTTTTTCGTTGAATTGCATGTCAACCAGTTCGCAGGAAGAAGGCGGAAGAACTTTAAAGAGGTCCGTTCGAGTGTCTGGATCGTATGCGATGATTTCGAGAATTTGATCGGTTTTCATCTCTCTCAGTACTTGGGTCATCTTCAAGAGGGCGAGAGGAGTAATGGTCTCTCTGAAATCCAGAACGTAATCAGCTTTGTGTTTAAAACCTGTCGGACTCAATGGGCGGCTCCTTTGGTTCGGTTACAGCTCAAACCGACGACGCAAAGTTGATGCCAGATTGATTTTGTTTTGGAATATTTCTTGTATATGCTATTGGTTGAAGAGAGTGCACTAATCTGAAACGAAATTTATCAACTGTTAATTCATGTAAAACGTGATGACATGTGTCAAAGTGTTCAAAAATGAGCCTTAACACCTGCAAAAAATTTAACACGGGGAAGTTAATGTTTGAGCAAGATCTTGACAGATACTGGAAAACCGTGGTGAGCACTATGCGGGATGGCATCATGATCGTTGATACAGGAGGCTCTATCATATCGGTTAACAAAGCCTTTGAAACGATAACAGGCTATCGCCGCGAGGAGCTAATCGGCCAAAAATGCTCAATTTTGGGCTGCAGCATTTACCAGGCGGCTCGAGTCAGCTGCGGGAATCACTGGTGCAAGCTGTTCAAGAAAGGCTCTTTGAACATGCGCCGCTGCACGGTGACCCGCAAGGATGGAACGCTAATCCATGTGCTCAAGAATGCCTCACCCCTGAGGGACGGTAAAGGACAGATCATAGGAGCGGTCGAATCCATAACCGATGTTACTGAGATCATTGAAAAGGACAGGCAAATAGCGGCCTTTCGGCGCGAGCTCAGCTCCGAAGACACCTTCCACGGCATTATCGGAGCTTCAGCCGCCATGCAACAGGTATTTGATCTTATTGAAAATGCAGCTCATTCGAGTGCGCCCGTCATCATCCTTGGTGAAAGCGGAACCGGAAAAGAGCTGGTGGCCAGAGCGATTCACCAGTTGGGCGAAAGAAGAGAAGGCCCCTACATTAAAGTGAACTGTGCCGCCCTGACCGAGACCTTGCTTGAAAGCGAGCTGTTCGGGCATGTCAAAGGCGCATACACGGGAGCCTTCAAGGGGCGAGCCGGCAGATTCGAAATGGCCCAGAAAGGAGATATTTTCCTGGATGAAATGGGTGATGTGCCCCTCTCCACCCAGGTCAAGCTGCTTCGCGTTCTTGAAGAAAAGGTGATCGAGAGGGTGGGCGACAGCGAGCCGATTCCCGTTGACGTGAGGATCATATCCGCCACCAACCGAAACCTGGTGGACATGGTGGAAAAAGGCATGTTTCGCAAAGACCTTTACTTTCGCATCAATGTGATTCCCATACAGCTGCCGCCTTTAAGGGAAAGAGTGGAGGACATTCCGCTGTTGGCCGAGTCTTTCTTCCGTAAGATGCGCCTCAAGAGCGGCAAGGATATAGGCGGGATCAGCAATAGCGCCATGGAGGTTCTGATGAAGTATTCCTGGCCTGGCAACGTTCGAGAACTGAAAAGCTCTTTTGAATATGCATTCGTCACCTGCCAGGAAGAGACCATAAGACCGCATCATTTGCCGCCCGATATCCTAAGGGACAAGAGAGTCTCCCACTCCGCCGATGTGCCGAGCATAAGCAAGGAAGAAATGAAGAAAAGACAGCTCATTGATGCTCTTGCCAGAGCCAAAGGCAACCAGTCCGCTGCGGCTGAAATCCTGGGAGTATCAAGAGTCACTGTATGGAACCGGATGAAGCGCTACGGTATTCGCTACCGAAGGAAAATGGACGCGAACTAGGGAAAAAATAAAATTTAACACTTGATCGGCTCCGACCATCTGATTCACATCTCAAAAAGTACCTCCAAGCAGTTGCCAATTCTTTCCAACAAAGAACCTTAAGCAGCTGAAATTGCATGTCTTTATGATAAGCTCCAGCTGCTTTGAAGGTGCCAGCCAGGCATCCCTCCACCGTCATTTGCGTATCTTGGTCTGCGGCTTGCACTTGATGGCCTTGGACAATTTTTGACCTTTCAAATTGAAAATCGAAGGATTTGAAATTCCAAGTGCTGTTTCAAGCTGATTAGAGGAGAAGTTGTATGAACCAGGATCGCACCTTGCACCAGTCAACCGGCGCGGTGCTCATCGTTGGAGCCGGCATTGCGGGTACGCAGGCGGCGCTCGATCTAGCCAATTCGGGGTTCTTTGTCTATTTGGTCGAAAAGGCGCCTTCCATTGGTGGTGCCATGGCGCAACTGGACAAGACCTTTCCGACCAACGATTGCTCCATGTGTATCCTTTCGCCAAAGCTGGTCGAAGCCGGCCGTCATTTGAACATTCAAGTGCTGACTATGAGCGATGTGGAATCGGTGGAAGGAGAAGCCGGCCATTTTCGGGTCACGGTCCGCGAACGGCCGCGCTATGTCGACATGGAAAAATGCATTGCCTGTGGAGTGTGCGCCGAAAAATGCCCGCGCAAAGTCACGGACGAATTCAACCAGGGACTGAGCTCGCGCAAGGCTGCCTATGTCATGTATCCGCAGGCGGTCCCGCTCAAGTATCTGATTGATGAAGAAAACTGCATCTATTTTCAAAAGGGCAAATGCAAGGCTTGCGAAAAGTTCTGTCCGGCCGGCGCCATTGACTTCAGTCAGAAGCCGAAGATGCATCAGCTTGAAGCCGGATCGGTCATTCTGGCTCCGGGGTTCAAGGCTTTTGAACCTCATGTATACGATACGTACGGCTATGGGAAATATCCCAATGTTATCACGAGCATGGAATTCGAGCGGATACTGAGTGCTTCGGGCCCCTTTGAAGGCCACCTCGAGCGCCCTTCCGACCGAAGGCCCTGCAGAAGGATCGCCTGGCTGCAGTGCGTCGGTTCTCGTGACATGCACCAGGGCGCCCACCATTACTGCTCCGGGGTCTGCTGCACCTATGCGATTAAAGAGGCGGTCATCGCCAAGGAGCACGCCAAGGAAGATCTGGAAACGACCATATTTTACATGGATATGCGTACCTACGGAAAAGATTTCGATCGCTACTACGACCGAGCCAGAGAGCAAATGGGAGTTCGCTTCGTTCGCTCCCGGGTGCACAGCATCGAGCCCGCCGCACCGGATTCTGGAGATCTGCGAATTTCTTACGTTGATGATAACGGAACGGTCGAGAATGAGATTTTCGATTTGGTGGTGCTGTCGGTTGGCCTCGAGATCGGCAAAGACGTTGTTGAGCTTGCCGAGAAGCTTAAGATCGATCTTAACAAGGACGGATTTGCCGAAACCTGCAGTTTCACCCCGGTCGACACAACGCGTCCAGGAATTTTCACCTGTGGTGTCTTTTCAGGTCCTAAGGATATTCCGCAATCGGTTATGGAGGCATCGGCCGCTGCGGCCGGCTCTGCTGCTCTGCTCAAGGACTCAAGAGACACTCTATCCCGGGAGAAAGTCTACCCTCCAGAGGATCCAGGCATCCATGCAGCGCCGCGCATAGGGGTGTTTGTTTGTCACTGCGGCATCAACATCGGCAGTGTGGTCGATGTTCCGGCAGTGCGCGACTATGCCAAAACGCTGCCGGCGGTTGTCTACGTAGCCGACAATCTGTTCACTTGCAGCCAGGACACGCAGCAGCTGATCCGCGATGCCGTCAAAGAGCACCAGCTCAATCGGGTGGTCGTTGCCGCGTGCACCCCCAGAACCCACGAGCCGCTGTTTCAGGAGACCATCAGAGAGGCGGGTCTCAATCGCTATCTGTTTGAGATGGCCAACATCCGCGATCAGGACTCCTGGGTGCATCAGTTGCAGCCCGAAAAAGCCACCGAAAAAGCCAAGGATCTGGTGCGCATGGCAGTTGCCAAGGTAGCCCTGCTGGAACCCATAGAGCGCATTCGCATCGAGTTGAATCGAGCTGCGCTGGTGGTGGGCGGCGGCATCGCCGGGATGAATGCCGCCCTAAATATTGCCGAGCAGGGCTTTCAGACCTTTCTCCTGGAACAAGAGAAGGAGCTGGGAGGAAACGCGCGATCCATCAAGAAGACCTGGAAAGGTGAGGATGTAACCGATTATGTAGCCAGGCTCAGCGAGCGTGTCTTCCAGCATCCCCGGATCGAAGTGCTTACCGAAGCTCAGATACAAAAGGTACGGGGCTTTGTCGGACAATTCGCTACCACCGTGAACTGTGCAGGCGAGCAGCGCGACTTGCATCATGGAGTTGCCGTCCTTGCAACCGGAGCCGAAGCCCTCGAGCCGCACGAATATCTTTACGGCAAGAGCGAGCGGGTGAAACGATGGCACGAGCTCGAACAGATTTTTGACCGGGACCCCGATCGCCTCGATGCCGCCGAGGCGGTCGCCTTTATCCAGTGCGTTGGCTCGCGTGAGCCTGAGCGTCCCTATTGTTCCAAAATCTGCTGCACCGCTTCCATGCAGCAAGCCATCGACTTGAAGGAGCGCAAGCCGGAACTTGAAGTCTACATTTTCTATCGGGACATCCGCACCTATGGCTTTCGCGAAGATCTATATAAGAGGGCGCGCGAGCTGGGAGTCCTTTTCATCCGCTACTCGCTCGACGGAAAGCCGGTGGTGGAGCAGACCTCGGAAGGGAAGCTCGTTATCTCCGCAGTAGATCATGTCCTGAGGATGCCCATTCGGTTCACCGTGGATTACCTGGTTCTGGCCACCGCCATCATCCCGAAAGGGCAGAAGCATCTGGCAAAGCTCTTCAAAGTCTCCGTGAACGACGACCAGTTCTTTTTAGAAGCCCATATGAAGCTTCGACCGGTGGACTTCGCCACCGACGGCGTTTTTCTCTGCGGACTGGCTCATTATCCAAAGCCGATCGATGAATCCATTGCCCAGGCCCAGGCTGCGGCGGCAAGGGCCGCATTAGTGCTCTCGCAACCGTACATCGAGTCCGAACCGGTTGTTTCTGTGGTCAATCCCGATCTATGCACCGGTTGCGGTCTTTGTGAAAAATCCTGTCCGTTTGGAGCTATCCGTCGCTACGAAGTGCCGGGCCGAGGCTATGTTGCCGAGACGATCTCGGCTTCCTGTAAAGGGTGCGGCGTGTGCGCCGCTTCTTGCCCGCAGAAAGCAATCGACATCGTGCATTTCAGAAATGAACAGATTGTCGCGACCATCCGAGCAGGGGGAGAGCGGCATACTGCCTAGAAGGAGCAAAACACATGAACAATGAAGCTTTCGAACCCAAGATGCTCGCATTTCTTTGTAACTGGTGCTCTTACGCCGGGGCGGACCTGGCCGGTGTGTCCCGGTTTCAATATCCGCCTAGTATCAGGGTTATCAGGACCCTATGTTCCGGGCGCGTCGACCCTTTGCACATCATTGAGGGTTTGCGGAGCGGCTTTGACAGCGTGCTGGTTTTTGGCTGACACCTTGGAGAATGCCATTACCTGGAAGGTAATCACTATGCCGCAAAGCGAGTCGAAGTTGTGCAACAGCTCTTCGAATTGTCCGGGATAGGCCGGGACAGAGTTGCCATTCGTTGGGTCAGTGCCGCAGAGGGTCAGCTCTTCGCCGATACCGTGACAGAGCTGACAAAACTGATCCAAGAGATCGGCCCCTTCAATGCCGATCGATTTCAGATGGGCCTTGCCGCCATTGAAAAGGCTCTCAATTCTCCACGACTCCGGTGGCTTATGGGTATCGACAGGCAGCTCACCACCAAAGAAAACGTCTACCACGAAAAGATTGACGAGCAGGACTACCAGCAGCTGCTCTCCACTGCTGTAGAGATGGAGTATCAGCGGGCGCTTATTCTGGAGGCATTGAAGGAGCATCCGAGCTCGGTTCGGGAGATCGCTCTGCGAACGGGGCTGCCGATTTACACGGTATCCGTACGCCTTGGAGATCTGGAGAAAACCGGTCAAGCGGACCTTTACAGCTATGAAGGAACCACGCCAAGGTTTGCCTGCACCGGGTAGCGGCAGGAGGAAGCATTCATTGACTTAGTCTTTGTCGGCTGGAGCTAGGGGCTTGAGCCAACGTACCGCGTGTAATTCAAAGCACGAGAATCGCGCTAATTCGTTAGGAGCCAGTCGTATTCGAGTTGAGAAGGAAGGGCTCGTCCTGAGCCTGTTGAAGGAGATGCGTTATGACCCAGTTGGAGAATACTGTGAAAATTGGCTCGGTTATGGTCGTGGGAGCAGGTATCGCCGGGATGCAGGCCGCTTTGGACCTGGCCGATTCAGGCTATTATGTGCATCTGGTTGATCGGTCCCCCTGCATTGGGGGGTTGATGGCTCAGCTAGACAAGACATTTCCAACCAACGACTGCGCCATGTGAATTATCTCGCCCAAACTGGTCGAGGTCGGCCGGCACCTAAATATCAATATCGTCACCAATACTGAACTGGAAACGGTTGAAGGCGAAGCAGGCAATTTCAGAGCCAACCTTATCAACTATCCACGTTACATAGACGCGGACAAATGCACCGGCTGCGGCCAGTGTGCCGAAGTCTGCCCGGTTGTGGCTGTGAATGAATTCAACTGTGGACTGGATTGCAGATCCGCGACGTGCATAAAATACGCTCAGGCAGTGCCTCTGGTTTACACCATTGACCGCAAATCCTGCATCGGCTGCGGAGTCTGCGAAACGGTTTGCCTGGCCAAGGCGATTCACTACGATGATGAGCCCAAGCGGATGCAGTTGGACGTTGGGGCAATCATCCTCGCCACCGGCGATGAAGTTTTCGATCCCACAAAGTTCGATACCTACCACTATGCGACTCTTCCCAATGTGGTGACGAGTCTTGAATTTGAGCGAATTCTCAGCGCATCCGGACCATACCGGGGAAGGCTGATGCGCCCCTATGACCGTGAGGAGCCTGCCAAAATAGCCTGGCTGCAATGTATAGGATCAAGAGACATCAACCAGGCTGACAATCCTTACTGCTCTTCGGTGTGCTGCATGTATGCCATTAAGGAAGCGGTCATTGCCATGGAGCATGCCCATGAGCAACTGGATGCTGCTGTTTTCTATATGGATATACGCTCCTATGGCAAGGATTTCGAACGGTACTACGAACGAGCCAAAGAACATGGAATTCGTTTTATCCGCTCCAGAGTTCATTCGGTTTTGCCGGCCGGCGACGGCGACCTGGAAATCCGGTATGTGAATGAAAAGGGCGAGGTCAAGTGCGAAGTTTTCAACATGGTCGTTTTGTCAGTCGGGTTTCAAGTGAGCCGGGAAACGATGGAGCTTGCAAAACGTCTCGGAGTGGAACTGAATGCTCATCATTTTGTGAAAACAGAAAGCTTCACGCCGGTGGCGACCTCCAGACCCGGTGTCTATGTTTGCGGATCTATTCAGGGTCCCAAAGACATACCCCAGTCGGTCATGGAAGCCTCCGCCGCTGCGGCCGCCAGCGGGGTGCTGTTGAGTGATAGCAGATGGATGGAGACCAAGAAAAAGGAGCTCCCGGTTGAACACAATGTGAAAGGGGAGCGGCCTCGTGTGGGAGTCTTCGTCTGTCACTGCGGGATAAACATCGGCGGCGTTGTGAATGTGCCGGAAGTCCGCGACTACGCGAGAAGCCTTCCCTATGTCGTCTATGTAGAGGACAACCTCTACACCTGCTCCCAAGACACCCAGGTCAAAATGGCACAAGTCATAAAAGAGCAGGGAATAAACCGGGTCGTCGTTGCCGCTTGCACCCCGCGTACACACGAACCGCTCTTCCAGGAAACACTGCTTAATGCCGGCATCAACAAATATCTCTTTGAGATGGCCAACATCCGCAATCAGGACTCCTGGGTCCATAGCGATCACCAGGCGGCTACAGAAAAAGCCAAAGATCTGGTGCGGATGGCAGTAGCAAAGGCGGCTCTGCTGGAGCCGCTCAAAGATACTGAACTGGAGCTCAATCCGGCCACCCTGGTGCTCGGGGGTGGCGTGGCCGGTATGACGGCGGCCAAAACATTGGCCGACCAGGGCTACCAGGTGCATCTGGTGGAAAAGACAGCTGAGCTTGGCGGACAAGCCAAGTCGCTTTACAAGACCTGGAAGAGAGAAAGCATTCAAGACTACGCCCGCCGGTTGATCGAGCAAGTTGAGCACCATCCGTTGATCCAAGTGTTCAAGTCCACGGAACTACAAAAGGTTGACGGTTTTGTCGGAAACTTTGCCTCCGAATTCGAGAACGGCAATGGTGAAACATTCACCATCCAACATGGCATCACCATAGTTGCAACCGGGGCTCACGAGTGCAAGCCCGACGAGTATCTGTATGGGGAAGACCCGCGGGTGATAACTTCTCTTGAACTGGATGCCCGATTCATCAAAGGCGATCCGATATTCCAGCAGGCAGAATCGGCGGTATTCATTCAATGCGTAGGTTCCCGCGAGCCGCAACGACCTTATTGCAGCCGGGTTTGCTGCACCCATAGCGTGGAAAGCGCGCTGGAAATGAAGAAGCGCAATCCGCAGATGATGGTCTATGTGCTCTATCGGGACATTCGAACCTACGGCGAGCGGGAGGACCTCTACACTGATGCCCGTAAAGCGGGAGTCGTTTTCATCCGTTACGACCTCGATTCCAAACCGAAAGTCAGTCTTAACGGCAAGAACTTGCAGGTTGTCGTACATGATCCCATTCTGGATCGTCCCATCGCCGTATCGGCCGACGTATTGGTGCTGGCCTCGGCCATAGCGCCCTCAGACAACGAGAATCTTGCTCAGTTTTTTAAAGTCCCAATTAACGAAGACGGCTTTTTCATGGAGGCACATGCCAAGCTGAAGCCGGTCGAATTTGCCACCGAAGGTGTGTTCCTGTGCGGTCTCGCTCATTACCCGAAGTCGGTTGATGAAAGCATTTCCCAAGCCCTTGCGGCGGCTTCGCGAGCCACGTGCCTGCTGGCCAAAGCACGCGTGTCGGTCAGCGGCGCGGTGGCGGAAACCAACCCGCTGCTCTGCAGCCAGTGCGGAACGTGTGTCAGCATTTGCCCCTATTCGGCTCCCTACTTCAACGAACAGGGCAAGGCGCAAATCAATGCCGCTTTGTGCAAAGGCTGCGGTCTTTGTGCAGCCAGCTGCCGCTCGGGAGCCATTCGCCTGCAGGGATTTGACGATGCACAAATTTTCGCCATGATCGGAAACGTATAGGTCTCATTAAGACTCGAAGGAGGAAAAAATGAACTCGCATATGGATCGAGCCATTTTCCATCTCAGGACAAGCGTGGCGGCAACGTCTCTTTACCTGCTCATCTGTTCGCTTCTGGACGAGGGACAGGCGCCGACACTGGATCGCACAAAAGTGCTCTGGAACGGCACCGAAGAGGAGCTCAACGCCGCGATGCAGGAGCTCATCCAACGGGGTATTCTGATAGAACCGCGCTCCACTGTGAACGGCAGGCCGCAACAGCTGGATTTAACGAGCAACTGGCGCAGGATCGTTTAATCTCCCGTCACACCAGTACAGTCACAAATGCGGACTTGAATTATTAGCCGCAGAGCACACTACGATCTCTCACGGAGAGTGAAATGGAAAGCGCGGGAGCTTTTTCTTTGTGTTCTCCGCGTTCTGGCTTGGCGGTGTATGGCTGGCTGTCTCTTGATGAAGGAGAGGAACTGGGAATGTGCTCAATAGATTATTTGACGCCATTTGTGGAAGTGGGCCGGGCCCTTTGCGATGGCGCCGACAACTACAGTGTGATGAACCTCATTGCACGCCGCATCACCGAGACGCTTCAGCTCAAGGGTTGTCTCATCAAAATGCTCAACCCCCGGCAAGACAGGTTGGATTTGATCTCCAGTTATGGGTTGAGCGAAAATTTCTTGTTCAGTGCACCGTATGATTCCCCCGACAGCCTCTGCTTTCGACTGCCGGAAGATGTCAGATGCCTGCCGAATCTGCAGGACGCCGAGCCGATTGCTGAAAGGGAAGCACTAATGATCGAGGGTATCCGAGCAGTGGCGGCAGTACCTGTGGAAGTCAGCCAGAGGGTGATTGCCGTGGTGATTTTGTGCGCCGGATCTCCACGTGAATTCACTAGAGCCGAGTTGAGCTTTGCCGAAGCGCTGACCGGCCGCGGCATTCTCTCTTTTGACTGGCAGCGGCGCATGGACGAGACCATCGAGCGGGAGCGCGAGTATCTGAAGAGCTTCCAGGACATCAGCAGCACGATAAACGCGACCCTCAATATCAATAAGGTGTTGGAGCTGGTCGTCCACAAGGTCGCGCAGCTACTGGGCGGAAAAGGCTGTACGGTTCGTCTTCTCGACCCCAAGACGCAGAACCTCTATTTGGCGCAATCGTTTGGTTTGAGTAAGGAGTTCCTGAATAAAGGACCGGTGGATGCCCAAAAGAGTATTGCCGAAAACATGGCCGGCAAAATCGTCGTCATTGACGATGTCATTACTGACCCAAGACTTCAGTATCGGGCCGAAGTGGTTGAAGAAGGCATTCGCAAGATCCTCTCCATCCCACTCATCGTGCGCAGCAGAGTCATAGGCGTCTTGCGCCTCTTTACTGCGGAGCGGCCGCCTTTCAGCAATCGCGAAATACAGTTTGCTAATGCGGTGGCTCAGCAGTGTGCGTTTGCCATTGAAAACGCGCGCATTTATCAGCGGCTCAAATACGAATACCAGCAGTTGCTCATTGACTTCGACTACAACGGCAGCAGCCATTAGGAGCTTGTTGATGGAACGTATTCACACCCTGGCGCTGCAAGCGACCTATGATGCCGCTTTTATCAGCAGGGTGGAACAGGCCAGCGGGCAGCAGATCAGCAAATGCTACCAGTGCGGAAACTGCAGTGCGAGCTGCGCCTACACCTACGTATATGATTATCCCGTCAACCAAATCATGCGACTTGTTCAGTTGGGACACCGCGAGGCCGTGCTGACATCAGGCTCCATATGGCTGTGTGCAACCTGCCAGGCCTGCACCACGCGCTGTCCCAATAATCTGGACGTGGCCAGGATCATGGAAGCTCTGCGGATCATGTCCAGGCGGGAGAACAAAGTATCGGAGAAAGAAATCGACCTTTTCTATCAGGAGTTTCTTGATTCGGTCAGGGCATTCGGCAGAGTTTTTGAGACCGGCTTGCTTCCGCTTTTCAATTTCAAGGCCAAAAAGCCTTTTAACGACATGGACTTGGCGCCTCAAGTCATAAAGAAGGGCAAGCTCGCCCTTTTGCCCCACAGAATCAAGGGGCGCAAACAGGTCGCTCAAATCTTCGAAAGGTTTGAGGCTCGGCGGACGAGTCAGGAAGCCGATAATAAATAGCTATTGAAAGCCACAAGCGCATGAAAAGAAGTGTAGCCTATTATCAGGGTTGTTCGCTGGAGGGGTTGGCGGTTGAATACGATCTCTCAACGCGGGCGGTCTGCGAGGCCCTCGACATAGAACTGGTGGAAATCCCGGATTGGAGCTGCTGCGGCTCCACGCCCGCACATTCCTATGATCCCCTGCTATCGGCGGCCCTTGCCGGACGCAATCTGGCTATCGCCGAAAAACTGAGATGCGAGACGGTCATGACTCCGTGCCCCGGTTGTCTCAAGTCCCTCAAGGGGGCTTTGCTGACCTACCATGATACGAAAGATCACGATGCGTTCATGGAGCTTCTGGCGATGCCTTTTGCCGGTCAAGTTAAAGCTGTTTCGCTCCTGCAGCTGCTCTACGAGGAGGTCGGGCCGGATCTCATTGGGCAACGGGTGCTCTTTCCATTGACCGATCTGGTCCTTGCGCCATACTACGGCTGCCTGCTGACGAGGCCTGCCGGCTTTGCTCAGTTCGACGACCCGGAAAACCCCTTATCCATGGATGCCTTGCTCAAAGCCGTCGGGGCAACGGTTGTCGACTTTCCCTACAAGACCGAGTGCTGCGGAGCCACCTACGGGGTCACCCGAAATGCGATTGTTGGAAAGCTAGCCGGTCGAATTCTTGATATGGCCGCAAGCCTCGGTGCACAGGCCCTTGCCGTGGCCTGCCCGTTATGTCAGCAAAACCTCGATCTGCGCCAATCTCAGGTTGACCGCTACTGGAAGCGCCGGTTCGGCATCCCCGTGCTCTATATCACTCAGCTGCTCGGCCTGGCCTTTGGCATCGATTCCCGACGGCTTGGCTTGGACAAGCTGTTTGTCGATGCAGCTTTCATCACCCGGACCCTGCATGCTCCCACCGAAGAAGTGAAGGCTTTTCAAGGGAATTGAGGAACGACGTATGCGCATTGGAGTATTT